>ERZ1034920.1208-NODE-1208-length-17253-cov-6.635074_pt1 | contig 17253 bp, 16 predicted proteins | sample MGYA00520688_ERZ1034920 | MGnify/ENA primary metagenome ERZ1034920 (study PRJEB33766, sample SAMN09781785) | gut metagenome | biome: gut microbiome | host: Homo sapiens | place: Madagascar | study: EMG produced TPA metagenomics assembly of the PRJNA485056 data...
ACATATGTGAGAGTGGAGACCATATCGTGGCATCATCCTCGATCTACGGCGGAACCTTCAACCTCATTGCAGTTACGCTTGCCAAAATGGGGATCACGGCAACCTTCGTGTCTCCTGACGCATCAGAGGAGGAGTTAAACGCTGCATTCCGTCCGAACACAAAGCTGATGTTTGGCGAGACGATCGCCAATCCGGCATTGACAGTATTAGATATTGAGCTTTTTGCAAAAACAGCACATGCGCACGGCGTACCTCTTATCATAGACAATACATTTCCAACTCCGGTCAACTGCAGGCCATTTGAGTGGGGTGCGGATATTGTGACACACTCCACCACCAAATACATGGATGGACATGGTGCGGCAGTAGGCGGTGCGATCGTCGACAGCGGAAAATTCGACTGGATGGCACACGCGGACAAATATCCGGGACTTTGTACACCGGATGAGAGCTACCATGGCGTGACCTATGCAGAAAAATTCGGCAATGAGGGCGCATTCATCACAAAATGTACAACACAGCTTATGCGCGATCTCGGATGCATCCAGTCGCCACAGAACGCATTCCTGTTAAACCTTGGACTGGAGTCGCTGCACGTGCGTATGCCTAAGCATGTGGAAAACGGACAGGCAGTTGCAGAATTTCTGGAAAAACATCCAAAGGTAGCCTATGTGAACTATCCGGGTCTGCCTTCCAGCAAATACTATGAACGTGCCAGAAAATACCTGCCACACGGCGGATGCGGTGTCGTTTCATTCGGATTAAAGGGCGGCAGGGAGGCTGCGTCTGCTTTTATGCAGAACTTAAAGCTTGGAGCGATCGAGACACATGTGGCAGATGCAAGGACCTGCTGTCTGAATCCGGCAACCTCCACGCACAGACAGATGACAGATGAACAGCTGAAAGAGGCAGGTGTTCCGGCAGAGCTGATCCGGATAAGTCTCGGTTTAGAGGATAAGGAAGATCTGATCGCAGATATTTCGAATGCGTTGGATGCAATCTAAGGTAGAATTGAAAGAGTAAGGCAAAATTCCGAAAAAACTTACATAAATATATTGATAATGCCTATAAGTGGATGCACTTATAGGCATTATCAATTTGAAAATAATTGGATTCAAGTCTATACTATTCAATATAGATAAAATTTATTAATGGGAGGAAAAATATCTATGAAAAAGAAATTGATGTCTGTCCTTCTTGCGGCAGCCATGGTTGCATCAATGGCTGTAGGATGTGGATCAGACAAAAAGGCATCTTCTGACTCTGGGGATACAAAGAAGACAGAGAGCACAGAGAAGAAAACAGAGAGTAACCAGATCTTATTTAACGGATCATCTACATTAGCACCGGTTATTACATCGATTGCGACAAATTTCTTCGACACATATGGAACATGGGATGCATATGATTCATCACTTCCAAAAGAAGACATTGCAATCTATGTATCAGCAGGTGGATCCGGACAGGGAACAAAAGCAGTCATCGATGGAACTTCTACATTTGGTATGGTGGCAAGAAGTGTAAAAGATGAGGAAAAAGAAGCAATTAAAGACGAAAAAGAATATCAGGTAGGTATTGATGCATTAACAATCGCGGTTAATCCTGAAAACCCTGTAACAGGTGTTCTGGATGATCTTTCAACAGAACAGATCGTTTCATTATTCTCAGGTAAATATGCAACATGGAAGGATCTTGATCCTTCTCTTCCTGATGAAAAGGTTGTAGTGATCACACGTGATATCAATGGTGGGGCACATGAAGTATTCCAGAAGAACATCATGGGTGATACAGAAGTATCCAGCGAAGCAATTCAGGCATCTTCTATGGGAGAACTGGTACAGGATATCATTGATAACAAATATGCAATCGGATATGCATCATTTGGTGTTGCAAATCAGAACGCCGGTAAAGTAGTTACTCTGAAGGTAAATGGTGTAGAGCCGACAAAAGAAAATATCATTGATGGTTCTTACATTATCCAGAGACCACTTTTGATCGTTGGTTCAGGGGATCCGACAGATGTTCAGCAGGCATTCCTGGATGTTATCCTTGGAGAGACAGGACAAAAGACTGTAGAAGATATGGGATTCATTCCAATGAAATAGAAAAATATGAAAAAGGGTGTGTCGTATAGATACATCCTTTTTTTACCAAAGTATGCAAGAAAGGACTTTGTTATGTACAGAAAAATAGCAAATACATTTTGTAAAGTCTTGATATATATGATTGCTTTTGTGGTAGCGGCACTGATGGGGATTATGCTGATACATATTTTGAAGGAAAGTATTCCGGCATTAAGAGAAGTAGGAATCAAAATGTTTCTGCCGTCATCGGAATGGCGTCCGGTAAGTGCGGCCCCGCAGTATGGTCTTCTCCCGGCTGTTACAGGTACTTTGTATGTGTCCGGACTGGCAGTACTGTTTGCGATGATATTGGGAGTGGCATGTGCCTGCTTTCTTACCTTTTTCATGCCAAAGAAACTTGCATCTGTCTGCCTGGCTTTTATAGATCTGGTGGCAGGTATTCCATCGGTAATCTTTGGTTTTATCGGATTAACCGTACTGGTAAAAGCATTTGTAAAATATCTGAAGATGGCAGCGGGACAGTGTGTACTGGTGGCAGGTATTGTACTGGGAATCATGCTTCTGCCGTATGTTGTATCGACATGTCAGGAATCACTAGTAAATGCAAAACGGACATATGAAAAATCCGGACTGGCACTTGGTTTATCAAGAGAATATGTGTTGATCAAAGTGATACTTCCGGCAATCCGGCCGGGAATTGTAGCAAGTGCGATGATGGCATTCGGACGTGCGCTTGGGGAGACGATGGCAGTAATGATGGTGATCGGTAATTCTGCAATTTTCCCGAAGCTGTTGGGACGCGGGCAGACGCTTCCGGCACTGACCGCTCTTGAGATGGGAAGCATTGAATACGGAAGTATACATCTGTCGGTGCTTTATGTGGCAAATCTTGTGCTGCTTGTGATACTTGTTGTAGTGATACTGGCAGGGCAGTTGTTGAAGAGGAGGTTTGCAGAACATGAAAAATAAACTGACAAAGTATGTGATACGCATCCTGGCAGGGATCCTTGGAATTCTTACAATTGCAGTGACGTTGTTCTTATTCCTGTATATCTTCTGGAAAGGAAAGAATGTGATGAGTCTTTCGTTTATTCTGGATAAGCCGGCGGGGGTACCGCTTGGAACAGCAGGTGGAATCTATCCGGCACTGATGGGATCTATCTATCTTGGCGCACTTTCGGCACTCATGGGGGGAATCATCGGAATCGGTGTGGCTGTTTATCTTGTGTTTTATACAAGGAAAAGTATATTTTACCATGTAATCAGTGCCTGCATTACAGGACTGTCCGGAATTCCTTCTATTCTGTTCGGACTGGTCGGCTATACGTTGTTGATCTATCAGTTTGGTCTGGGAAGAAGTCTCTTATGTTCAGCTATTTGTGTGGCTGTTATGATCGTGCCGTTTATTGCAATCCGTGCAGAAAAGATACTGAAAGAAAAGGGAACAGAATATATGAAGAATTCACTGGCACTTGGAATGTCCAGAGAATATGCGGTCATACGATTAATTCTTCCGGTCTGTGCAGTGGAATTGCTTGGAACGGTGGCGCTTGGAATGGCATACGGAATGGGAGCGGTTGCACCGATTTTGTATACGGGTGCGGTTATGGTCGCAGATGTTCCGGGAAAACTTACGGATCCATTTATGTCATTGCCGTATCATCTGTATATGCTGGTAAATAATGGATTTTCTCTGGATTATGCATATGGAACGGCGTTCGTACTGATGTTATTCTTACTGCTCATACAGATCATATGTAAATGTATTACTTATATACGAAAGGATTACTGATATGTTAACGATAGAACAGATAAGTTGTGGATTTGGCAGACAGGAGATATTGCATGATATCAGTCTTACGATACCGGAAGGAAAGATTACGGCAATCGTAGGACAATCCGGCTGTGGAAAAACAACATTTTTAAAGACACTAAACCGAATGATAGAAGAGGAGGGCGGCTTTTATAAAGGAAAGATCATTCTTGACGGCGAAGACATTAAAGGACTTTCAACGGAAGTATTAAGAACCAGAATCGGAATGGTATTTCAACAGCCGATCGCATTTCCGTACAGTATAGAGAAGAATCTGTCATACGTCCTGAAATATCATGGAATTAGAGAAGCCGGAGAAATAGAGCGGATCACCAGAGAGTGTTTGCAGAAAGCAAGACTATATGATGAAATAAAAGACCAACTGAAGAAGTCTGCAAAAAAATTATCCGGTGGACAGAAACAGCGTCTTGCCATAGCAAGAAGTTTGTGTGTGAATCCGGAAATTCTGCTGTTGGATGAGCCGTGTTCTGCGCTTGATATGAAGAATACCATTGCGATAGAAGAGACACTTCTGGAATTAAAGGGAAAATATACATTTGTGATCGTAACACATAATCTGGCACAGGCAAAAAGAATTGCAGATCAGATTATCTTTATGGATCAGGGAAGAGTACTGGAAGTGACAGACACAAAGACATTCTTTGAGCATCCGTCATCCGAACCTGCAAGAGAGCAGATACAGTATATGTAAGAGTAAAGGAGAACGTATGAGAATAGAAATTCCCGGATATAAAACGATGGATCTGAAATATCTGATTCTGGATTATAACGGAACTATTGCGAAAGATGGCATAATACCCGAAAGTGTAAAGGAACGGCTGAAAAAGCTGAGTGGAATATATGAGATTTACGTTCTGACAGCAGATACACATGGAACTGCGAGAAAGATATGTGAAGGACTACCGTTAAAGATACAGACATTTGCTGGTAATGCGGCAGCAGAAGAAAAATCATAGAGCAACTGGGTGGGAAACGGTGTATTGCAGTAGGAAACGGACGGAATGACCTGCCTATGTGCAGGATAGCAGAACTCAGTGTTGGAATTATAGAGGCGGAAGGTGCGTATGGAAGACTGATTGCAAACGTTGATATCTGTACCAGATCGATAGAGGAAGCACTGGATGTGCTTGCAATGCCGAAAAGGATGGTGGCGACATTAAGGGGATAAGTTTATATCCCCTTTTTTTTGACGTTTTTATAGCAATCATGCTAAAATAGAGAAATCTACCATGTGTATGGAATATTTTGAGCCGGCAGGGACAGTAAAAAGACCAAAAACCCCGTCCCCAATGGCTGGAGAGGGAAAATTATGAATAAAAGAGAATCATTTAGCAGCAGATGGGGATTTATCTGTGCCTGTATCGGTTCAGCGGTCGGTATGGGAAATATCTGGATGTTCCCAACAAGAGTATCATTGTATGGAGGCGGTTCATTTCTGATACCATATTTTATATTTGTAATACTGATCGGTTCGACGGGAGTGATCGGGGAGATGAGCTTTGGGCGTGCGGCAAAGGCCGGTCCAATCGATGCATTTGGAATTGCCTGTGAGAAAAAAGGAAAGAGAAAAGTCGGAGAAGCACTGGGGATGATCCCTGTATTCGGATCACTTGCCATGGCGATCGGATATACGGTTGTAATGGGGTGGATCCTAAGATATGCCGTTGGAACATTTACAGGAGCAACACTTTCGCCTGAAAATGTGGATGAATTCGGGGCGGCATTTGGTAAGATGGCGTCAGCATTTGGTAATAATATATGGCAGATACTTGCGCTTGTGGCCTGTATGCTGATTCTGATGTTAGGTGTCGGAAGCGGCATTGAAAAAGCAAATAAGATCATGATGCCGATATTCTTCGCATTGTTCGTGATTCTGGGAATCTATGTCGGATTCCAGCCGGGAGCAAGTGAAGGATACCATTATATTTTCAGAGTAGATCCAGAGGCATTCAAAGATCCGGCAACGTGGATCTTTGCACTTGGTCAGGCATTCTTTTCCCTGTCGGTAGCAGGAAATGGAACATTGATCTATGGATCTTATCTTTCGGATGAAGAGGACATTCCGGCTTCTGCAGGAAGAGTTGCATTATTTGATACGATTGCAGCAATTCTTGCCGCACTCGTTATCATTCCGGCGATGGCAACAACGGGAGCGCAGTTGGATCAGGGAGGTCCCGGACTATTGTTCATCTTTCTCCCGAATCTGATCAAAGGAATGCCGGGAGGATGGCTGATCGCAATCATCTTCTTTGTTGCGGTATTACTTGCGGGTATGACATCGTTGATCAACTTGTATGAGGCTCCGATCGCTACGGTGCAGGAAAAATTCAAGCTTGGAAGAGTGCCGGCATGTGCATTTACAGGAATTGTGGGAGTGATCGTCTCCTTGCTGATCCAGGGCATCGTGTCAGACTGGATGGATGTGCTGTCTATCTATATCTGTCCGCTTGGAGCCGGGCTTGCAGGAATCATGTTCTTCTGGATATGCGGTAAGGCATTTGTGGAAAAACAGGTTAATACAGGAAGAGAGACACCATTTACGAAACAGTATTATACAATATGTAAATATTTTTATGTACCGGTATGTTTTATTGTGCTGATCCTTGGAATTGTTCTCGGAGGAATCGGTTAGAAGAAAAAAGGAATGAGAGGATAAAGAAGAATGAAAAAAGGAAATGTGGCAGCATTACTGCCGATAGGCGTATTTTTGTGTATCTATCTGGGGCTTGGAATCGCATTTGAATATGTAATGAAGATTCCGATGGGATTCTATAATGTTCCGATCATAATCGCATTTCTTGCAGCGATTCTGGTGGCATGCCTGCAGAACCGCAAGATAAGTTTTGACGGAAAGCTGGAAATCATGGCGCAGGGGCTTGCTGATAAGAATATTATTACAATGCTTCTGATCTTCCTGACGGCTGGGGCGTTTGTCGGAGTGGTAGGAAGAAGCAGTGCGGAAAGTGTGGCATATTTCATGTTGTCACTGATTCCGGCAAGATTTTCAGTTGCGGTATTATTTGTGGTAGCCTGTTTTGTGTCGGTTGCCATGGGAACGTCGGTTGGGACAATTACATTGATCACGCCGATCGCAGTGTCCGTATCCAAGGCTTCGGGATTTGACATGGCACTTTGCATCGGTTCGGTTATGGGAGGATCAATGTTCGGAGATAACCTTTCTTTTATTTCAGATACAACGATCGCAGCATGTAACGGACAGGGATGTCAGATGAAGGATAAATTCCGGGAGAACTTTGGAATTGCACTTCCGGCAGCTATTGCAACGCTGGTATTGATCCTGGTTCTTTCATTTCAGACGGATATTGCAGGACGGGTAAGTAAGAGTTATAACTTAGTGCAGATTATTCCATATGTACTGGTTCTCATAGGAGGAATTATCGGGATCAATGTATTCGTGGTACTTCTGATCGGGATTGTATCTGGTTCTATTATTATGCTGGCCGGCGGTCACATTGCGGCGACAGATCTGCTTGCCAATATGGGTTCCGGAGCTTCCGGGATGTTCGAGACGAGTATGGTGGCAATCCTGGTGGCAGCGATGTGTGCACTGATCCGTGAATATGGTGGTTTTGATGCATTGCTGACAGGAATCCACAAAGTATTCAAAGGCCGCAAAGGCGGTCAGTTTGGTATGGGACTTCTGGTCGGAACGATGGATATTGCAACGGCGAATAATACTGTGGCGATCGTAATGGCGAATCCGATCGCGAAGGATATGGCAAAAGAATATGGGATCACACCGCGAAAGGCAGCTTCGATACTGGATACATTTTCCTGTATTTTTCAGGGGATTATTCCTTACGGAGCGCAGATGCTGGTAGCAATCTCTGCGGCAAGTGAACTGGGATATCGTGTGTCGGCATTTCAGATCATGCCGAAGCTTTTTTATCCGTTTTTATTATTTGTGAGTTCTATGATATTTATCTTTGTGATTCCGGCAAAGAAAGAGAGGTAAATCGTGAAAGAAGAGATCAGACAGAAACTGACAGGTGCAGTCATCGGACTTGCAAGAACCTGTGAGAATAACGAAAAGACAGAGAACACTAACCGGGTATTCCTAGAAGCACTGACGGTGGCCGGAGACTGGTCGGCAAGTATCTTTGATATGAGTGAGATGTTAGAAAAGGTAAGAAATGAAAAATATACAGTCTCACCGGGATGTGTAACATGTGCAGCGCCATGTGGCAATACGGATGACTATGATATGGAGAATCTGTGGAAAGAATCCGAAGAAATCGGAGCTTTCAAGAATACAATCCTGATGGTGATCTGTCAGACAGCAGCAAAATTGTATCATGCAGATCAGACAGAAGAATCTGAGACGGTGAAGTTATTATTCCGTGCGTTACGTATGATCAGTTTTGAGGGCTGGGATGTTGCAGGGCTTATACCGGTGATGCTGGAGCTTGGAAAAGCCGGACGGATATAAAAATAAATAGAATAATATTAGCAAAAAAGACTTTAAAAGGGATTCGGAAAAATCTATTCCAAAGTCTTTTTTTGTTATCCATTCAAAAGAAGTATTACTTATGAAAGATAAGAAAAATTATCTGATTTGATAGAAGATTAATGATAAGAAATGCGTTATAATAACAATACACTGTATATATCAAGGAGGAACAAAAACATGACAGTACCAGAAAGACTTTCCGCACTTCGAAAGTGTATGGAAGAAAAGAACATTGATGTGTATGTAGTACCGACTGCCGACTTTCATCAGAGTGAATATGTTGGGGAACATTTCAAAGCGAGAAAGTTCATTACAGGGTTCTCCGGATCAGCAGGAACCGCTGTGATCACAAAGACAGAAGCAAGACTCTGGACAGACGGACGTTACTTCATCCAGGCAGCAGCACAGTTGGAGGGGACAACTGTAGAACTCATGAAAATGGGTGAGCCTGGTGTGCCGGAGATGAATGCATACATTGAAGAGGTATTAAAGGAAGGCGAGACACTTGGATTCGACGGAAGAGTCGTATCTGTCGGTGAAGGAGAAGGTTATGTAGCTATCGCTGAGAAGAAGAATGCGAAAGTAAATTACCAGGTAGACTTGATTGATGAGATCTGGGAAGACCGTCCGGTATTATCTGAAGAGCCTGCATTTGACCTGGATGTAAAATATGCTGGAGAGACTGTTGCAGGGAAACTTACAAGAATCCGTGAAGAAATGAAAAAAGCAGGAACCAATGTGCACGTTGTATCTACAATCGATGACATCTGTTGGACATTAAATATCCGTGGAAATGACATCGACTTCTTCCCACTGGTATTATCTTACGGAATCATTACAATGGACAGTTTCGAACTGTATATTGATGAGAGAAAATTAGATGATGAGCTAAAAGCCAAACTTGCAAAAGACGGTGTAAGGTTACACCCATACAATGACATTTACGAGGATGTGAAGAAATTTGGCAGCGATGTAGTTGCAATGGTCGACCCTGGAAAACTGAATTATGCATTATTCAATAATATTCCGGAAAATGTAAAGACAATAGAAAAGAGAAATCCGGCGATTCTTATGAAAGCAATTAAGAACCCAGTTGAGATCGAGAACATCCGCAAAGCACAGATCAAAGACAGTGTTGCGCATGTAAGATTCATGAAATGGCTGAAAGAAAATGTCGGCAAGATGAAGATCACAGAGATGAGTGCCTCTGACAAACTGGATGAGTTCCGTGCTGAGATGGGAAACTTCATCCGTCCAAGCTTCGAGCCAATCTCTTCATTTGGAGAGCATGGTGCGATCGTACACTACACATCTTCACCGGAGACAGATGTAGAGTTAAAAGAAGGACAGTTATTCTTAACGGATACAGGAGCTGGATTCTATGAAGGTTCCACAGATGTAACCAGAACTTACGCACTCGGCGAAGTTCCGCAGATCATGAAAGATCACTTCACATTGGTTGCGATTAGTAACTTACAGCTTGGCAGTGCAAAATTCCTGGAAGGTTCTACCGGTATGATTCTTGACATCCTTGCAAGAAAACCATTCTGGGACAGAGACTTAAACTTCAACCATGGTACAGGACACGGAGTCGGATACCTTCTGAATATCCATGAAGGACCTGCTGGATTCCGTTGGAAATACCGTAAGGGGGAGACAGAAGTATTACAGGAAGGCATGGTCATCACAGATGAGCCTGGAATCTATATTGAAGGATCTCACGGAATCCGTCTGGAGAACGAACTGTTGACCTGCAAAGGAACATTGAATGAATATGGTCAGTTCATGTACTTCGAAGCAATCACCCTGATTCCAATGGATCTGGATGCGATCAATCCGGATATTATGACACAGGAAGACAAGAAACTGCTGAATGATTATCATGCAAAAGTATACGAAGTGATTGCTCCTTACCTGAACGAGGAAGAGCAGGAGTGGCTGAAGAAATATACAAGAGCTATTTAAGCAGCGAGATTGAACGGAGTTTTTGATTTCTGATTCTAAATGAGAAATGATATTCATATAATGAATTGACAAAGAAATAAATACTAAGTAGAATCTAGGTTAGTGATGACTAACCTAGATTCTTTTTAGTAAAGGAGTTCTTTATATATGAAGAGAAAATTTCAAAATCAATCAAAGAATAAGGCACTTGAATTTTTCTGTTATCTGGGACCGGGACTGCTGGTGACCGTAGGATTCATCGATCCGGGAAACTGGGCTTCGAATATTGCGGCGGGCTCCGGATTCGGATATGAGCTATTGTGGATGGTGACGTTATCGACCATCATGCTGATCATATTGCAGCACAATGCAGCACATCTGGGAATTGCAACGGGACTTTGCCTTTCGGAGGCGGCAAGCAGATATATCCAAAGGCTGTTAAAGAATATTATTCTTCTGTCGGCAATGCTTGCGGCAGTAGCAACTGCGATGGCAGAGATGCTAGGTGGTGCAATCGCATTGCAGATGCTGTTTCGGATACCAATAAAAATAGGGAGTATGCTGATTCTTGCAGTTTCTCTTTTATGTGCATTTACGAATGCTTATAAAAGGATTGAGAAGCTGATCATCATATTTGTATCGCTGATTGGATTTTCTTTCTTATTTGAAATAGGAATTGCGAAGATCGACTGGGGAGCAGCCGCAGTCGGATGGGTGAAACCTTCGTTTCCAGCGGGAAGTATGCCGGTGATCTTAAGTGTATTAGGAGCGGTGGTAATGCCGCACAATCTGTTCTTACATTCGGAGATCATCCAGAGCAGACAGTGGAACCTGGAAGATGATTCCGTGATCAAACAGCAGCTGAAATATGAATTTAAAGATACATTATTTTCCATGATCATAGGATGGGCGATCAACAGTGCCATGATTCTGATGGCAGCAGCTACGCTTTATCAGGGCGGAAATGGGAGGCAGATTGATGATTTGACAGTTGCAGGAAAGATGTTGTCGCCTTTGATGGGAAATGCGGCGACGGTAGTCTTTGCACTGGCACTGTTATTGGCCGGTATCTCATCGAGTATCACTGCTGGAATGGCAGGTGGAACGATTTTTTCCGGGATCTTTAATCAGCCATATGACACGAAGACAAAAGAGACGAAAGCTGGCATTTTATTGACGATGATTCTGGCAGCGGTTGTCATCCTGTTTATCAGCCAGCCGTTTAAAGGTCTGATATATTCCCAGATGCTGCTTGCGATTCAGCTTCCGATTACAATATTTACACAGATATATCTGACCTCATCTGAAAAAGTAATGGGAAAATATGTGAACAGCAGACGTTTGAATTTTTTGCTTCTGGTGATTGCTGTGATTGTAACAGGGCTGAATATAGCATTGCTTTTTGTATAGACAGGAAGAACAGAATAAGAAGAAAGAAAAACCGGGCACTGTATAGAAACAGGCTCGGTTTTTTTGTATCAATTATTCGGTTACAGCGGAAGCGGCAACGTTTTCTTTCTCAGGAAACATCTTTCTGAAGATCAGACGGATGAATGGTCCGCAGTAGAAGATCTGCCAGAAGAAAGCAACTGGGAAGTTCATGAATGTTGTCTGACACCAGGTGGCGATTACATTGCTTCCTGCCTTCTTGAACAGGATTGTTGCAACAAGACTCATGCAAGGGCACATGATACATACGATCATGGAAGAGATTGCAAGAGTGATGAAGATTGGTCTGTCCTGTGGTGTAACGATACGGAATGCAAGCATATGTGCAAGTTTGTCAACAAAGACAAATTCCAGAACGAAAGCAACCGGCCACATGATCTTCAGTTCGCCGAAAGCCATCAGGAATACTTCATTGCTCATTCCGCCCACATTCAGGCAGATATTGTAACAAATCATAACGTAAACCATCAGAAAAGACATCATCAGTGTAAAAATAACATTTTGAAATAAAGTTTTTGGCATAATTTTTGTTCTCCTTTTTATGAAATGTTTAAAAATGGGTACAAAAAAGACACTTGTGTTGTTCGTTAATCAAGCATACACTTGTGTCGTTTCCAATTAAACCAAAATTATCTTATTTTTTTGTCCGAATATGAATTATACCGAACGAAAAGCTAAAAATCAAGCATTTATTAAAAAAAGGGCAATTGATTAAAACTCAATTGCCCTTTTAACGGCCTCAATATCTCCCGTAAACAAGATGCTCTCCATTCCAAGTTCTTTACTTGCAATGACATTTTCCACCGTATCATCGATGAAGAAGCATTCACTTGGTAGAAGGTCATATTTATTGAACAGATGGTAATAAATATCGTGTCCCGGCTTTGCCATCTTTAGAGGTGCAGAGAAGACGATGCCATCGAATTCTTTCAGGATCGGATAATCTTCCGGTGCACGTTCCGCAAACCTGGTAGAAGCGTTGGAAAGCAGATAGATCGGAACTCCCCGGGCTTTTAACTCTTTGATGAATTCCCATGTTTCAGGAAGCGGATCGACATACTGGAACCAGTTCTCGAAAAAATCGCGGGCAGTATCTTTTAGACGGTCCGGAAGTTCTGCAATCGTATCTTCGGCATTCTGGTCATAGTCGATAGTTCCGGCATCTAAAGCTACCCAGTTTTTAAAAATGGCATCAGCAAGAATATTATAATCTTCCGGTGTAGAAGCAAATTTCCCCAGGATATAGTCTCCTTTAAATTTTCCGATTACATTTCCAAAGTCAAAAATAATATTCTTGTATCTCATCTTAAGTTCCTCCCTGTATTTTATACTGCCTGTTTTATATTTTTATAAACATTATTATAGCCTTATAGATAGAAGGAATCAATATACGAATGATAAATAACATGTCAATATAAGTATGATTAATAGAAGGATGTCAGGTTTTTGTGAGATTGACAATCATCAGGAAAGTGTATATGATTTTCGGTAGGACTGTAAAAGGAAAGAGAGATTATTATGGAAATCAGTATACTTTTAATGGAACAGATCGCAGAACTGGTTCTTATGATCCTGATGGGATATATTATTGTAAAGACAGGATTGTTAAAGGGAGAAGACAGCAAAGTCATTTCTAAAATTGTATTATATCTTGTTATCCCGTGTGTGATCATCAATGCATTTCAGGTGGATTATACGAGTGAAAAAGTGAAGGAACTTTTGCTGGTATTTGCAGCGTCGGTATTATTACAGGTTATATTACTGGCAGCAGTGTGGGGTGTTGGAAAGGTAGTGAAACTAAATGAAGTAGAGACGACATCCATCTATTATTCGAATTCGGGCAATTTGATCGTACCGCTGGTGACTTTTATTCTGGGAAAAGAATGGGTATTATACGGTTGTGTGTTCATGAGTGTCCAATTGGTATTTCTGTGGACGCATGGCAAGAATACGATCAGCCGGGAAGGAAAGTGGGACTGGAAAAAGATTGTATTCAATATCAATATGATCTCGGTATTTGCCGGAGTTGTGCTGTTTTTTACCAGGATCAGGCTTCCGGAAATTGTAAATCAGACCTTAAGTTCTGTGGGCAGTATGATCGGTCCGGCAAGTATGATCGTAACGGGGATGCTGATCGCAGAGATGAATCTGAAGAGTATATTTGAAAATGTGAAAGTGTATTTTATTTCATTTCTGAGACTGGTCGTGATACCTGTGATATCATTGATGATTTTAAAGATAAGCGGGCTTATGAACATACATTCGGATGGAAAGAAATTACTGCTTATCGTATTTCTTGCGGTGATCACACCGTCTGCTTCAACGATCACACAGATGTGTCAGGTGTATGGAAATGATTCGAAATATGCCAGTGCGATCAATGTTATGACGACATTGTTATCCATTGTGACAATGCCACTCATGGTGCTCTTGTATCAGACTGTGATGTAGAAGAGAGTATAGATGAAAGGCGTGTATTTGTATATAGTTGATGAAGAAAATTATCTGTTTTCTGATTGAAAGCGAACCAAAGGTAAGATACAATGGAGATATGAAGGAGGGGAGCAGAAGATGGCAGAATTACTTACAGCGGCGACACCGATATCCTATTATCTCGTTGCAGTAAATATTATTGCATTTATTTTATATGGAACGGATAAAGCGAAAGCAATGCATCATCAGTGGAGGATCAAAGAGGCAGTGCTGATAGGGATTGCGTTTGTCGGCGGTGCATTTGGTGCGTTTGCAGGAATGATTGTATTTCATCATAAGACAAGAAAGATGAAATTCCGAATCTTAGTTCCAATCGCTATTATCATCTGGCTGACCCTTGGCGGATTTTTGGCAGAACGTGATGTGGTAGGACTGACGAAGACAGACCGGCCAAAGAATGAATATAACGGCACAGAGATCACACCGTATCATAGCAGTGTGGATAAAGATGGTGACGGTACGGATGATCAGACCGATATTTTGAAGAATGCATTGGTTTATGTGAAGAAGCGGCCGGTTTACAAGAGCAGATATTATCAGACTGGTTATCCGGATGACAGATATGGTGTCTGTACAGATGTTGTCGGATATGCGCTTAAGAAGAGCGGATATGACCTGCGGGAACTGGTAGACAAAGATATCAGAAAGAATTCGAAGGATTATGATATCGATGAGCCGGATAAAAATATTGATTTCCGAAGAGTAAAGAACCTGAGAATATATTTTGAACATACAGCGACCAGTCTGACCACGGATGTAAATGACATTGAACAATGGCAGGGCGGCGACATTGTAGTGTTCAAGAATCATATCGGGGTAATTTCTGACAGACGGAATGTGGAAGGTGTACCATATGTGATTCATCATAATGATCCGTATCAGAAGAATTATGAGGAAGATATCCTACAGGAGAGAACGGATATTGTCGGTCATTTCAGAATATCGTAATGGCAAAGCACTGTGAAATATTACCAAATTTCGCAGTGCTTTTTTGGCGCATTTTCAATATGTCTTTTTATGACAAATCTTTTAATAATAAAGACTGTTCGTCTGGTTTAGCATTCTCAGCAATTACATCACGGACGTTCTGCATACGCATGTCCAGGCCGGCACTGATCTGTGCGCAGGCAAGCATCTCATCCTCCAGATATTTTGCTTTGTCAGCCGGGATATCTTTCTTGTAACGCAGCTTATGTTCCAGGCTTGCCCAGAAATCCATGGCAATCGTACGAAGCTGTACTTCTACAGTCATGTTACGTTTTCCGTCCTGTAAAAAGATTGGTACACTGACGATCAGATGAAGGCTGCGGTATCCGCCTGGTTTTGGATTTTTGATATAGTCTTTCTTCTCAAGAAGTGTGATGTCATCCTGAGAAAGCAAACAGTCCGCAAGCATATAGATATCATCCGGAAAAGAGCAGATGACACGGACACCGGCAATATCATGGATATTTTCTTCAATAGAAGAAAGGGTGAGAGGTATGTCTTTTTTACGGATCTTTTTAATCAGGCTTTCCATGGATTTGACACGGGATTTGATATCCTCAATCGGATTGCGGTCATATTCCAGAGAATACTGTTCGTTTAATACTTTGAATTTCGTCTCTACTTCCATGATGGCACATTGATAATAGGACATCTGTTTCTCTATTGGTTTCATATTTTTATTAACAAAATCCAGAAATTCGTCAGACATCAGGCTGTTTCTGACGAAGCGTTCTTTGCGTTGTTCGATAAATGTCTCAAGGGGTCTCATGTTGCATTTCTCCTTTCATTATCCAAAAATATTTTAGCATATCTGTAGTTGAAATTCTATCAACAGATAGGTGCGTTTATGGGAGAATGCGACAATGTAAAAGAATTGTAGCAAGTTGTACAAAATCAAGTCCAATTGTCGGATATATTCACAGTTAAAATTTTTCGTGGTAAGATAAATGACATAACATAATAAGATATAAAGAAATAAATCATAAGGAAGTGTAAGTTTATGAATTCCAGATACAAAGGAATATTTTTCATTACATTATCGGCGTTATCATTTGCATTCATGAATGCTTTCGTAAGGTTATCCGGTGATCTGCCTTCGGTACAGAAGAGCTTTTTCAGAAATCTGGTAGCTTTTTTTATTGCGCTGATCATGATCATAAGAAGTAAGGACGGATTTAAAATCGAAAAGGGAAATCTGAAATATATGATTCTGCGTGCGACATTCGGTACGGTGGGAATCTTGTGTAATTTCTATGCGGTGGATCATCTGGTGCTGTCGGATGCATCGATGCTGAATAAGATGTCGCCGTTCTTTGTAATTATCTTTTCATTTTTATTGCTGAAAGAAAAGATGAGTCCGGCACAGGCACTGGCGGTTGCGGGTGCATTTATCGGAAGCTTATTTGTAATCAAACCGACATTTACGAATATGGCACTGGTACCGTCACTGATCGGACTGTGCGGTGGGATCTGCGCAGGTATTGCTTATGCGATGGTGCGTATCCTGGGGCAGAGAGGACAGAAAGGTTCTTCGGTTGTAATCTTCTTTTCAGGATTCTCGTGTGTGGTTACACTGCCATATCTGCTTCTGGATTTTCATCCGATGAGCGGCCTGCAGATCTTAACGCTTCTGGGAGCGGGACTTGCGGCTGCAGGCGGCCAGTTCGGAATCACGGCGGCTTATTATCATGCACCGGCGAAAGAGATATCCATTTATGATTATTCGCAGATCATCTTTTCGACGATTCTGGGCTTCTTTCTGTTCGGACAGGTACCGGATAGGTATAGCGTGCTGGGGTATGTGATCATATGTGCGATGGCGCTTTGGATGTTTGTGTATAATAAGAAACGGGATTAAACACAAGATCGATTTAATAATGCGGCTTTCTTACGCGGCGGTCGCGGCAGCAGGTGAACAGTAAAACAGAAAAAACATAAGAGCTTCTAAGACTGGTATTACAAACTGTTATTACATTTTACAATAATTATGT
>ERZ1034920.1213-NODE-1213-length-17198-cov-13.852651_pt1 | contig 17198 bp, 9 predicted proteins | sample MGYA00520688_ERZ1034920 | MGnify/ENA primary metagenome ERZ1034920 (study PRJEB33766, sample SAMN09781785) | gut metagenome | biome: gut microbiome | host: Homo sapiens | place: Madagascar | study: EMG produced TPA metagenomics assembly of the PRJNA485056 data...
TGAATTCCTACAGGATATTTATTTACTATTTTTACCATATTCCTACATGCTTTACGTTTTGCGCGGCTAAATTACAAAGAAAATCTGAATTAACCAAAGAAAAAATCAAATAACTTAACTTTCACTTATCAAGAAATGAAAGCACCCTCTATATACCTTACTAAAGTTTAGTAGTTTGTTTTTGCCTGCAAAAGTACGACTTAATTCTCATTTGGCAAAGAGAGATAAAAAGGCGGAAATGTACGAAAACGATTGCGTAGCTTTTACAACAAAATTGAAACAAAAAGTTCTTAAATAGAAATAATAAGTGTAATTTTGCAACAATAAACTTAAAATATAAACTGAAAATAAAAATTATAATAAGTATAACAACCTAAAAGGCAAACAAATGAAAAGAAATCTACTAAGATTGGGGCTTCTCAGCCTGTTGCTTGTCTTTGCTTTTATAGCAAAGGCACAAAATATCACTGCTGTTTGGGACTTTCAGAACAATCTTCCTGAAGGTATTAACACTGCAGCTAACTTTCAAGGTAAGGAGGGCGACCTCGCTTCTACCGTAGAAGGCATCACTATGCACGTAAACGCTACACAAGGTAAGTTGAAGGGCAGAACATCTGATGCACAGTTTAACACAGGAGCCATCCTGCAGATTCCAGTAAAATCAGCCAATGACGTAGTTACCGTAACAACTTATCCAAACTACCACTACCTCACTGTTGGCGGAAAGGCTGCTACTGAAGACGTAACAGAATACAACGCAACATCTGCTGAAGTGGCTAAGGGATATGTAGAAGTTGTTGCAACAGCTCAAAGCTATCTCTATCAGATTAAGGTGGTACACGTAAGCGCCATCCAGGAAAAGGCACTCTACACTACCGACTTCACCGAGTGGAAGAAAGTAGATGGCAAAACAGCCAACAACACAGTGGTAGACCTCAAAACTCTCTATAGTAAAGAGGCATTTACCATGACTCTTAATGGCGTTGAGATAAATCCAACAGGAACAAACGCTAAGTTCGCTGACCGTACCGGTTATATGAAGACCCTAAAGTACACCGGCGAATACTCAACAGCAGAACCAAGCGCAGTAACTTCTCCATTGGCTAGCATCACCAAGATTACCCTCCACCAGGGAGCAACAGGTGGCAAGCGTGGTATCAAAGTATCTGTCAAGGGCGACGGCGATGCAGACTGGGTAGCTATCCACAACGTATCCATTGTAACCCAAGGTGGTGAAGATCTGACACTTGACGTAAACCGTACCAACTGCCAGATCAAGTTCGAGGGCTTTACATTGAGCCAGAACGCATTTGTTACCGACCTCGCTATCTACGGCAATGTAGATATGAGCAAGACCCCTATGCTCGACTCTTTCAAGCTCAACGGCACCAACTATTCTGCTGTTGACATCTTCAAAGAAGACGCATCAGGCAAGCAGCTCGCTACCCTCCTCGTTTCAAAGAAGGCAACACTCATCAGCGAGACCAATCCGCTGACAGACCTCGTTGCTGCAAACGGAACCATCAAGAGCACTACCTATACTACCACCGGCGAAGGTACTGACCAGAAGACCGTGGTAACAATCGTGGTAGAAGCTAACAGCGATGAGGTAACTTACGAGCTCACCGTAGGCTTCAAACCAGACTTCACCCTCACCTATTATAATATAGACGGCACAACAGCTATCGGAACCCAGAAGGTGGAGCAGGATGCCAAGATTGAGAAATTCCAGAAAGACGCAGAAGAGCAGGTAACCGTAGCCGAAGGAAAGAAATTCCGCGGTTGGGCTACCGACCTGAAGAAAGACAGCAAGAAGTTCACTACCTCTTCTGTCATCACAGCAGATACCAAACTCTATGCAGTCGTTACAGATATTGAGACAGCAAACAAAGCAGCCCGTTACGATTACGACCTCCAGAAGGAAGGATTCTGTGCTGACGACCATGAGGCATTCTGCGTAGAAGGCAAGGGCAAATGGCATGACGTTACACATGGTTGGACATTCTCTGCTGGCGACAAGATTAAGATTTTGATGGGCGGCAAGGGTTACATCAAGATGAACCTCTGCCAGTTTTCAACTTCAGGCAACATCACCCTTACCGACCCTAAGGGAACAGAAATTGCAAGTGTAGATGCCAAGGCAAGCAAGGACGGACTTATCACCATTCTTCAGAACACATCTTCTGAAAGTGGCGAGTACACACTCACCTTCGCTGCCAACGCTTACCTCCACAGCCTCAGCATCGTAAACATGACAGACCCAGCCTACACCCAAGAAGGCAACTGGTACACAGTAAAGGCTGGCAATGCACAGAGTTTCATCACCACGCTGGAAACCGTCAATGCTGCTAACGCAGCAGCAAACGCTCCACGTTCATACATCTTCTTGCCAAACGGCACATACGATTTGGGCGACAAGTGCCTCACTCAGATTAGTGGTAACAATATCTCTATCATCGGCGAGAGCATGGACAATACCATCATCGTCAACAAGCCAGCTATTGAGAACGAAGGCATCGGCACCACAGCCACCCTCCTCAACTTGAGCAACAACCTCTATCTTCAGGACATCACCCTGAAAGATGCGCTCGATTACTATCATACAGGATCTGCCGGTCGTGCAGTCTGCCTTCAGGATCGTGGTACAAAGACAATCTGCAAGAATGTAAAGATGCTGTCTTACCAGGACACCTACTACAGCAACGAGCCAAACGGCAAGGGACAGTTCTACTTTGAGGACTCAGAGATTCACGGCACCGTCGACTACATTTGCGGTGGTGGTGATGTATATTTCAACCGCGTGCTCTTCGTCAACGAAAGCCGCAAGGAAGGCGTAAAGAATGGTACTGACGTGATTGCAGCACCAAACAGCAAGAGCGATTGGGGTTACATCTTCAAAGACTGTACCATCGAAAACAAGGCAGCAAACTTCAGTCTTGGCCGTTCATGGAACAACATTGCCCGTCTCACCTGGCTCAACACAACCCTCAACCAGAAAGATGAGATTCTGAACGATGGCACAAAGTACGCTTACTTCGACATCGCAGCTATGGATGCAGCTATTGCAGACAAATTCCGCCTCGATGTATTGAAAGATGCAGAGGGAAACACCTTCTCACCTGCAGAAAAGAAGGTACTTTTCAAAGATAAAAACGGAAAAGCTAAAGAAGCAGAGGAGAACATCATTCTCACAGCAGAAGAAGCTGCAACATACACCCTCGATGCAGTATTCGGCGATTGGAAGCCAGCCGTTCTCTCTACTCAGGCAGCAGCTACAGCAGCCACACTGAATAGCGACAAACTCTCATGGACCGGTGATGCCCAGATGTATCTCGTAGCAAAAGACGGTAAGTTCTTCGCCCTGACCACAGAGAAGTCAGTAAACCTCAACGGCGAGAAGGGTACATTCACCGTACGTGCAGCCAACCAGATGGGCGGTTTCGGTGCAACAGCCAATTCAGTAAGCACCGGCATCCGCAACATCACCTCAGCTACAGAAGCAGCAGTCATCAAGACCGCCATCTATGCAGCCGACGGCACCCAGCTCTCAAACCTTCAGAAGGGTATCAACATCATTGTGAAGACCCTGGCAGATGGCAGCAAGAAGACAAGCAAGGTCATCGTAAAGTAAAGAAACAGAGACATTAAGTAAATTGATTGACAGATAACATTCGGAGTGCAATATCCCCACCCTCATTCAGAAGGGTGCTGGATATTGCACTTTTTTTGTTCTCTCAACTCCCGAAACAGCAGAAACAGAATACGAGAAAACGGACCGTCGAAATGTAAAAAACAGAGTATTTACGCAAAAATCTGTAAACGTTTACGTAAATTTTTACCCCAAACATACCTATATTCTCATATTTTTTATCTAATTTTGCAGCAAGAAAACCAAGACTTAGCTAACGCTACGCATCAAGGTTGCCCCACCGGAGCCTTCGGGAACCAAGAGGAACAGCCATGATAAAGCAACTGCTCAGGACTGGGATTCTACTTAAAAACATTTCAAAAACATTAGAAAATTAGTAATTTAGAATAAGTTTTATCTAAACCTAAAGTGTATGTCTGGTAAATACAAGAATCTAAAATTTGCGCTTGTTGCTGCTTCATTGGTTATGTCAGCTAATGGATATGCGCAAACAGTGATTAAGGGTAATGTAACCGACAATACGGGTGAGCCTGTTATTGGTGCTTCTGTCATTGAAGACGGAACATCCAGCAATGGTGGCGTAACCGATATTGATGGTAACTTTACTATCACACTGAAAGGCAACAGTAAAAAATTGAAGGTTTCTTACGTTGGTATGAAACCTCAGGTAGTTAATGTATCTGGCAAATCTGTCATCAACATTAAGTTGGAAGACGACGCAACATCTCTCAACGATGTCGTTGTTATCGGTTATGGTTCGGTCAAGAAGAAGGACTTGACCGGTGCTGTAGCTACAGTAGACAACAAGGCTCTGACACAGGTGCCTGTAGCTTCAGCTTCTGAGGCATTGACAGGTAAGATGCCTGGTGTACAGATTACAACAACAGAAGGTTCTCCTGATGCTGATGTAAAGATTCGTGTACGTGGTGGTGGTTCTATCACCCAGAGCAATGATCCTCTCTACATTGTTGATGGCTTCCCTGTAGAAAGCATCAGCGATATTCCTGCATCCGACATTGAGGATATTACAGTATTAAAGGATGCATCATCTACTGCCATTTACGGTTCACGTGGTGCTAACGGTGTAATCCTCGTTACTACTAAGGGTGGTAAAGAGGGTAAGACCAGTGTGTCTTATAACGCATACTATTCTTGGAAGAAAATTGCCAAGAAGCTTGATGTACTGGGCGCTCGTGACTATGCTAACTGGCAGTATGAGTTGGCTAGCCTGCTGAATAAGGTTGAAGACAAGTACGAGCCTTATTTCGGAAGCTACGATGATTTGGACATGTACGACAATGTGGCTACCAATGACTGGCAGGATATCGTATACGGAAGAATCGGTCACACCTTCAACCACAACTTGAACATCAATGGTGGTACAGACAAAATGAAGTATGCTTTCAGCTATGCACGTATGGATGATAAGGCAATCATGCAGATGTCTGACTTCGTACGCGACAACCTCAGCCTGAAGCTGAATGCTAAGCCAACAAAGACCGTAACATTGGACTTCCAGGCTCGTTGGTCTAAGACCAAGATCAATGGTGGTGGTGCTAATGAGCAGAGCAGTACTTACAACACAGACAAGCGTCTGCGTTATGCAATCCAGTACACTCCATTCCCTGTTGCAGGCTTGTCAACAGATATGGATGATGATGACACAACCAACTCATCATTCTACAACCCAGTAACAAGCTTGAAGGACAACGATCAGAGAAAAGTGCGTACTACTTTCAATATGTCGGGTGCTTTCACTTGGGAGCTTTACAAAAACCTCAAGTTCAAGACAGAGTTCGGTTACGATACTTATAAGGTAGACACCAAAAGATATTATGGTACAACAACCTATTATATCCAGAACGTTCCATCTTCAGAGAATCAGGGTAAGCCAGCAATCACACTGACTAACCAGTATCGCACCAAGTTCCGTAACACCAACACCTTGAACTACGATTTCAAGGCTTTATTCGGCAAGAACAGCAAACACAGCTTAAACGCTTTGCTCGGTGAGGAGTACATCATCACCAAGAATGAGACTATGACCAATACGGTTCATGGTTTCCCTAAGACATTCTCTGCCAGCGACTGCTGGAGACTGACTACTCAGGGAACACCATTCCAGATTACCGACTTCTATGATCCAAATGATATTTTGAATTCATACTTCGGTCGTGTAAACTATGGCTATGATGACAAGTACCTCTTGAGTGCTACAGCCCGTGCCGATGGGTCATCAAAGTTCTCTGACGGCAACCGTTGGGGTTTCTTCCCATCAGTAGCTGCAGCTTGGCGTATTTCTTCAGAGTCATTCATGAAGGGTACAGAAAAGTGGTTGGACGACTTGAAGCTTCGTCTCTCTTACGGTACAGCAGGTAACAACAATATTCCTTCAGGCCTTCTGGTACAGGAATACGTAGCTAATTCATCAAGCTGGATTAATGGTTACAATTCTTATCTGGCACCATCTAAGACCATGGCCAACCCAGACTTGAAGTGGGAGACAACCGTTACTCGAAACATCGGTATCGACTTTACTCTCTTCAACAGCAAGTTGACAGGTAGCATTGATGGGTATTGGAACAATACCAAGGACCTTCTGATTCAGTATCCTGTAGCAGGTACAGGTTATGACTATCAGTACCGCAACATGGGTGAAACCCGCAACCAGGGTCTTGAGTTTGCACTGACATGGAATGCCATCAATAAGAAGAACTTCGGTTTGACTCTTAGTGCTAACATATCATTCAACAAGAACAAGGTTCTTTCATTGGGAGATATGAAATCAATCGACAACATCAGCACAGAATGGGCTTCTTCAGAAATCGATCAGGATTTCGTCATCAAGACTGGCGAACCTATCGGACAGATTTGGGGCTACAAGAGCGCAGGTCGCTATGAAGTAAGCGATTTCGATATTGAGGCATCAAAGGCTCAGGGCAAATGGATTTTGAAAGAAGGCGTAGCCGACTGCAGCAACGTTTTAGGTACAAGCGTACGTCCTGGTAGCATGAAGATTGCAGAGACCAAGGCTGAGAAGACTGGTACTATCACAACTGCTGACCGTCAGGTGATTGGTGATACAAACCCTACACATACAGGTGGTTTCAATATCAATGCACGTGTTTACGGTTTCGACTTGACAGCCAACTTCAACTGGAGTGTAGGCAACGACGTATACAATGCCAATGCCATCGAGTATACCCAGACTTCAAAATATCAGTATCGTAACCTCATCGACAAAATGGCTGGCGGTTCACGCTGGACCAACATCGATGCAAACGGTAACTTGCTGAACTGGGATAATGCAGAAGAATTGGCTGCACTCAATGCCAATACATCTATGTGGTCACCATACACAGGTAAGTATGTCTTGACAGACGCTTATGTAGAGGATGCATCATTCCTCCGCTTGAGCACATTGACTTTGGGTTACACCCTGCCAGAAAATCTTACCAAGCGTGTAGGAATCAACAGTCTGCGCTTCTATGTAACCGCATACAATGTATTCTGCATCACCAACTACTCAGGTTTTGATCCAGAAGTATCAGCTATCCGCAGGACCAACCTGACCCCAGGTGTTGACTACTCAGCATATCCTAAGAGCCGTCAGTTTGTAATCGGTATGAACCTCAACTTCTAACAAATAAAAGACTATAAAAATGAAAAAATCATTATATATTTCATTTCTTTGTGCAGCAACATTGATGTCTTCGTGTGATTTGGAGGCTCCAACACAGTCTTCTATCACAGAAGAAACGGTCTTCTCTACCGAGGCACTTGCTGATGCTGCCGTTATGGGTATCCACCAGTCTTTTGGTGAGACCAACTCATATCGTGGTCGCTTCATTCCATATTATGGAACCAATACCGACTGCGAGATTTTCAACAACTATGCGGGTGTGAGCGACCCATCTACCGATAAGGAAGCATCATTGGCTTGCTATTCAGCCTCTTCTACCAATACATACATGAATACCAGCACCAATGCTTGGGCAAAATTGTATGAGGGTATTGAGCGTGCCAACAAGGCTATCGTTTCTATCCAGAAATATGGCAATATTGACACCAATAAGAATATGGCCCAGCTCTATGGCGAGTTGCTTTCATTGAGAGCATTTATCTACTTCGACCTGGTAAAGGCATGGGGCGATGTTCCTTATCGCTTTGAGCCTAACACCTCAGAGACAGTATATCTGCCAAAGACTGACCGTGTTACCATTCTCAAGAAATTGATAGAGGATTTGGAGACTGCTGAGAATTATCTCGGCTGGCCTAACGAAAACTCTTATACCAAGTCAACAGAACGTGTCAGCAAGTCTTTTGCAAAGGGTCTCCGTGCCCGTATCGCACTGTTCCTTGCTGGTAAATCTGAGTGGCCAAACGAAGGTCTCCGTTATAATCTTCAGGATGAGAACGAGCGCAATCAGATGTACACCATTGCAAAAGATGAGTGCGTAAGCATCATCAATCAAGGCTGCAACAAATTGGGCACAAAATTCGACGAGAACTTCCGCAACCTCTGTAATGAGGATGTTACAGCAGGTAAAGAGTCTATCTATGAACTTCCTTTCTCAGACGGTCGTGGTCGTGTACTTTACACCTGGGGTGGCAAGCACAAGACTGTAGATAGCTGGACAAAATTGGCAAAGGGTGGTGTAAACGGCCCTACCCCAACTCTCTGGTATGATTTCGACAAAGACGATGCTCGCCGCAACGTTACCTGTCTTCCATATACATGGGATGAGGGCGTGAAGACTATCTCTGGTGGTTCTGGCGGCGGATGGAGTTTTGGCAAGCTTCGCTTTGAGTGGATGAAACGCAAGGTTACTTCTACCAATGACGACGGTATCAACTATCAGGTTCTTCGCTACGCAGATATTTTCCTGATGGCTGCCGAAGCAGAGAATGCCCTCAATGGTCCTGCTAATGCAAAGCAGTATCTGATGCCAATACTCAATCGTGCTTATCCTTCAGCCAAAGTTAGCACCATCTTGAACGAAGCATCTACCAAGGAAAGTTTCCAGCTTACCATCGAAGACCAGCGCAAGTTTGAGTTCGCTGGTGAAGGATTGCGCAAGCTCGACCTTATGCGTTGGGGTAAGTTAGGAAGCACTCTTGCAAAAACCAAGGAAAAGATGACCCAATTGGCCAACCGTACAGGAATCTATGCCAACTACCCTAAGAAACTCTACTTCAACGAGGGCTTGGGTGCAGCAAGCACAGATGCAGACAGCTACGAAGTTTACGGTTTGGAAGCAGGACAGACTGATGCAGAGGGCAAGTCTCTTTATGAAAGCAGCTCCAACTGGTTTACCTATAGAGAGCATGTTGACGGTGAAAGCAAGGATGACAATAAGAGCGTTACTGAAAACAATAACAAGATTGACAAGTATCTGAACTATCTCTACATCAACAATCCAGACGAGAAGATGTTCTGGCCTATCTGGAAGGTATTCATCGATGGTAGCAACGGCTTGCTCAAAAACGATTATAATTATTAATCCATTCAAGAAGAAAAGATTATGAATATTATAAAGAAATTAACTTATATCTTAGCTCTTGCTGCGGTACTCTTTACCGCAGCAGGATGCTCAGACCCAGATGATGAGTTGACAAGCGTAGAATACGACCGACTCTTCAAGCCTACAGCTGTAGAGGCTAAGGTACAGAACAAGACTAATGTACAACTTACCTGGGAATGTTTGTCTAAAGCAGACAGCTACACCATTCAGTTGTTTGCTGACGATGCTGATATGAAGTTTGAAGGAACTCCAACCTATGAATATACAGACGTAACAACAGTTCCTTATCTCATTACAGATCTTTCTGGCGAAACTACCTACTCTATCCGTATCAAGGCTATAGGTAGTTCCAAGGAATCTCATTGGGCAGAAGCCTCTGTTACAACAGATGCTGAGCAGATTTTCGAAACCGTTACTGATGATGATATCACTGCAAAGAGCGTAACATTGAAGTGGACTCCAGGTTCAGAAGTTACTACCATTGCTATTACAGGCGGTAAGGAAGAGACTTATACACTCTCTGATGAGGAGAAGCAGAATGGTACAGCAACCATTACTGGTCTGACCTACGAAACCAAGTACACATTCACTATCATGAATGGTACCAAGGCTCGCGGTAAGGTTTCTGTAACCACCATGCCAAACTATACTCCTGCTTATCCAGGTGCTGACCTTCAGGCATTGATTGATGCTACAGAAGAGGGCGGTACAGTAATGTTGCTCCCTGCTAAGGACGGTTCTACCAACGAGTTTATCTACACAGGAACCGATGGTGCTGAAACAACCAAGGAGTTGACCATCAGCAAGAACATATCCATCAAGTGTCTCGGCACCAAGCCAGTCAAGGCTCGTATCAAGTTTGTACTCGACGGTGCTACTGGCTTCACTACAGAAAACATCCAGTTTGAAGGTGTTACTGCAGATGCTCTGATCAAGGGTGTGAACTGCTCAGGAACAATCAACGTCAACAATATCGAGGTTAGCGGATATGGCAACTTCTTTACAGAACCTGGTGAGAATGTTTACGAGGTGGCTGAGCTCAATATTACCAACAGCTATTTCCACGACATGTGCGCAGGCAAGCGCTTTATCGACTCTCAGAAGAAGAAGGGCGCTATCTTAAAGTTGAACATGAATCACTGTACCGTAGCTAACTCTTGCAATGGTTCTGATTTCATCCGTTTCGACTACAATGCCAAGCAGCCTATCGTCATCAACTTCGAGAACAATACCCTCTATAAGGTAGAAGCTACATCTAAGGGTTTATTCTACGTTCGTTCTAACAAGGCAGGCGACAAGTTCTTCACAGCAAACATCAAGAACAACGTATTTGCAGAAATGAGCGCAGACGTGTCCTTCAGCAAGGACACAAAGACAGACAACCTCGTATTCAGTAACAACAACTACTACAATGCTGCTACCTTACAGCAAAACCCTGACGGAGGTGCAGGTAAGGTATTCGATACAGAGGGCATCAATCTTGATCCTGGTTTCAAGAACGTTGCTACTGGTGACTTCACTATCACCAACGAGACATTGGTTGACAAGAATATCGGTAATATCAAGTAATATATGACCAAACATTTGAAGAAATATAATATCCCTTAATCATTAAAGGCTGTATCTTCAGGCATTGTCCTTCTGATACAGCCTTTTTTCTTTATACAGCTTCTCCCAAAACGGCGAAGACTGGTTCCTCCACTTCCTGGATAAGCACGCTTATGGTCGTGTGGATCATCTGCAACCAGCCAAATGGGTAAACGACTGGCTCTATGTTCGCTATGTAGGCAACGTAATCAATTGGACAAACAACATCGTTTCAAACACTGGTGCTGTATGGTCTAACCAATCAAAGACTGGCGTTCCAACATTCCAGAACAACGTATACTTCAACTGCTCTAAGCTCAATGTAGCAGACGTAGAGGGTAAGAGTAACATGTTTGCTGACGAGGCTGGCAAGGAAGATAACCCACAGTATAAGGATGCCGCTAAGGGCGACTTCACTATCGGTAACGAGAGTGTTAAGAAGCTTGAAGTTGGTGACCCAAGATGGTATTAATCCAAAAACAAGATGAGCTTTTGTATAGTTTGACAGACTATACAAAATAAGATAATTAAAGACTATACCCATAGAATACAAAATCTTGGGTATAGTCTTTTTTTGTTTTTAAACAAACCGATATCCAGTAAATCTGAAGAAAACGAAATATATCATATAAATGATTCAAAAGTGCAGCACCCATTTGGACGTTGCACTTTTTTTCTCCTATTCCAATCTCATTTTTACAGCTAATTTCTTGGAAGTTACGAAAGAAAAGCGTATCTTTGCAGCGATAGTACCTAAGGAAGAGTGTACTACGTTTTTAGATTGTTGGATTTATAATTTGAAATATATGGAGATAGTAGAACAATTCCCATGCGAAGCTCTTGATAAGATATTCAAGAAATTGGCTGAATACGCTGACTCCAAAACACTGACTAAAGAGGAACAGGAGAAATACGATAACAGCATAATGGTCATGTGGGACAATTATGCGGTATATAAGTATGCTGTGGAGAAAGCCTATAAAAAAGGATATGAAGAAGGCTATAAAATAGGATATGAAGAAGAGAGGAAAAAGGTAAGTAAAAAGGTTGCTTTGAAGTTGTTGACATACAACTTTCCTATAGACGAAATTGCTGATATTACCGGCTTATCTATAGATGAGATTAAGAAATTGGAACAATATAATTAATAAAGTTTTCGCAAGTGGTTCAAGTACGGGATTTTGGTTCTTCAGCCCGTACCTGAACCACATGTGGAACTATCAACTAGCTATTATCATTCTCCTCCAACCACTCACAAAAACTTTTTTGGTTAATTTCTTGGAAGTTACAAAAGAAAAGCGTATCTTTGCAGCGTAATATTAAGAAACATAAGAAAAGAGAATGAACGGAGAAAACTATATAAGATTTGACTGGGCGATGAAACGCCTGCTGCGCAACAAGGCAAACTATGTTGTGCTAGAGGGTTTCTTGTCTTCATTACTTGGAAAGAATTTTAAGATTCACCGCTTCCTGGAGAGCGAAAGTAACCAAGAAGACGAAGACGATAAATATAACCGAGTAGATATTCTGGCAGAAAGCGAGGATGAACAGTTATGCATCATTGAAGTACAAAACAGTCGTGAGCATACTTATTTCCATCGCATGCTCTATGGCGTATCTAAGGCAATAACAGAGTACATTGGTCTTGGAAAACCATACGAAGCGGTTCGCAAGGTGTATTCCATTAACATCGTCTATTTTGAACTAGGACAAGGAAAAGACTATGTGTACCATGGTAAAACCGAATTCATCGGTGAACACGAACCACACGACATTCTGAAACTCTCCATCCGACAGAATGAGAAATTCTTTGGCATCAAGGATAAAGATCTAAAACTTAGGAAGAGTCCTGGCGACTTGTTCCCTGAGTACTACATACTACGTGTCAATGATTTTGACAAGATAGCAACTACCCCTCTTGACGAATGGATAGAATTTCTGAAAACAGGCTCTATCAGCTCCGAAGCCACTGCTGCAGGATTACCAGAAGCGCGTGAGCGACTTCGTGTGGATTCACTCTCACTAGAAGACAAGCAAGCTTATTACCGACATCTAGAAGCTGTTAGACATATGAAAAGCCTATTCGACACTAGCCGGGACGAGGGATATCAAGATGGCTTGATGGAAGGAAGAGCGGAAGGAAGAGCGGAAGGAAGAGCGGAAGGAAGAGCGGAAGGAAGAGCGGAAGGGGAAAAAGAAAAAGCCCTAAACATCGCTCTCAAACTTCTTGCTTTTAACACTCCAATCGACATCATTTCCCAATCCACAGGATTAACAGTCGAAGAGATTAAAAAATTGAAACAATAATACTATATGAACAAGAGGGTGTGTCATAAGTACGATGACATGCTCTCTTTTTTTCGCTATTTCAGCCACTTCAGTCAACTAACTCAGCCACTTCAGGCAGCTAACTCAGCTACTTCTGTCAACTCATACAGTCACTTCTGCCAGCTAATTCAGTCACTTCTGCCAGCTAATTCAGTCACTTCTGCCAGCTAACTCAGCCACTTCATTCTGCTAACACAGCCACTTCATTCTGCTAACAAATCCGTCTCATTCTGCTTACGAATTCGAATCTTCGAGACAACGAAGTCATATCTTCAAGCCAGCGCAATCGAATCTTCAAGCCAGCGCAATCGAATCTTCAAGCCAGCGCAGTCGGATCTACAAGCCAGCTGAAGCCTCTGATTTTTTATAAATAACTGATTAGTCAATCCTCTTTATGCTATTTCTAACTTGTTTTCTTGTGGTGAAAGACTTCTGCAGAAGTTTTCGGCTCTTCTCAAATTTTAGTACATTTATGTATTTAAGCTAGTGGGAGACCTTGCTCGAACAAGTTCTTTCAAAATCAGGACACTGATTTTGTACTAAAATTTGAGAAGAGCCAAGTTTTCTTTCTCAAATCTAATGCCACTAATATCACACTTAGGCTTAACCATCTGATTAGAAGCGAATAACGCGTGGCAATAAGGGGTATTTTTATTGTCACCTTATTGCCACCTGTTACCACGCCCCTGGTAAGCTGCTCCGCTTGCCGATGTTCCCGAAATTACGTCACGACGTAGCATCTGAGGCGTCACGACGTAGCAATCGGCGCGTCACGACGCAGCAACAGATACGTCGCGACGTAATTCCGGCTACATCCTGCTTCCATCAAATGATACTATTCTGCATGGTATGAAACAGATGCCGAGCAAGGTATGCGTAATCGTTTTCGTAGTTTTTCGCTCACTATCTGCATGCGGTAAGCAAAAATGTCGTAACTTTGCAGAAAATCTTATAGAAAAAGAAAACTAAGAAGAAATGAAGAAATCAATCATTAAGACTGTCGTGCTGGCAGCACTCATGGCTCTGCCTATGTTCGCTAAAGCACAAACTTTCGCTGGTATCACAGCCGAGCAGAACGCACAGAACACTCCTGAAGGATGGACTGCTGTTGCCCTGCCACAGTTGCCTGCCATCACATCGGCAAACACGTTCAACATCAAGGATTATGGTGCCTCGACATCTGCTGCAGACAACACCAAGGCTATCCAGAGAGCACTTGATGCTGTGCCTACAACAGGTGGTATGGTCGTGATTCCTGCCGGTACCTGGATGTTTGGTAGTAAAGACCAGATGACCAGCAAGACCGAGGTACTCAGCATCAAGGCGAAGACTGTACTCCACCTTTGCAAAGGTGCTACATTGAAACTCGTAGAATATGGAAAGGCACCAAATAACAAAACAATCTTTATTGGTTGCAAGAACAAGAACCAAAGCGACATTGTTATAGAGGGTGAAGGTGAAACTTCTATCATCGACGGACAGGGAACCCGCTGGTGGAAGGCTCGCGACAATAAGGAGACATTCAATCCTGGAGCCATGATCCGCTTCGAACAGGGTTCTCGTTTCATGGTTAGAAATATAAAGATTCAGAACACTCCAGGTGTAAATCTTACTATCAGCAATAGCGGTAAGGCAAGCCATGCAACGATTCATGACGTGACGATTTATAATCCAGCCTCAGATACAAAGACAGAGCAACCATCACACAACACAGATGGTATCTCTATCTGGGGACACCATGTAAACATCTACGACTGTAACATCAGTACTGGTGACGATAACGTAGTTTGCGATGATAATGCTCAGTATGTACACGTTTGGAACTGTAAAATGGGGACAGGACATGGTGCATCATTTGGCAGTTTTACAACAAACATGCATGACATTATTTATGAGGACCTCACTTTCACGAATACAGATAGTGGATTCCGCTTGAAATCACAGCGTGATCGAAGTGGCGATGTATATAATCTCATCTTCCGTAATTGTACAATGACAGGAGTGAGAAATCCTATCTATATCGAAACTTGGTACAATCTGAGTACAAAGCCAAAACCATCTGAAGCGACAGCAGCAGAAGTAACCGCAAAGACACCTGCCTTCCGCGATATTCTTATTCAGAATGTGAAGTCTACAGGCACACCATACAACAAGAGCGCCAAGGCTTACTTCCCTATCTATATCTACGGATTGCCAGAGAGTCCTGTCAAGAATGTTACATTAGACAATGTACAGGTAGAGGCACAGAAAGGAATGTTCTTAGCCTACGTAGATGGTCTTACATTTAAGAATGGTTGCAAAGTTACCAACACAAAGGATAAGAACAAACTGTTGGAAAGCACTAATTACGAGGTGAACAACCTAACTGGCGACTATACAGGAGCAACTTCAGGCATCGCCAATATCAACACAAATAAGCAAATCCTGCAAAACAACATCTATGACCTTGCAGGCAATCTTATTAAAGAAAAGGCGTCAAGTGAAGACCTGCAAGGTCTCAAAAAAGGTATCTATATCTACAACAACAAGAAATACGTAGCAAAATAATTCGTTTAAACATCGGTAATAATGAAAATAAAATCGCATTCACTCCTGTGCATTCTCACCACCATTGCTTTGAGTTCTCCACTCTCTGCGGTGAGCGTGAATGCCCAGAAAGCGGTATCCAAGACATGGAATCCGAACCTGAAGAACGGAATGTACCGCAACCCGGTTATTGACGCCGACTACTCAGACCCAGACGTATGCCGTGTGGGCAATGACTACTATATGACCTCCTCTTCCTTCCAATGTTTCCCAGGCTTGCAGATTCTGCACAGTACCGACCTGGTAAACTGGGAGATTATAGGCGCTGCCCTACTCGATGACTATCCTGTTTTGCCTGAATACCAGGGAACCGAACTGGATTGGCGCAAGAAGGTTCAGCATGGAAACTATGTATGGGCACCATCAATCCGCTATCACGACGGATGGTTCTACATCTATTGCGGCGATCCTGACCAGGGGCTCTTCATGACCAAGACACAAGACCCACGCGGTCCTTGGGAGCCTATCACCTGGGTGATGAAGGGAAAAGGTCTTATCGACTGCTGCCCTCTCTGGGATGAAGACGGCAAGGCTTATCTTTCGCATGGATGCGCAGGTTCCAGAGCCGGCATCAAGTCAGTGCTCTTCGTAGCTCCGATGTCACCAGACGGCACCAAGGTTATCGGTCCTTCACGCATCGTATATGATGGTCATGAAGACCAGCCAACCATCGAAGGTACCAAATTCTACAAGCGCAACGGCTATTATTACATCATGAGTCCTGCGGGCGGAGTGAAGTATGGCTGGCAGGTAGAACTGCGTTCCAAGAATCCATACGGTCCTTACGAGGAGTATGTAGGCATGGCACAGGGAAAGAACAAGAAGGTAAACGGCCCTCACCAGGGTGCATGGGTAGATACCCAGAACGGAGAGGACTGGTTCCTCCACTTCCAGGATAAGCACGCTTATGGTCGTGTGGTTCATCTGCAACCAGCCAAATGGGTAAACGACTGGCTCGTTATCGGAGACGACAAGGATGGTGACGGCTGCGGAGATCCTGTTCAGCAATGGAAGAAGCCAAACCTGCCATCAAGCGGAAACTTCCAGCCTAAGGAATCGGATGATTTCAACAGCGTAGATTTAGGTCTGCAATGGCAGTGGAACGGTCCTTACAGTCAGTACTGGTACTTCTGTGATGCCAAGAAGTCCAAGTTGCGTCTCTATGGTGTGCAGCAGGCTGAAGATGTAAAGAACCTGTATGATTTGCCAAACCTCCTGCTCCAGAAACTCCCTACCGAGAACTTTACTGCTACTGCCAAGGTGAAGTTCATACCTAACCGCACCGAGGCTTACAAGGAAAAAGATAAGGTATTGGGCGAAAGCGCCGGCATGATCATACAAGGCATGGACTATGCGGCACTCAAGTTTGTTGATACCAAGGAAGAGGGTGTTGTTTTGCAATATGTAACCTGCGAGAAGGCTGAGAAGGGAAAGGCTGAGAAGGTGGTAAAGCAAGTGGCCATCAAGACCAGCAAGCAGCCTCAACCTTACACCGTGAAGTATGCCGTAGATGATATTCCTTC
>ERZ1034920.1215-NODE-1215-length-17177-cov-5.516120_pt1 | contig 17177 bp, 17 predicted proteins | sample MGYA00520688_ERZ1034920 | MGnify/ENA primary metagenome ERZ1034920 (study PRJEB33766, sample SAMN09781785) | gut metagenome | biome: gut microbiome | host: Homo sapiens | place: Madagascar | study: EMG produced TPA metagenomics assembly of the PRJNA485056 data...
GCTCAACGTCGAGGGCATGATGTGCCAGCACTGCGTGGCCCACGTCAAGGGCGCGCTGGAGGGCGTCGAGGGCGTCGGCGAGGTCACCGTCGACCTGGAGGCCGGAACCGCCACGGCCGCCTGCGCCGAGGGCGTGACCGACGAGGCGCTCATCGCCGCCGTCAAGGGTGCCGGCTACGAGGCGAGCATGGCATAGCGCCTGGTTGCAGGCGATTGATACCAGTGGGGCCGACGAGGGGCGCGCTCTTCTCGCCGGCCCCACATCTTTGTGCCATGAGCCGAAGTTTGCGAACGTTTTGTTGACAGGCTGGGGAGAATGGCCCTTGGGGGAAGAACGTTCATCCACGAGCCAGGGAGGTTTCAACATGGGACTGCTGGACAAGATCAAGAGCGCGTTCTCCACGGGGTCAGGCGACGGGCAGGCGCCCGTCTCGGCGACCTTTGCCACGAGGGACGACGTGGTCTACGCGCCGGTCTCCGGCGTGCTGGTCAGCCTCAAGGAGGTCAACGACGAGGTGCTCTCCGCCGGCCTTCTGGGTGACGGCTACGGCATCGTGCCGGTGGGCAACGGCGTGCTGTACTCGCCCGTGAACGGACGCATCGGCGCCACCACGGTGACCAACCACGCCATCGGCATCTCCACGGCAGACGGCGTCGAAGTTCTCATCCACATTGGCATCGGCACCGTGGACATGGACGGCAAGGGCTTCACCCGCTACGTTGAGGCAAACGATGAGGTCAAGGCCGGCCAGCCCCTCATCTCCTTTGACCGTGACGCCATTGCCGCGGCGGGGCACGAGGACGTGGTGGCCTGCGTGGTCTCCAACCCCGACGCCTTCCAGAAGATCGAGCACGTGGGAGATTCCAACACCCTCCTGGGCGGCCGTCCCCTCGTCAAGCTCGGCGATCCGCTCCTGGTTGTCCGTCGCTAGGGAGCCCTGGCGGCGACAAAAGCAAGGGCCGCCTGGCACCCCTGCCTGGCGGCCCGTCCTCTCCGCAGCCCACTTTCCCAGGAGGGCTGACGCACGACCAATCATAGCCCATGAAACGAAGAAGCGACCGGAACCCCTTGGGTACCGGCCGCTTTTGTGCTGCATGCGCGCTGTTGGGTGCGCCTCTACTGCTTCTCTCCCTTGATGGAGGCGTAGAACGTGGCGTGGTCAAAGACGTCCTTCACGGTCTTGCCGTTGACGAAGGGCAGGGAGAGGAACTCGTCCACGGTGGGAACGAGCTCGCTGCAGTCAGTGAAGTGGCCCTTCTCGTTGATGCGGCTGGTGTCCTGGGCGCGCCAGGACTCGTAGTTGACGTCCGTGAGGTAATAGATGGAGGAGTCAAGCTTCATGTACACCGAGTGATTGCAGTGCAGGTATTCGGCGAGCTCGTCGTAATTGATGTCGAGTGCCTCAGCAGCCTTCTTACCCATGGTGGCTCCCTTCGTTGAGCGACCTTGCCGGTGTTGGGGATGACTATAGCCCGCCCGCGCATCGGCGGCGCCGGCCGGCCGAAAATGTTAGGCGAGCGGCTGCATCTTCTCGCCGAGGGTCAGGAAAGAAGAACGCGCTGCAGCTCGGACGGGGTGTCCACGATGAGCGGCGCACCGACCTCCACAAGGGCATCGCGGCTCCGGAAGCCCCAGGAACAGGCCACGCAGTCGCAGTCGGCGTTTGCCGCCGTGGCCACGTCCACCTCGGAGTCGCCCACGTAGGCCACCGCTCCTGACCTGCCTCCCATTGCCTCAAGCGCGGCATCCACCATGGGACGGGCGGGCTTCTTGGGAATGCCCGCGGCCTCATCCTCTCCCATGACGCAGTCGAAGGCGTCCGGGAAGGTGGCGCGGATGATGGTCTGGACGGCAAAGTCGGCCTTGTTGGAGACCACTGCCACGTGCGCCCCGGCCTCGCGCAGGGCCGCCACCAGCTCGGGCATGCCGGCGTAGGGGGCCGTGTGGTCCATTGAGTGGGCGCCGTAGTGCTCCTTGAACGTGCCAAAGACCCTCTCGCGCAGCTCGTCCGGGCAGTCGGTGGGGACGCTCCGCTGGATGAGCCGTACGATGCCGTTGCCCGTGGCAAGCCGGACCTCGTCGCGGCTGCGGACGGGGAGGCCATAGGCCTCCAGCGCGTGGTTGACGGACAGGTAGAGGTCCTCCAACGTGTCCAAAAGGGTTCCGTCAAGGTCAAAGACCACGGTCTTGTACATGGGTTTCTCCTCTGGGAGTCGGTATTCTCGCCCCCAGCCTAGCACCTGGCGAGAAGCGCGCGTCGCGTCGCACCGCGTCCCTACGTTAACGTCTGCTTTCTCGCGGCCCTTCCCGACGTGGGAGGGCGAGGCGCGTGGTAAAGTTGCGAATTACGTGCGACGCTGCGCAGTCTACGCCTCGTCGCCGTCTGCTGGGAATCCGCCCGCACCGACACGGGGCGGAAGAGACGAGAGGAACTTGAATGGCTCACTCCATGCACACCCACACCTGTGGCGAGCTGCGCGCCGAGAACATCGGCCAGACCGTCACGCTCACCGGCTGGGTCTGGCACCGCCGCGACCACGGCGGCCTGATCTTCGTCGACCTGCGCGACCGCGACGGCGTGACGCAGGTCTCCTTTGACCCCGAGCACTCTGGCGGCACCGCCTTCCACGCCGCCGAGACCATCCGCTCCGAGTGGCCCATCAAGGTCACCGGCACCGTCCGCGAGCGTCCCGAGGGCCAGAACAACGAGAAGCTGGCCACCGGCCACATCGAGGTCCTGGTGAGCGAGCTCGAGGTGCTTAACACCTCCGTGACTCCGCCCTTCCAGATCGAGGACCACATCGACTGCTCCGAGGACGTGCGCCTTCGCTACCGCTACCTCGACATCCGCAGGCCCAAGATGGCGGCCAACCTCAAGCTGCGCTCCGACTTCACCTTCGCCATTCGCCAGGCGCTCCACAACCGCGAGTTCACCGAGGTGGAGACCCCGGCCCTCTTCAAGTCCACGCCCGAGGGCGCCCGTGACTTCTTGGTGCCCTCCCGCACCCAGCCAGGCCACTTCTACGCCCTGCCGCAGTCCCCGCAGCTGCTCAAGCAGCTCCTCATGGTGGGCGGCGTCGAGCGCTACTACCAGGTTGCCAAGTGCTTCCGCGACGAGGACCTGCGCGCCGATCGCCAGCCCGAGTTCACCCAGGTGGACATCGAGATGTCCTTCGTTGACCAGGACGATGTCATGGGTGAGCTCGAGGAGGTCCTGAGCGACGCCTTTGGCCAGATGGGCGTCGAGATGCCCATCCCGCTGCGCCGCATCAACTACTGGGACGCCATGGACACCTACGGCGTGGACAAGCCCGACACCCGCTACGGCATGGAGCTGCACGACGTCACGCCGATCTTTGCCAACTCCAGCTTCAAGCTGTTTGCCTCCGCCGCGGCCGACGACAAGACCTTCGTCAAGGCCATCAACGCCAAGGGCGCCGGCGCCTGGCCGCGCGCCCAGATCGACAAGCTGGCAGACGTCGCCACCGGCTTTGGCGCCAAGGGCCTGGCCTACATCGCCTTCCGTCCGGACGGCTCCGTGACCAGCCCCATCGTCAAGTTCTTCTCTGACGAGGAAATGGCCGCCCTTCGCGCCGAGATGGACGTCGAGCCCGCCGACCTCGTGATGTTTGCCGTGGAGAGCCGCCTGAAGGCCGACGAGATTCTGGGCGGTATGCGCTGCCACATGGCCGACGCCCTGGACGTCCCCCGCGAGGGCCACGACTTCCTCTGGGTGGTCAACTTCCCGCTCTTCCACTGGGACGAGGATCGCAAGGCCTATGCGGCCGAGCACCAGCCCTTCACCCTGCCCACCGAGTCCGATGTGGCCAAGATCGAGGCCGACCCGCTGGCCGCGGGCAGCTTCACCTACGACTTCGTCATGGACGGCTACGAGGCCGGCGGTGGCGGCATGCGCATCCACAACGCCGACATGCAGATGGCCATGCTCAAGCTCCTGGGCTTCACCGAGGAGCGCGCGCAGGAGCAGTTCGGCTTCCTGATGGACGCCCTCAAGTTTGGTGCGCCTCCCATGGGCGGCTTTGCCCTGGGCCTGGACCGCGTGTGCATGCTGCTCACCGGCTCCGACTCCATCCGCGAGGTCATGGCCTTCCCCAAGACGTCCAGCGGCAGCGACCTCATGTCCGCCGCCCCCTCCGAGGTGAGCGTGAAGCAGCTCAAGGAGGTCTCCCTGCGCCTGCTCTAACGCCAGGGGCCCGGCTGGATGGGCCAGAGGGATCACATGGCTTTGGCGCAACCGGCGGCGAGAAGAGCGCTCTTCTCGCCGCCGTGCTATTCTTCTCCAACCTTTTGTGAGAGGGGAGGGCCGTGCCGGGTAGAGGGGTGCTCTCAGCCGTCATGGACGAGGCTCTTGAGCTGGTTGCCCCCACGCGCTGCGTGGGCTGCGACGAGCCCGGGGCCCTCCTGTGCGACGAGTGCCTGGCCGCGCTGCCGTGGGTCCGCCAGGAGCTGGCGTGCCCCAACTGCGGCGCCCCGCACGGCGGCCTCACCTGCACCGAGTGCTCCGAGCCCTGGGAGACGCGCGCCTGCGTCTGCGCGCTGGGCTTTCTGGGGCCGGTGCGGCGGCTCGTCCCAGCGATGAAGGACTACCACGAGCTTCGGCTGGCGCCGGTCATGGCGGCCGCCATGCTCTGTGCGCTGGAGGAGGCCTCCGCCTGGCCCGCGGCGGACGGCCGGCCCCGCTATGACGCCGGCGAGGTGGACGCCGTCTGCTTTGTGCCGGCCACGGCCGCGGCCTTTGCGCGGCGCGGGTTTGACCACATGGAGCTCGTCGCGCGCGAGCTCTGCCGGCTCACGGGGCTGCCGCTGGCCGACGTCCTGGTGCGCCGACGGGCGCGCGACCAGCGCGAGCTTGGCCAGGCCGAGCGCGCCGCCAACCTGGCCGGCACCGTCGAGGTCGCCGACGACGTCAGCGGCATGAGGCTGCTGCTCCTGGACGACGTGGTCACCACCGGCTCCACCATCCGCGAGGCCTCCCGCGCCCTTCTGGCCCGCGGCGCCTGCCCTCCCACCGCCTGCGCCCTCGCCCGCGTCTGGTAACTAGCAGCGTCCCCATTGTCACCCATTGTCAGGTGCCATTGACGGGTGTTGGGCGGGTATACTGGGGAGGTTCCGCCTGGGTCTGTGGTTGCGGGGCGGCACCAGTCCGTCCCTAGTCCAAGGTAGACGAGGCCAAAGGGATCCACGTAAGCCCGGGCGTGCGCGCCCGGACGATCATGGTTCGTCCTAGAAGTAAGTCGCACCGTCCGTAATACTCAAGGGACATACGGTCCCGCGGGCGAGAGGGTTGCAAGTCAAGGGCGCCGCGGCGCCCACGGCGAAGGCCCCGGTGCGCGAGTGTGGGGTCAAAGACCAGGTCAGCCGGGCGGAACACCTGCTTTGCACAGAGTGGCCGCACCATGCGCCCCACCCATACCATCGGCTGGCGAGAAGGACGGAAGACACCCATGCGCGTCTCAACCCAAACCCAAAGGACCAACCTGCGCCGCGGGGCGCTCGCCCTCGCGTGCGCGGCCTCGCTCGCGGCGCTTCCCGCCTGCTCGCTCGGCCCCGTAGACCTCGACGCCCTCATGGGCAACGGCACCTCGGTGGCCGAGGCCAAGGCGGCAGCCCGCGCGGCCCGCTCCACCACCCTCACGGCAGACGAGCTTCACACGGCCGGCACCCTCACGGTGGGCCTGCTCTCCTCCGAGTCCGCGCCGCTGCTGCTCTCCTCGGCCGACGAGGGCCTCGACGTCGACGTGGCCTACGCCCTGGCCGACGAGCTGGGCGTGGACTGCGCGTTTGTCTCCGTGACCGGGCTCTCCGACGCCTACGACGCCTGCGACGTGGTCATGGGCGTTCGCGCCGGCGACGACGCGGACACCGCCGTGGCGGGCTCCTACGCCGAGGACGCCATGGCGCTCTTCTCGCGCGCCTCCTCGGGCACCAAGGCCACGGCGGCAGACCTTGCCGGCAAGACCGTGGGCGTCCAGGCGGGCTCCGTCTCCCAGCGCGCCCTGGCGAGCGCCGGCACACAGGCCGCCGAGCAGGACTTCACCAACCTCAACGAGGCCTTTGCCGCCCTTGAGGCCGGTACGGTCGACTACGTGCTGTGCGGCGCCTACCCCGGCGGCTACCTCGCCGCGGTCTACGACGGCATCTCCTGCGTTGGCACGCTCGCCCAGCCCGCCTACCTGGGCGTGGGCGTCAAGGCCGAGAACAACACGCTCTTCTCCAAGGTGCTTGAGGGCATGGACGTGATCTCCTCCAACGGCGTCCTGGACGTCCTGCGCGGCCGCTGGGTGGGAGGCATGTCTCGCCTTGACACCACCTCGGTCATCGACGGCATCCAGCAGGCCGACGCCAACGTGGACGAGCAGGCCGACGCTGACGCAGAGGCCGACGCGGACGCCGGCACCGGCACCGAGGCTGGGACCGCCTCCACCTCCACGGACGCCGCGTAGCCGCAGACGCGCGTTGCCAAAAGACCCGCCCGCCGAGCAATACGCCCCGCTCGGCCGCCGCCCGCCAGGCGCCCGACGCCGGCGGGCGCCCTTTTTGGGTAAGAGAGAGGTACGCGGCGCCCGCCTTGGCAGCCGCGGGTTCGCGATCTGCAACCGTTTTTAGGAGGCATCTATGGTGGACATCAAGATCTCCGGCCGCAAGGTCAGCGTTTCCGACGCCCTGCGCGATCACGTTGAGGCCAAGGTCGGGGGAGCCCTCAAGGTATTTGACATCAAACCCATGAGCTGCGACGTCGTCCTGCGCGTGGACAAGAACCCGTCCAACCCCGAGCGCAAGGCCTGCGAGGTCACCGTCTTCGTTCGCGACAACGTGGTCCGCGTCGTGGCCACCTCCGACGACATGTACGCCGCCATCGACGAGGCCGCCGAGAAGGTCACCCGCCAGCTGCGCAAGTACAAGACCCGCGTCATCGACCGCCGTCAGCGTGCCCAGGCGGCCCCTGTCTCCGCCGTAACCGAGGAGAACCTCGCCAGCCTCATCGAGTCCGCTCCCGAGGAGGAGGACGACCAGCTCGTCCGCGAGAAGTACATCGACCTCAAGCCCATGACGGAGGAGGAGGCGCTCGTCCAGACTGACCTGCTCGGGCATGACTTCTTTGTGTTCATCAACGCCACGACGGGCCTCACCAACGTCATCTACCACCGCAAAAACGGTGGGTATGGCATTATTAAGCCTAGGATCGAAGAGAACGAGTAGTTGGGAGAATCCTTGTCCGAGGATCTGACCAAGACAGAGGAGAACGCCAACGCCCAGGCGTCGCAGGAGGCTGCGCGCCTGGGCCGCGCTTATCACAGCAAGGCAAACGTCAACATCATTGTGGACTCGTGCGCGGACTTTGCGCCGGAGGTCGTGGAGGCCCTCGGCGTGGAGGTCGTGAGCTTCTCGTTTGTCATGGGCGGCCAGGAGCACGCCGATGACTTCTGGAAGTCCATGAGCCCGCACGACTTCTACGAGCGCATGCGCGCCGGCGAGGTGGCAACCACCGCCGCCGTCACCCCCGGCCACTACCTTGAGGTCTTCGAGCGCGCGGCCCAGAAGGGCACGCCCACCATCTACCTGGCCTTCACGCGCGGCCTCTCGTCCTCCGTGGACGCCGCCCGCCAGGCCGCCGACATGATCCGCGAGAAGTACCCAGACTTCGAGCTCTACGTGGTGGACAACCTCTGCCCCTCCGCGGCGGCAGAGCTCCTTGCCATTGAGGCCGTCCACCAGGCCGGCAACGGCCTTTCCGCAAAGGAGCTGGTGGAGTGGATCGAGGAGGCCCGCTACTACATCCAGGGCTACTTCACCCTGGACTCCTTTGACGCCCTGGCCCGCGGCGGCCGCATTCCGCCCGCGGCGGCCACCGTCGGCGGCAAGCTGGACATCAAGCCCGAGCTCTCCTACGACCTCAATGGCGCTCTCACGCTGCGCGGCATGTGTCGCGGCCGCAGGAAGGCCCTGCGCGCCATCCTGGCGGACTTCAAGGCCAACCACCTCTCCGAGGAGGACCTCGGCGGCACGCCCCTTCCCATCGGCGTGGTCTCCGCAGACGCCGAGAAGGACGCAAAGTGGCTTGTCGACCAGCTCCGCAAGGAGCCGGGCTGCGCGGACGTCCCGGTAATCTACAGCTCCGTCTCGCCGGTCATCGGCGCCCACGTGGGCCCCGGCATGGTCGCCCTTGTCTTCTGGGGCAAGGACCGCCGCGAGAGCCTCTCCTTCACCGACCGCATCGCCCGCAGGGTGCGCGGCAAGAGGGACGAGTCCGCCAACTAGAAGCACAGAAGAGTCCATGCCGCCCCGACGCCTGCCGGGGCGGCATGACACATGAAGAAAGGACCTCCATGCCCGTCAACTCCCACAGCAAGATCGCCTTCGTCGGCACCGGCATCATGGGCTCCGCCATTGCGGGGCACATCCTGGACGCCGGCTATGACGTCACGGTGACCAACCGCACCAAGGCCAAGGCCGAGGGCCTTCTGGCGCGCGGCGCCGCGTGGGCGGACACCCTCGCCGAGGCCGCAAAGGACGCCGACGTGGTCTTCACCATGGTGGGCTATCCCACCGACGTGGAGGACGTCTACCTCTCCACGGACGGCCTCATCCGCGTGGCAAAGCGCGGCGCCTGGCTCATCGACCTCACCACGAGCTCCCCGCAGCTCGCCCGCGACATCCACGACGCCGCCGAGGTCGAGGACAAGCACGCCTTCGACTGCCCGGTCACCGGTGGCCAGAAGGGCGCCGAGGACGGCACCCTCACGCTCATCGTGGGCGCGAGCGAAGAGGAGTCTGCCCCCGTCCTGCCCATCCTCGAGACCTTCTCGTCCAAGATCATGTACTTTGACCAGCCGGGCGGCGGCCAGACGGCCAAGCTCTGCAACCAGGTGAGCCTGGCCTCCTGCATGGTGGGTTACGCCGACGCGCTTGCCTTGGCCGAGCAGGCCGGCATCGACCAGCGCCAGGTGCTCGAGCTCATGGCCAACGGCACGGGTGGCTCCGGCGCCTCCAAGGCGCTTGCCCCCAAGGCCCTGGACGGCGACTACAAGCCCGGCTTCATGGTGGAGCACCTGCGCAAGGACATCGCCCTGGCGCTCCAGCGCGCCGAGGACCTGGACGTGGCCATGCCGGGTGCGGAGACCGCCTTCACCCTGTTTGACATGCTCTGCCAGATTGGCGGCTCCCGCATGGGCACCCAGGCCCTCTCGCTGCTCTACTCCGACGAGGCCACAGGCGCCGCGGCCGGCCTTGACTGGTCGCTGCTCAACCCCGAGGACTACGGCGCCGGCGACGGCTGCGGCTGCGGCCACGAGCACGGCGACGGCTGCTGCGGAGGCCACGGCGAGGGCCACGGCCACGGCGAGGGCGGCTGCTGCAGCGGCCACGGCGAGGGCCACGGCCACGGCGAGGGCTGCTGTGGCGGCCACGGCGAGGGCCACGGCCACGGCGAGGGCGGCTGCTGCCACCACCACGAGGAGGCGTAGCGCGTGGACGCCGGCTTTGCCGTAGCCGTCATGGCGCTCGTGCTCTTCCTGTTTGGCATCGTGTCGGGCGTGGGCCTGGGAGACGAGCTCTCTCGCCGCTGCGTCACCAAGCGTGAGTACGGGCTCGCCAACGCCGGCGTGCTCCTGGTGGGCGCACTTGTCTCCAGCGTGGTGCTGGTGACGGGGCTCTCCGTGCTCATGGGCCTGGTCATCGGCCTCATGGCCGGTGCCGTCGCCGGCCTCAAGCTGGGCTTCGGCGAGTCCGTGGGCCCGTGGAAGTTTGTCGACAAGACCTTCCGCGCCAACAAGGACCAGCTGAGGCGCGCCAAGGACGGAAAGCGCGCCGAGGCCGTTCGCCGCGCGCGCAGGGACGGCACGCCGGAGCCCGAGCTCATCAGCGTGCAGCAGGACGGGCCGGCCTCAAAGGGGCAGGGCAGCCCGCGCAAGTAGGGACGGGCTTCTCGCCGCGCCGGGCACGGGGCCGGCGGCACCAATCGGGTAACTCATCGCGGGCCTCTGGCGCGTTCTTGCCAGGGCCCGCGCGGACGCAAGACAGAGAGGAATCGCAACATGGCAAACTCCGCCAACGACCAGGAGGCAAGGCTCGCGCAGATGCGCATTCTTGTGGAGGAGCTCGCGGGCTCCAGCCGCCGTCGCCGCCAGGAGGTGGCCCACAAGATCGCCACCGTCGCGCACGCAGACGCCAGCATGGTCACGCCCTTCGTCGGCTCCCTGATGGACGCCCTCGAGCGTCCCGAGGCGCAGACGCGCTGGGAGGTCCTGGACGCGCTGACCGCCCTGGTGGACGAGCACGCCGACGAGGTCGCCCCCGCCTTCGAGGCGGCCGAGACCGCCCTCTTTGACGAGGACTCCGCCCCCGTGCGCTTGGCCGGCTTCGTCTTCCTCTGCCGCTTTGGCGCCACCTCCGAGGAGCGCTCCGACCAGGTCTGGCCGCTTCTGGACGAGGCCATCCAGTGCTACCACGGTGACCCCGAGTACCGCGACATGCTCGTCGCCCTCCTGGCCTTCGTGCAGGACGCTGCCTCCGCGGCCACCAAGGCGGCCCTGGCGGAGCGCCTGAAGTTCGACGCCGAGAACGGCGCGAGCTACGTCAAGAGCTTCTCGGCGCAGATCATTCAAGCTTGCGAATAGGTTTCTGCGCTCTCTGAGGGAGTCCTTTGACGCCGCCCCCGCAGCCTTGCGGGGGCGGTAGCATTTTGCATTTGGAACCTGACCCAGGGCGCCCGCGCGCCCACAACGAGAGGTGATTCTATGGCAGACAAGAACGACGAGAAGACCGAGGTGGCGCCCGTGGCCGCCGAGGCAAAGGCCGAGAAGGGCACTAAGGCCGGCCAGGTCCCCAAGGCCGCTGGTGCGCACAAGGGTGCCGGCGCCGCGCTTCCCACCCCCGCGTGGGTGGCCATAGCCGTGGCGACGCTGGTCGTGGGCGTCCTGTGCGGCCACTTCCTGCTGGGAGGCGGCAGCTCCATCTCGCTCTCCGGCAAGACCACGCTCACCGGCGACCAGCTCGACAGCACCATCGCCACCTACACCTACAACGGCAAGACCGTCGACGTGACGGCCCGCCAGGTGATCTCCCAGAGCAAGAGCGTTGACTCCGCCGCCAACAGCGACGGCACCTACGACGTGCCCGTGGCCGACGACGTGGTCTCCTACGCCCGCAACGCCATCGTGCTGCAGGCGGCCAAGGACCAGGGCATCTCCGTCACCGACGACGACCTCTCCGCCTACGCCAACCAGATGTTCCAGACCGACGACTACGCCACCATCGCCAGCAAGTACGGCATCGATGAGGACACGGCCAAGCAGACCATCTCCGACTCCTGCATGATGTCCAAGCTGCGCGACTCCGTGGTCACGGCCACCCTGCCCGAGCAGCCCACCAAGCCCACCGAGCCCGCCGAGGGCCAGGAGGACACCCCCACGGCCGACTACGCCAGCTACATCATCGGCCTTGCCGGCGACGAGTGGGACTCCGCCAACAACACCTGGGCCAGCACCGACGGCGACTACTACAACGCCCTCTCCAGCTACGAGATCTCCAACGACTCCGCCACCTACGCCGCCGCCCAGGCCGCCTACTACGTTGCCTACAGCAACTACAGCACGGCCTACAGCGACTACAGCAGCCAGTGGACCACGTACGTGAACTCCCTGCTGTCCAACGCCAGCATCCAGCTTGGCTCGCTGGCCGTCTAGGAGGCGCTTGCGATGAGGGTGGCCATAAGCCGGTGCCTGCTGGGCCAGCCCGTCCGCTACGACGGCGGGTCCAAGCCGGTGCCCGAGGTCATGTCCCTCGCGGGAAAGGTCGACGTATGCCCCGTGTGCCCCGAAGGGGCCGCGGGGCTTCCCGTACCGAGGCCTCCCGCGGAGCAGCGAGAGGGACGCGTCTTTCTGTCCGACGGGCGGGACGTGACGGCCGAGTTTGCGCGGGGTTCCGACGCGTGCCGGGGCCGCGCGCTACGCTCACGGGTCTCGTTGGCCGTACTCAAGGCAAAGAGCCCGTCATGCGGGGTGAATCTCATCTACGATGGGACCTATTCCGGTACGCTCACCGCCGGGGACGGCACGCTTGCCGCCCGGCTCAAGAAGGAGGGGATCTGCGTGGTCACCGAGGACGTCGTCAAGGCCTGCAAGCCGTCTGTGGAGAATCCCGTCGCCATCGTCCTGGGGACGGGCCTGGGGCACCTGGGAAGCCTGGTCAAACCCGTGCGGCGCATCGACTACCACGACATCGAGGGCTTCCCGGCCGCGGCAAACCCCGTGAGCGGCCACGTCTTCGAGGCAACCGTTGGCACCATCGACGACGTGCCGGTGGTGGTCTACCCGGGTCGCATCCACCTCTACCAGGGCTTCAGTGCCGCCGAGGTCACCGCGCTGGTGCGTCACGCTCACCGTCTGGGCTGCCGCGACATCATCTTCGCGTGCGCCACGGGCGCCGTGCCGGGCTGCGCGCACACGGGCCTGGGCATCCTGACCGACCAGATCAACCTCACCGGCAGGAACCCCCTTGCCGAGTGGGAGGAGCTGCGCGACGTGGAGACCCCGTTCGTCGACATGAACGACGCCTACTCTCCCTACCTGCGCACCGTTGCCCGCGGCGTGGCCGACGACCTGGGCGTCGCGGTGGAGGAGGGCGTCTACGCCGGCGTGCTGGGCCCCTGCTTTGAGACCCCGGCCGAGGTTGCCGCCCTGCGCACGCTGGGCGTCTCCTACGTGGGCATGTCCACGGTGTGCGAGGTCATCATGGCCAAGGCGCTCGACATGAACGTCCTGGGCCTGACGCTTGCCGCCAACGAGTCCGGCGCCGCCGACGTCACGCACGATAGCGTCCGCGCCGCCGCCGAGGCCCACTCCGAGGACTTCGAGCGCCTGGTCCGCGGCGTGCTGCGCATGCTGTAGGGGAGCGCGACACTGTCGAGAAAAACGCACTTGAAACTCCGTGTGACTTTCTGTAATGTTAAAAGCCGCACGCCGGCATAGCTCAGTTGGTAGAGCACCGCTCTCGTAAAGCGGGGGTCATCGGTTCGAGTCCGATTGCCGGCTCCACTGAATTATCGAGTCCGAGGGCCCTAGGTCTTCGGGCTTGTTTTTTGAACGCGCCGGTCAGGCATGACGAGGGGAGGGCCCATGGCGGACGAGCAAGTGAACCACCTGTGCGAGAGCTGCCAGTGCAAGTGCAAGCAGACCACCACCGTCGAGGTCATCATGTGCCCGCGCTACGCGGCCATCCCCCAGCAGCGCTCGCTCCTCGACGCAAAGGGCCGCCCGACCAAGGCCGTCGCAAAGGCCGCCGCAAAGTAGTAGCGCGCCCTTCTCGCCTGGCGTCGCGCCACGGATTGCGGGGTTTGGCAGGCGAGAAGGGCATTTCTTGCTGGTGAGCCACGTATTGCGGGGTTGGGCACGGTTCGGCGTGCCAAACCCCGCTTTTTGTGGCTCAAGGCAGCGTTCGGCGCGCCAAGCCGTGCCAAACCCCGCAATCCGTGGCAAAAAAGTTAGGCAAAGTTGACTGAAACCTAGGTTAACTATTGCGTCCGTTTGGAGTTAGTCGTATCTTACTTGGCGGCTTACAAGTTAACAGGCACCAACTTATGGCCGGCGGACGGCTCAAAACTGCCGCCAGGCGGCAACAGAGGAGGCAGCAATGGCATCTGAGGCAGCGGCCCTGCAGGGCCTTGGCGCGCAGGCCGCGTCCGCTCAGGCTCCCGCCCACGTGGGCGGCCAGCTTCCGCTCGGCATGGTGGGCGAGGACGAGGTCGCTCGCGTCTCCAAGATCCGCGGCGGCGCGGAGCTGCGCCAGCACCTCGCGGAGCTCGGCTTTGTGGAGGGCGCCGAGGTCAAGGTCATCTCGCGCGTCAACGGCGACTGCATCGTCAGCGTCAAGGGCGCCCGCCTGGCGCTCAACCGCACCATGTCGTCCCACGTCATGGTCACCCTCTAGGGTTCAACTTCGCCGCAGCCGCGGCGGGTCGTTCAGCGCGGGGGCTGCGAGGCCCTCGCGCTCATGCAGGTTGCCGGCATGACGACGCCGGCGAGAAGAAAGGGATCTGATGGCAACTCTGAAGGACGTGAAGGTGGGGGAGAGCGCGACCGTCGCCAAGCTCAGTGGCACGGGTGCCCTCAAGCGCCGCATCATGGACATGGGCCTTACCAAGGGTACCCACGTCTACGTGAAGAAGGTCGCCCCGCTCGGTGACCCCATCGAGCTCACCGTCCGCGGCTACGAGCTCTCCATCCGTCGGGACGAGGCGGCAAACGTCGAGGTTACCGACGTCAGGACCGGCGAGTAGATCGGGGCCTGCGAGGTTCGCGAGCCCCGTTTTTAAGGGCGAGCGAGTTACCTTCAACTAACTATTGGGACCCACGCGGTGGCATATGAGCGGCACGCGCGCAGCCCCAAGGAGCGCGATCAAGAAAGGCAAGGAATGGCAAACACGTTCATCGGTCTGGCCGGCAACCCCAACTGCGGCAAGACCACGCTCTTCAACGAGCTGACCGGCTCGAACGGCTACGTCGGCAACTGGCCCGGCGTCACCGTCGAGAAGAAGCAGGCCACGTGGCGCGCCGACAAGGACGTCACCTTCGTCGACCTCCCCGGCATCTACTCCCTCTCCCCGTACACCCCCGAGGAGGTCGTCTCCCGCGACTACGTGGTCAACGAGCGCCCCGACGCCCTGATCGACCTCGTGGACGTGACCAACCTGGAGCGCAACCTCTACCTGACCACGCAGCTGCTCGAGGCCGGCCGTCCCGTCGTCGTGGGCCTCAACATGTGCGACCTGCTGAAGGAGCGCGGCGACGTCGTCGACACTGCCGCCCTGGCCGAGCGCCTCGGCTGCCCGGTCCTGGAGGTCTCCGCCCTGCACAACACCAACGTGGACGCGCTGGTGAAGGAGGCCGTCGAGGCCGGCAAGAGGGGCGTTCCCACCACGGGCGCCAAGTGCTTCTCGCCTGAGGTCGAGGACGCGCTGTCCAAGATCGCCGAGGCCATCTCCGGCCAGTGTGACGAGCAGCTCAGCCGCTGGTACTCCGTCAAGGTCTTCGAGCGCGACGCCGAGGCCATCGCCCCGCTGCACCTCACTGCCGAGCAGCTGCGCGCCATCGAGCCCGTCATCAAGGCCGTCGAGGAGGCTCGCGACGACGACTCCGAGTCCATCATCACCTCCGACCGCTATGACTGGATCGCCCAGACCATGGAGGCCTGCGTCAAGAAGGCCCCCAAGAAGCTCACCACGTCCGAGAAGATCGACAAGATCGTGACCAACCGAATCCTCGGCCTCCCGATCTTTGTCGTTGTCATGGTGCTGGTCTACTACATCTCCATCTCCACCGTGGGCACCGCCGCCACCGACTGGGTCAACGAAAACCTCTTTGGCGACGGCTTCTTCCTGAACGGCGCCTCCCAGGAGCAGTACGAGGCCGACACCGAGGACTGGGCCTCCAACAACTACGCCGACCAGGTGGACGGCTTCATCGCCGCGGCCGACGAGGCTGGCCTTGACACCACCGACGTCTCCGACGCCGTGGCCGCCCTCTCCGAGGACGCCGATGACGCCGAGGCCATGGCCACCGTCGAGGCCTTTGCCGACGAGGCCAAGGACGCCGACGTCGTCGCCACCGACGTGCCCGTTCACGACGAGGACGGCAACTACCTGCTCACCGAGACCGACGAGAATGGCGACAATGTCGTCGTGACCAACGTCGACGCCGACGGCGAGCCCGTCCTGGAGGCTGGCCAGCAGCTCGAGGCCATTGACTCCGTCGACTCCGAGGCCTTCGTGGCCGCCGTCGAGGGCAGCCTCGAGGAGCCTGACCCCGCCGACTACGACGGCTTCGTGGACTCCATCCCCAACGCCGTCTCCGGCTGGCTCGAGGACGCCGGCGCCTCTGACGTCGTGACCTCCCTCGTGGTCGATGGCATCATCGGCGGTGTGGGCTCCGTTCTGGGCTTCATCCCGCAGATGTTCGTCCTCTTCGTGCTTCTCTGCTTCCTCGAGGACTGCGGCTACATGTCCCGCGTCGCCTTCGTCATGGACCGCGTCTTCCGTCGCTTCGGCCTGTCCGGCAAGTCCTTCATCCCGATGCTCATCAGCTCCGGCTGCGGCGTCCCGGGCGTCCTTGCCACCAAGACCATCGAGAACGAGAAGGACCGTCGCATGACGGCCATGCTCACCACCATGATCCCCTGCGGCGCCAAGACCCCGATCATCGCCCTGGTCATGGGCGTCCTCATCGGCGGCTCCGACGCCTGGTGGGTTGCCCCCATGTTCTACTTCATGGGCATTGCGGCCATCATCATCTCGGCCATCATGCTCAAGAAGACCAAGCCCTTCCAGGGCGAGCCCGCTCCCTTCGTGATGGAGCTGCCCAACTACCACTTCCCGACCATCAAGTCCTGGTGGCTGCACGTCTGGGAGCGCGTCTCCGCCTACATCAAGAAGGCCGGCACGATCATCTTCGCCGCGGCCGTCGTGGTGTGGTTCCTCTCCAACTTTGGCTTCGCCAGCTGGGACGGCGGCAACGGCGCCTTCGGCTTCCTCTCCGGCATGGAGGGCGCTGGCGACGACTTCATGGACTACTCGCTGCTCGCGGCCATCGGCGGCTTCCTCGGCATCATCTTTGCCCCGCTGGGTGCTGACACCTGGCAGGCCACTGCTGCCTCCATCTCCGCCCTCATCGCCAAGGAGAACCTGGTCTCCACCTTCGGCGCCCTCTACGGCCTGGGCGAGGCCACCGAGAACTCCGTCTCCATGTGGCAAGGCTTCGCGGGCATGTTCACCGACCCGCAGGGCGTGCTGCACGCCGGTGCCATGTGCGCCTTCGTGGCCTTCAACATGCTCGACGCCCCGTGCTTTGCCGCCATGGGCACCATCCGTCGCCAGATGGACGACACCAAGTGGTTCTGGTTTGCCATCGGCTACCAGTGCATCTTCGGCTGGTGCGTCGGCCTGATCATCAACCAGCTCTGGGAGCTCTTCGTCCTGGGCAACTTTGGTTTCTGGACCGTCGTGGCCTTCGTGCTGCTGGCCGCAATGCTATTCCAGCTCTTCCGTCCGACCCCCAAGTGGGACAAGAAGGACGACAAGATCCTGTCCGACCTCACCGAGACCGTCGCGTAGGCAGGACGGACCCGGTACCAAGGCGCGCCGCCGACGCCCAATGCGTGCGTC
>ERZ1034920.1218-NODE-1218-length-17143-cov-15.625059_pt1 | contig 17143 bp, 7 predicted proteins | sample MGYA00520688_ERZ1034920 | MGnify/ENA primary metagenome ERZ1034920 (study PRJEB33766, sample SAMN09781785) | gut metagenome | biome: gut microbiome | host: Homo sapiens | place: Madagascar | study: EMG produced TPA metagenomics assembly of the PRJNA485056 data...
CCGCGTAAGCGGGGGAAGGGGTTGCTTCCCTGAAGGTTCAGAGGGTGGTGGTAGGCGGCTTTTAATTTATTGAAGGCGCCAGTATGATAAAACCAAACAACCGCCCTTACGGGCGAGGGGAAAACAGGCAAACCGCCCTGGGGGCGTTGGAAATGCACCCCTTCTGCCGCCTGCGGCGGCGTCTCCCCCGGAGGGGGAGATTTGATCTATGCTTCCCTTAGTGCTAACTTAAGTTGCTCTATCTATAGCGTTGTTAGAACTTCCCCCTCCGGGGGAAGTACCGCCGTAGGCGGGGATAGGGGTGCATTTCCACGGGCGAAGCCCGGTTGTTTGGTTTTTTCCGCCGTCAGGCGGCTATAAACTGCGGCGCCAGCCGCCACCACAACCCTCAGCCCTGAAAGAGTTGTCAAACCTAAGAACCCTCCGGCCAAAGGCCGGTCAATCTTAAGAACCCTTAGGGAAGCACTGATTAATTCGATAACGATTTAATCAGCGCTTCCTTAGCGCCAAAGGCGCTGTCAAATACATTCAAAACCAATTCATCACATAAGGAGAATACGAAAATGCACAAATATGGACATTGGAAAAAGACACTGGCTCTTTTGGTCATGTCTGCCCTTTCTCTGGGTGTCTCCAGCGTAGACGCCATGCCGGAAGGAGGCGTCATCCGTTCCGGCGCCGGCGCCGTCACCCGGAACGGCAAGGAAATGACCATTCGCCAGGACTCCGGCCGCATGGCCATGGACTGGACGGGCTTCAGCGTAGGAAAAGACGAATCCGTCCGTTTCCAGCAGCCCGGGAAAGATGCACTGGCCCTGAACCGGGTCACCGGCAATCAGCAGTCCGTCATCGACGGCAGTCTCCTCTCCAATGGCCATGTGCTCCTGGTGAACCCTAACGGCGTAGTCATCGGCAAAAACGCCTCCATCGACGTAGGGGGCCTCGTGTCATCCACTGCCAATGTGAAGGATAATTTCATGAAAGAATTCGGAAACAGCACAGGCGCCTTCACCCTGGGCGGTGTTTCCGATGGAAAAATCATTAACGAAGGCACCATCAACGCCGAAGGTGGCCTGGTGGCCCTTCATGCTTCCAAAGTAGAAAACAGCGGCACCATTACGAGTAACGGCGGCTCCGTCCTCATGGCGGCAGCGGATACCCTTACCCTCACCCCGGACGCCTATGGCAAACTGAACTTTACCGTAGACGGCAAAACCGCCGAAGCCAGCGCCCTCAACAAAGGCGCCATCACCGCCGACGGCGGAACCATCCTCATGACCGCCGACAGCGCCTCCGACGTCATGAGCACCGTGGTCAATAACTCCGGCACACTCCAGGCCAGGACCCTCCGCAAAAACGAAAAAGGCCAGATTCTCCTCGAAGGAAACGATAAAGGCCAGGTCGAAGTGAGCGGCACCCTCGACGCCTCCGGCGAAGGTGAGGTCCAGGACGCAGGAAATATCAAAGTCATGGGCAGAAAAACCATCGTCCACGACGGCACAAACCTCCTCGCAAAGGGCGATGTGAACGGCGGCAAGATTGAAACCTCCGGCGATGTACTGGACCTGGGAGATAACCTGAATATCAATGCCAAAGGCATCAACGGCAAAGCTGGGGAGTGGCTGCTGGACCCGCTGGATGTGATTATTGCGGATGGGGATAAAGCTGACCCACGCAATGGAAGTAATTATAGCAGTGCAGATAAGAATGATGATACAGCGTATGATTTTACCAATGGGAATGTGACTATTGGTTACAATGATCCTGCAGCAACGAACGCTAATGCGACTTCCGTAAATACTGGGGTTACCTGGATTAAGACTGAAACAATAGAAAAAATACTGAACGCAGGTACGCCTGTAACCATTCAGGCCGCAGCCACAAATGGCAATGCTAATATTATTGTTGAAAATGACATTGACAAGATTAGCGGTGGTGATACTACTCTGACTTTGGAAGCTATGCGGAACATCACCATAAACGGTAATATTACATCTACTTCCAACAAACTGAATGTGGTGCTCAATGCAGATACCAATGGAGATGCTATTGGGGCTGTCATCATTAACAAGGATATTACCACTAACGGCGGGGATTTCACTTCTGCTTCCGGTGGTAAAGTTGAATACCAAAGCGATACTGCCAATACAAAAGGATTTGGGAAGGGAAGTTTTAATGCTGAGGGAGCTCCGGACCATTCCGGCCATACGGTTGGTACATATTTTGGACATGTGAATGATGAAGAAACTGCGGATGGAGATAAAGATGATAGGTTTATCAAGACCAACGGCGGTAAAATTAATCTCAATGGCGAAGTGGCCATCGGTCTTAATGGGGGCACATTAACTCTTGATTCGAACGGTGGAGAAGTGAATGTTACAGGTATCATCAACTCCGGGAACAGCTATGGCGCCTATGTATATGGTACTAACACATGGGATAATCTCACTGCTGATAAAGTGGCTGAATATTTAAAAAACGGAGAAGTTCCAGCCTATCACTATCAATTCGTTAATTATAAAAAAGATGCGAATGGTAATTATGTGACTGATGAAAATGGTAATTACGTTTTGGATGAGACTATTAACGAAGATGGGACAATCACTTACAATAAGCAGTCATTTACTGGCCGCCATTATAATATTGACTCTATAGATACACAGAATGTACGCTTTGCCGCAGATGGCACTAATGGTGCGTTGAGTAACACATGTGTGACACAGGCTGGAGATGGATATTCTTCTGTTATTGTTACAAAAGGAACGATGACCTTTGCGCAATGGCTGCAGTATGAATTTCAAGATACTAAAGTAGAGTTTGCGAAAAAGTATATTCCCCAGAGCTCAGGATTTACTATTAAAGTAAGCACTGATGCAAAAGGGAACACAACACAAACGGTAGTGGATTCCAGTGGTAATGCAGTTTCAGATGCAGTACTCCGGGAATATTTGCTGAAAGCGCAGCAAAATGAAAAGCTGGCCACTGATGAAACTATCATGATTAACGGTAAAACTGCAAAAGCAAATATAACGGATGATATTGAACGCCTGTTAGCTTCAAACTGGTTTGAAGCTAAAGAACTGGCCCAGATAAACAATGGTAAAAACACTAATGGCGGCTCTGCGGTAGGAGATTCCTATTTGGCTACTATTACTACTATCTTGGAAAACTCTCTGACCACACCGAATGGTCAGCAGATTCTTTGGGCAGGTGGCATGGGGTCCGGCGTTCTCCATAAAACAGGAGACGGCAACAACCCTTATGCGTATTATGGATTACCTGATGACCCCACCCACTCGAATGGTATGTATTGGGTAACCGGACCGGAAGGGGAAGCCAATAATGGGAAAGGAACTCAGTTCTATAGCAATGTTGGCTCTAACTGGGCAAATAAAAAATATGGAGAAACTGTATACGGCTATGCCAACTGGGATACGTACAAGGAAAATAATGGAACGGAGCGTTTCCAACCAGATAACAGCTCTCCTTTCCTTACTGTAGGCTATGGCACTACTGGCAAATGGGATGACGCGGCTATGGGCGGCAGCACTACTGTGGGCTTCATCCAGGAAATCAATCTGGCCAATTCCAGCCTGAAAATCAATTCCGGCCATGGTGAAGTCAAAATTCAGGGGGATATCGGTAAGGCCAAATCTTTGGACACTCTTAGTATCTATTCGGATAGTTCCGTTACTATCGGTGATACCGGTAATCAGGTAACGAAGTATAACAATGGTACTGTATATGTAGACCATGGGCTCTATATTTCCGGAAATGGTGTCAAAGTAGGCGGTGAAATCCATTCCGGTGAAAGTGAAGAAACGGATACTTCTAATGCCACACTGGACGGAGGCGTAGATAATATTACTATCGTGTCTCAGGGTGACTTGGAAGTTCATGGTATTACAGCAAATACCTATCAGGGGAAGAGTGAAACAACATCTCATGGCGGCAAAATCAGTCTCACTTCTACAGGAGTCTCCGGCAAAATCACTTTGGGAGCTGGCGTCGACTATGACGGTAATGCTACGGCAGGGACTCTGGCTGCTGCCAGCACGGAGAATGGTGCTGTCGTTGTGGATGCCCAGGGTAAGACCGGCGCTTTTATCAATGAAACCCAAGGAGCTTCGGCTATTACTACTGGAGTAGTCAAGGACGAAAACGGTAATGTGAAAAAAGAGGGCACCTGGCAGGTCTATGTAGCTTCTCCCAGTGATAATGACACCAAGCTGGGGAGCAATCTGGATAGTAAAACCAATGCACAGTGGTCTTCGGAATCAACCAGGAAATCTACCACTGATGGATCTGACAAAAATGCAGCTGGTCATAATATCGGCACCTATACTGATACCAGCAGCAACAAGTTTATCTTCCAAGTGACTCCGGTGATCACCATTTCCGGCGGCAGCCAGCAGAAAACCTACGGGGATTCCCTGTCTGACGACCAGTTGCGGAAGCTGCTGAGCACCTCGGCTACTTATAAGGATTCCAAGGACAACAATATTGATGTGACCCGGTTCAGCAATTTCAAGGAAGCCGACTATCTGACCTACGTGACCAGTTCTGATGGGACAAAAAACGGAACGGAGGCTGTGGCTGTTTCCAGTGCTGGGGCAGCGGCAGGAGCCACCCGGACCAACGGGGACGAAGACAAGAAGGCTTCTGATGGGAACAAGGCCTTCTATGTATTCAATGTGGAGAAAAATGGGGCCAAGGCTCTGAACGGGTATGACCTGAAAACGGTCAATGGAGATATTGAAATCCTCCGGAAGACTCTGACCATCACTACTGATGCTACCCAGACCTACGGCGATGTTCATGTGACCAGCGGGACGCCTTCCTACGACAAAACCCAGCTGGTGAACGGGGACACCCTGGATGCCGGTGATATCAAGTACACCATTTCCACAAATGGCGATTATGCTAAGAGCAAAGGAAACAATACCACTGCTCACGTTCGCAAAGATGGTTATGCAGGAGAATATCTTACTACTGGTGCAGTTATAAAGAACGGCACTGATGATGTTTCTGCTAACTACGAAGTCAGCGGCAGCGGCACTATCACGGTGAATCCGGCAGACCTCTACCTGACGGTGGGGGATGTGTCCACCACTTATGGCACGGCTTTTAATACGAAGGACTATAAGTACTCCATTGATACTACCAAATCTAATGGGTTGGTGAACGGGGATACGCAGGCGTCCGTATTGGGAGATAAATTCCTCAACTACACCAACACCGGGACGAAAACTGATGCCGACAACGACAAGGTGAAGACTCAGAATGCCGGGAGTTATGAACTTCAGGGGGCTGCCAGCAAGGAACTCTCTGACTATACCGTTCATATCACCAACGGGAAATCTACGGTTAATAAGGCTACCCTGACGGTAAACCCAGAAGATATCCATCGGATTTATGGTCAAGCTGCCGAAGTACAGGAAGATGCCAAGACCGCTTACAATCTGTCCGGATTTGCCAATGGAGACACCAAAGATACGGTGGATAAAGAGGGCAAGACCATCGATCAGCTGGTCACAGTGACCAATGATGTTTCCAAGGCACTGAAGGATGATACCCATACCCAGAATGCTTCTACTGTTGGCTATGACATGGGAACTACGGCTACCGGCGATTTGACCAACTACAATATTGTGATTGGTGATCCCAAGAAAGTGTACCTGGATAAGGCTGAACTGGTCATCGACACGGACAGCAACCGCAAGGTCTATGGGGACTGGCAGGGGGTCAAGAGCGATGTAGAAGGCGCTGCCCATATCCGGGATGCCGAAACGGCAGTCGTGAATGGGGATAAAGCTTCCGACTTGGAAAAGGAAATGGGGCTGACGACTTCTTCTAAAGCTCTGATCAAAAATGCTGACGGGACTTACAAGACCAACCATGTGAAAGATGGCGGCTATGCCATTGATACAAAGTTTGCGGATGCCATCACCAACTATACCGTAAAGCGTGGGGCTGCTGGTACGGAAATTTTGACCAAGGCCAAAGCTACGGTGGAGACGGATAAAGTGACCACGGACTACGGCACTGTAAACAAGAATTATACCAGCCACTTCAAGGGCGAAGTGAATGGTGATGATCCTGCCAAACTTCTGGAAGATCTGAAACTGACCTACACGACAGACGCGTATAAGGATGATACGCATACCAACGATGTTAAGGATGGCGGTTACACGCTGAAAGTTGCAAAGAATGCAGAACTTGGTGACTACGATGTGACGGTGAATAATTCTAATGTCATATTGGATCCCAAGGCTATCACCATTCGCAATACGATGACGCAGCAGTATGGTTCTACGGAGAAGATTTTCTCGGAGGCGACTGTACCAGCAGACCAGCTGGCCAATGGTGACAAGATTTCGACGAAGGATTTGAAGTTTGATATCAAGGCTGATGGAGATTATGCCAATAGCCTGGCTGAAAATAAGAAGAAGAATTCTGAGGCGGTCACTGCAGATGCAGGAACCTATACCGGCGAACTGATTCATACCGGTGGCGGTATCATCCATAAAGATGGCACAGATGCCTACAAGAACTACAAGGTAACCGTGGAAGGCGATATCATCGTTAACCCGAAGGATATTACGACTAGAGCTAACGGTACTGGTTCAACTTTGGATAACCTTAGCTGGGATGTAAAAAATGATTCTCTGGCCAATGGTGATGTATGGGGCAAAGATGTTTTGTTCGATAAAACCTATGGCGATATGATTTCTTACGCTGACAGGACTTTTGGTGTCAAGAGCTTTATCGATGGAAAACAGATTTCCGACGGCACTCAGATTGGTAACTACATTTACCATCCCACCGGTATCGTCCAGCTCACCTTCAACCCCATTGTGAAGCCTGATGTATGGGCCCACAGCGGCGGTTACCGCCCGCGGAACAAGATCGAAACATCTCTTCCTGTCTTCCGCGTGGAAGATGCAAAGGTAGGCCAGTATGGCACCTATGGCGTGGAACACAATGAAGAGGGAGACAAACTCGTTCTCTCTGCCACCGGCATGAGACTGCCGGAACCGGACCAGGTGCCTGATGAAGAAAGAACCTTCACCACCACCCTTTCCACAGAAACAGGAAGCGGCACCTTCAAGCTGGTATACAACGGCGTTTCCCTCAAAGTCTATCCGCAGGACAAGGAAGCAGAAGAAACAGTCCGCGCCGGCGATAAGACCAAAAACGTGTCCCTTTCTGAAAAAGCTCTCTATGTGGGCTACACAGAAATGGGCCTGGACCTCATCGACCTCAAAGGCGTGTACATCTACTTCAACTGATTGTTTCAAAGCATGTAAAAACTCCTCTCTTTTTCAAGGGAGGAGTTTTTTGATAATATGCCCCAGCGGGCGTGAGGGTTCAGAGAAAAAGGGAGCACGGCTTCGCCGTGGGTTGTGGTGGGCTGTATTCCCGAAGGGGCCTGCCGCTGCGCGGCAGAGGGGCATATGGCATCCATCGGGCCTGACGGCCCTCGGTGCCAAGGGTTGTATAGAAGGGTTGCATCGCTTCGCTCAGGGGAAAGGCCTCGGTGGGCGCGTAGCCGCATGGCGGCTGGGATCGAAGATCGGGATCGAGGATCGAGGGGACCGCCTGGCGGCGGCAGGTGGTGGGCGCCTTTAAATATGGAAGGCGCCAGTTTGTATAAAACCTTTACAACCGCCCTGGCGGGCGAAGGGAAAACAAACCGACCGCCCTGGCGGGCGAAGGGAAAACAAACCGACCGCCCTTACGGGCGATGGAAATGCACCCCTTCTGTCGCCTTCGGCGGTGTCTTCCCCGGAGGGGCAGATTTTAGCGGCGCTATACAATGAGCGACTTAAGTTAGCACTAAGAGAAGTGGAGAGCAAACTTCCCCCTCTGGGGGAAGTCCCCGTAGGGGAATAGGGGTGCATTTCCATCGAGCGAAGCGAGGTTGGCCTGTTTTCCCATCGCGCTAAGGGCGCGGTTGTATGGTTTTATCAAAAGAGGCGGCCCTATGATTTTAAGGGCGCCCACCGAGGCCGCAAAGCGGCATATAAACTCATCGCCCAAAGGGCGATACCACCACCCTCGGCCCGAAGGGCCGTCGCCCCTTTCTATACAACCTGCCGCCGCAGGCGGCCATAACCCTCGGCCCGAAGGGCCGTCAACCTTCCCCTCTGAACCCTTTGAACCTTTTGAACCCTCTGAACCCGGGCAGCAAAGCGGCCCTTTTATTTCTCAACCTCATAGGGCCAGTCCATAATCCCGCCCATGTCTCTTACGTCGGTGTAGCCCAGTTCCACCAGTTTCATGGCTGCCTTTTTGCTGCGGACGCCGGAGCGGCAGTAGACGATGAGGGGCTTTTTCTTGTCGGGGAGTTTGTCTGTAATGGTTTTGTCGATGGTGCCCAGGGGGATGAGGCGGGCGCCGGGGATGTGGCCCTCCTGATATTCTGCCGGTTCTCTCACGTCGATTAAGGTGATGTCCTCTTTTTTCATCATTTCATAGCCTGCCTGGGGTGTGATTTTGTGGTAGGCGTCGGAAGCGGAGGGAGCACAGCCGCCCAGGAAGACAATGGGGATGAGGAGTGCAAAGCATAGGAAGATGGCGTGGTGCATGGTATTTCCTCCTTTGGAAAAAATGATTTTATGAATGATGGCCGAAGGAGAAGAAATTTTTCACCTTCTGCCAGAAGGACTGGATTTTTGAAATCTTCACCGGCGCCTTGGGAACCCGTGCGGCGCTGGCCTGGCGGACGAGCTGCATATTCCGGTGGGCGGTGCGGGTGACGATGCGGGGCGGCGGGGTAAAGGCCTTTTCCGCTGTTTTCGTCTCGTTTTTCATGGGCGGCAGGGCGGCGTGGGCGGCGCGGATGGTGCGTTTCTGGTGGCTCCTGTCTACCACTTTGAAGGTGATGCCGCTCTTTTCAGGACGGGGGAGGGGGGCGGATTGTTTTTCCGGTGTATCTCCTACAATCTGTCCTGTTTTCAGGTCAAATTTTGCAAAGCCTGCTTTGGCGCTGAAGGGATTTTCATCGAAGTCGTGAACGTGGGAAGGGTTCTGCTCCATCTGCACGATGGCAGGGGAGGCTGTTTTTCCTTCTGCCATTTCTTTCCGCGCTTCTTCCCGTTTCAGCTGGTTCATCATGCGGTTTTTCACCCGGCTGTCGAAGGCCGGTTCCTCGGTAGCCCAGAAGCCGGACTGCTGGATATTTCTTTTGTCTAAATCATAGGAAATCCGGGCCCCGCAGCGTGTGCACCGAACAGTGCCTTTCCGCTTTTTCACGTCCAGGTCAAATAAAGTCAGTTTCTGCCCGCAGGCGTGGCAGATTAAAGTAAAAGCCATATGAAAGACCTCCTCTTATAGGTAAGTATAATGGAGAAGAGGGGAATGGTAAAGGGGCTTTGGGACACGCCCTGCGGGCGTGAGGGTTGACGGCCCTTCGGGCCGAGGCCGGGATTGGGGGGCGCCTGACGGCGCAGTGGCTTGTGGCTGGTAGCTGGTGGGTTACTCTGTATTCCCGAAGAGACCTGCCGCTGCGCGGCAGAGGGGCATATGGAATCCATCGGGCCTGACGGCCTTCGGTGCCAAGGGTTGTATAGAAGGGTTGCATCGCTTCGCTCAGGGGAAAGGCCTCGGTGGGCGCCTTTTGGAAATATAGGGGCGCCATTATGAAAAAACGTGCAACCGCCCTGCGGGCGAAGGGAAAGCGGCCCCCCTTTTGGTGGCTGGCGCCACCACCTTTCCCCCGCAAGCGGTGGGACAACAACCCGTGCTTAATGTAGAGCCACTTATGAGCGGAATGTTATACGGAGCTTTATTGTGCCCCCGCACAGCGGGGTGGCAAGGGAACACGATTCGTAGGGGAGCGAAGCAACCTGAGAATCGTGTGACACGCTTCCCACCGGGGCAAAGGTGGTGCCGTAGGCACCAAAGGGGGAAAAGCCACCAGAGGTGGCTAACTCACCACCAAGGTTAGAGTGACTTATGTGATAGAAAGGCATTCCCGTAACGCTGATTTCATAGTCATCGCCCGTAGGGCGATACTTTCCCCTCTGATATCTCGCGGCTGATTGTCTCCATTCCTCAAATCTCAAATCTCAATTCTCAAATCTCTCCCTTCCCTTTGGACCCGGGCCGCTCGGCGGCTCCATGAAATCCCATTTCCTTTCTCTTCCCTTTCATGCTAAAATAATAATACTAATATATATATCCGCCGCGGAAGCGGCCTGCTATAAAGGAGAATGGATACATGTTTTTGGGACAGATACAGGGACTGTTTATGACCATGAGGCTCTGGGATATTCTGGATATCCTGGTGGTTGCCTTTTTTCTATATCGTATTTACATTTTAATCCGCGATACCCGGGCCACTGCTCTTTTGAAGGGGCTGGTGTTTCTTGGGATTTTTACGGTGCTTGCAGGCTGGCTGCAGCTGCATGTGGTCAGCTGGATCCTGGACAAGCTGATGACGGTGCTCATCGTGGCGCTGCCGGTGGTGTTCCAGCCGGAGCTTCGGCGGGCGCTGGAGCAGATCGGCCGGGGAAAGTTCTATGTTTCCTCCCGCGTCATGAATGAGGTGGAGTGGGACCATGTAATCGATGATGTGGTGGCTGCTACCATGACCATGTCCGCCAATAAAATCGGCGCGCTCATCGTGTTTGAACGGAGCGTTGGACTGGATGACCGCATTGATACGGGTATCCGCATTGAGGGCCTTGTTTCCAAGGAGCTTCTGGGAAATATTTTCATCGTGAATACGCCTCTCCATGACGGTGCTGTGATTATCCGCGAGAACCGTGTCATGGCAGCAGGCTGCCTCCTGCCGCTCACCCGTGACCATAACCTGTCCACAGAGCTTGGCACCCGGCACCGGGCGGCTATCGGTATGTCCGAGCAGGCAGACTGTGTCATCGTGGTGGTGAGTGAAGAAACGGGCATCGTGTCCTACACCTACGGCGGCCATATTTACCGCGGACAGGATGCGGAAAGTCTGAAAAATATCCTCCGAAACTACCTGGTACAGAGCAAGCCGAAGGGCGTAAGCGATGTGCTGCAGAAATGGAGGCCTTTGAAATGAAATATACAAGATTTGAATGGTGGCTTCCAAAGCTCCTCTGCCTCATTGCGGCCTGTGCCCTGTGGGTATATGTAATGAATGAACAGAATCCCCAGGTGGAAAATACCTATACGGTGCCGGTAGAGACAAGAAATCTGGATCGTTCCCTGGTGGCTACCAATGTGCCTTCCACGGTGAAGGTAAAGGTGCGTATGGCTAGAAGCGACATGATTTACATGCGGTCTGACAATATCAAGGCCTATGTGGATCTCTCAGGCATGACTGACGGCGACTATCCCAATACGCCTATCCTGGTATCGGTGCCGGGGGATGAGTCCGTGGTGTCCGTCACGCCGAAAACTTTTGATTTGAATATAGATACCTATGCGGTGAAGACTCTTCCTGCCAATGTTCAGATTTTCGGAACGCCGGAGACGAATTTCTCCGTAGAAAGCAACAAGGTAACGCCGGATACCATTACCATCGCCGGCAGCTCCACCATGGTAGCCAAGGCTGACAGGGCCGTGGTATCGGTGAATATTGCCGGTAAGGAAAAGAGCTTCGCTGAATTTGACAGCGTGAATATTCTGGATGCCGATGGAAATACGGTAACGGGACTGGATATCATGCCCAGCCAGGTAAAGGTGACGGTGAAGATGAAGGAGGAAACCAAGCTGGGAAATCTTCCTATCAAAATCGAAACCAAGGGAGAACCGGCCAAGGGATACAAAGTTGGTAAAATCACAGTGACCCCGCCGGTGGCCACGCTTACAGCACCGATTTCATTCTTCGCCGCCAATAGAACTCTGGATCTGGATCCCATCGACGTCACCGGTGCCAGCGCTGATATCCAGCAGCTGGTAAACGTAAAGGTCCCTGTAGGCGGCAGTGTGGCGGTGCCCAAGGTTTCAGTGACAGTGGAAATAGATAAGGACTGAGAGACAGACCTGGGACACGCCCTTGCGGGCGTGAAGGTTCTAAAGATTGACGGGGCTTTCGCCCCGAGGGTTCTTATGTTTGACAGCGGCTTTGCCGCTGAGGGTTGTGGTGGGCGGCTGCGCCGCCAGTATAAATAAAACCATACAACCGCCCTGGCGGGCGAGGGAAAAAGCGAAAACCGAACAACCGCGCCTGTGGCGCGAGGAAATGCACTCCTTCTGCCGCCTGCGGCGGCGTCTCCCACCTAAAGGTTGGCAAAGGAACTGGATTCGTAGGGGAGCCACGCGACCCGAGAATCCAGTGACATGCTTTCCTGTGGAGAAACGACTCACTACATTTTGCGCGTCGCTGGCGCTCCTTCAAAATGTGTTCGCTGTGCACCCGGAGGGGGAGATTCTAGCGGCGCTATGCCTTGGAATGCTTATGAAATAATTGCTTCTTGACGGGTTATAGTCCCAGCGCTTCTGCGGAGGGGAAGGTGGTGCCGTAAGGCACCAAAGGGGGAAAAGCCACTGCGAAGACCCTGCATAGGGTCTTCGAGTCAGTCAAAGTTGGCCCTTAGCCTGCCCATAAAAGGGCCTTCCTTTTAACTGGCTGACCGTGCGTGGCTAATCTCCGGAACGCTGTTCATCACGTGTGAGATAAATGTTAAGCATAGAGCAAACTTCCCCCGCAAGCGGGGGCACAATATGTGTGGAATGCCCTCTGAACCCGGGGCGCGACACGCCCCATCTTGACGAAATCCCTCTTTAGATGTATGATTTGAAAGTTATTTCAAGAAATTTTTGGGAGGAATATGAATGGTTACTTTATTTGGTACAGACGGTGTGCGCGGACTGGTGAATTCGACCCTCATGCCGGAGCTTGCCTATCAGCTGGGAAGAGCTGCCGGCGCTTATTTCTGCAAGACTAAGGGGGATCACCGCTTCCTTATCGGCATGGATACCCGTATTTCCGGCTCCATGCTTACGGCAGCCCTGTCTGCAGGCCTCTGTGCGTCCGGCGTCAATGTGGACGTGGTAGGCGTGATTCCTACACCCGGCGTGGCTTATCTAACCAAGACAGAAGGATATGACGCAGGGGTGGTCATTTCCGCATCCCACAATCCTTTCCCCGACAACGGCATCAAGTTCTTTGACCGGAACGGCTACAAGCTGCCGGACAAGACGGAAGAGGAAATCGAAAATATCCTTCGCCATGATGAAGAAATCGTACGTCCTACCGGCGACGGCATCGGCGTCATCCGCGACTGCCCGGAACTGGCTGAAAAGTACAGAACCTATGTGAAATCCACTGTGGACGGCGATTTCAAGGGCATGAAAATCGTCACCGACTCTGCCAACGGCGCAGCCAGCCGTTTCCTCCCCGGCATCCTTGCTGAACTGGGCGCGGAAGTCATTCCGATTTTCAATGCACCAAACGGTGTGAATATCAATAACGGCTGCGGCTCCACCCATATCGAAACACTGCAGAAAAAAGTGGTGGAAGTGGGGGCTGACTGCGGCATCGCCAACGACGGCGACGCTGACCGCTGCCTCTTTGTGGATGAAAAGGGTAAGGTGCTTGATGGTGACCATCTCATGGTTATCAACGCCCTGCAGATGAAGAAGGAAGGCCGCTTGAAGGACAACATGGTAGTTGGTACTGTCATGAGCAATCTGGGCTTTGGCAAGGCACTGAAGAAATACGGCTGCCAGACCGTTTCCACCAAGGTAGGGGACCGCTATGTGCTGGAAGAAATGCTGAAGCATGATTATTCCATCGGCGGCGAACAGTCCGGCCATATCATTTTCCCGGAATTCAATACCACCGGCGACGGCCTCATTACTGCTGTGCAGACGCTGAAAGTGCTTCGTGAAAATGGAAAGAAATTATCCGAACTGAACAGCCTCATGACCACCTATCCCCAGATTTTGAAGAACGTGGAAGTGTACAGCAAGAACGGCTGGGAAGACAATGAACTGATCCAGGACTCCATCAAAGCAGGAGAAGAAGAACTGGGCGCCGACGGACGTATTCTGGTTCGCGCTTCCGGTACGGAACCCCTCATCCGCGTCATGGGTGAAGGCAAGGAACTGAACCAGCTGGAACGCATCGTAGACGATATCGCCTCGGTGGTGGAATCTGAACTGGGTGTGGAAAATAACTGAGATAGATGAAACCAGAAAGCACTGCCCTTGACGGGGTGGTGCTTTTTTGTTGGTCATTGTGATGAGATAAGTCTGAAGAACTGACACTCCTATCTTCTGTCGCCTGAGGAAGGAGGATTTAATCAGCGCTTCCCTGGGGGGAGCAATAGTGACACAAATGCAAGTTCCGTAACGCCCTTGCCCACCTCTGCTTAAGGGGTGGGTGGCGAGCGCAGCGAGCCGGAAGGGGTTAGCCGGAGGCAGCCTTTTATAATTCATTGCCGCGAAGCGGCAATCCACCACCCTTTGAACCCTCTGAACCTATTGAATCCTTTGAACCTTTCTTTAACATATTTGAATATTCATTTGGATTCCTTGAACTGTGGTATATAATAATATAAGTAAATGGTAAGAAAATAAAAGCAGATGGATTAGCTTCTGATATGTGGAAAATTGCTGTTTACCAAATATGTATAGGGGGAATTGATGATGACATTGAAATCCAAGGAAATCGCTGCGCTTCTGGCGGTGCTCTCTCTGGCAGGCACAGGCATGGTGCAGGCAGAGATGCCGGTGTATACGCTGAAGGGAATTACGGTTACGGCCAACAGGCAGGCGGAAAGGCTGCAGGATGTGCCGGCCAATGTACAGGTGGTTACAGAGAAGGATATCCAGAAGAGGAATGTGCAGAATACAGCCCAGGCTTTGGCTATGGTGACCGGTGTATCGGCATCACAGTCTGTGGAAGGTACGGTGAATCTGAGAGGATATAATTCCAAGAATATTCTGGTGCTGGTGGATGGTCAGCCCATGAACACGGCCTGGGACGGGGATGTGGACTGGAATATGATTCCCGTGGAAAATATCCGCAAAATCGAAGTGGTCTCCGGCGGACAGTCCGCTCTTTACGGCGGTCGGGCTGTAGGCGGCGTCATCAATATTATGACCAAAACCCAGAAGCAGGACGGCCTCCACGGCTCTGCTACGGTAAGCTACGGCAGCAACGCCACGGTCAATCAGAATTATAATGTTGGCTTCAAAAAGGATAAGTTTGATTTTGGCGCTTTTTATGGCAGCATGAATACCCATGGCTGGAAGGATTATGATGTTTCTGTCAGCAAATCCGGGAAAGAGGAAGGTTATGATTCCGATGCGGAAGGAAATGCCATCATCGGTAACAGAGGCAGCAAGAAAGTTTTGAATGAGTCCTTTGGGTTCAACATGGGCTACAGTTTCAACGACAGCCAGAAATTGACCTATAAATATACCCATTCCATTTATGACTGGAAATATGAAGATCCCATTTCTTACATAAAGGGGAATGGTCGCTGGAAGGGAAAAATCGGAGAAAATCAGATGAGATACAGTCCCTCCAGTTTCCTGGGAAAGCAGGGATGGCGTGCCTATAATCTTCATTCTTTAACCTATAATGATAAAGATAATGGCATTCATGCTCACTTTGGCTTGACCGATTATTACAAAGATGGTTATACCTCTCCGGACACAAGCGTAAATCCGGAAAAGAATTTTGACGGCAGTGGCAGTAAGACATCCTATCCCTCTAAATCCTGGGATTTTGATTTCAATAAGAGATGGAAACTGGGCGCCCATAATCTTCTGGCTGGTTTCTCCCTCGGGCAGGATAAGTTCAGCGAAACCATTTCTGCGTCAGTGACAGACTGGAAATCCTGGAACAGCAGGAGTAAAGAGACTGACAAAGATCAGCGGCTTGGCGGCAAGGATAAGACCTATGCCATTTATGTACAGGATAAGTGGAACTTCTCCCCGAAATGGACGGCTTACATCGGCGGACGGTATGACCATTATAAAAAATATGATGGGTACTCTCAGTACAGGGGAAAGGATGAAGAGGATTTCGATTCTTCTTCCTATGACAAGTTCTCCCCAAAGATTTCTCTTGATTATGCTTTTAATGACAGCACCAATGCTTATGTTTCCTATGGGAAATCCTTTAATCCGCCTATTCTGTACCAGGTGTACAGATATTCTGACAGCACCAGAGGAAACAAGAGAGTAATCTACCGTCCGAACCCTGACCTGGATCCGGAAACTACAGATACCTGGGAATTAGGACTGAAAAAGAAATTTGGCAGCAAGACCGATGTTCATGCCGATGTGTTCTATGCAAAAACAGATGATTATATCAAGTTGAATAAAGAGAACGCATCTGCTTATTTCTATGAAAACGCCGGCGACGCCAAGACCCATGGATTTGAAATTTCCCTGAACCAGCACCATAGTGATGCCTGGTCTTCCTATATCAACTACACCTGGCAGACAGGAAAGGTGGAGGGTGAAAAGAATTATGACATTCCCCGCCATCTGCTCCACCTTGGTACTACGTACAGCAAGAATCCCTGGACAGTGAACCTGGACGGCATGTTCATTTCCGACAGGACGGAAGCAGGGAAGGAAAGCGGTCACTTCATGGCTCGGGATGCTTATTTCCTCATGAACCTTTCCACCAATTACCAGTTCAATAAGAACTTCGGACTCCAGTTTGCTGTGAATAACCTCTTCGACAGGGAATATTATGATGACAACAACCATTATTACATCGGTGACGGCAGGACCTACACCCTTACCGCCAGATATTCCTTCTAAAATGGAACAAAAAAGCACCGCCCTTTCGGGACGGTGTTTTTTGATGGAAATATCAGGCTTCTCTCACTGGGCGAAGCCCTGAGGAACACCGATTTGTATTTTTAATGCCAGTCAATTTGTCAGGGTACATTCAGCAGGGAGATTTCTCGACTCCGTTTCATGGGCTGTATGGGAAAATGGCTTTCATATCGGCGCTTTGCTCCGCTCGAAATGACAGGGGAGCGTAGAGGCATATAGGCCCCAGAGCCTGTCAAACCTGAGAACCTTCGGCTCTAGGGAAGCACTGATTAAATCGTTGTCTGATTTTATTCTTGAATTTTTATGCAATGCAAGGAATGGGGGGCGACGCGAATAGCGAGCTATTTAGTGCATGCTGAATAACTATTTATTGTTGAATATATTAGATAATTACAGATAT
>ERZ1034920.1225-NODE-1225-length-17090-cov-6.763311_pt1 | contig 17090 bp, 15 predicted proteins | sample MGYA00520688_ERZ1034920 | MGnify/ENA primary metagenome ERZ1034920 (study PRJEB33766, sample SAMN09781785) | gut metagenome | biome: gut microbiome | host: Homo sapiens | place: Madagascar | study: EMG produced TPA metagenomics assembly of the PRJNA485056 data...
CGCGGGCGCCGCCGGCAAGCGCGGGCAAGCCCGCCGCGCGAAGAGAGGGGGCTACAGGCTGATCTGCTGCTTTCCGAGCAACGCCGCTTCAGCCTTAAGGTACAGGGGCGTTTTCCGGCTCTTGGCGGTGATCAGGCAGATCGGCACCTCGACGGCGTCCTTCGGGTCGATGGGAACGATGACGCTTCCAAAGCGATCGTCGGCAAGCGCCGCCTGCGCCACGCTGAACGCATAGCCCTGCCGTTCCTGAAAGTGCGCCAACACGTCCTCTTGCGAGCGGGGACGGTAGCGCTCCGAGGCCAGGCCGCGACGCACGTAGGTGGCGAGGATCGACTCGTTGAAGAAGTCGAGGTCGGAATCGACGATGACCGGGTAGTCGGCAAGCTGCTCGAGCGATACGGCGCCCTGCGAAGCAAGGGGGTGCGTGCCCACCATGCTCACCGCCGTAGGCGTGCTGAGCACGGGGACGCAGTCGGTGTGGAGCGTGTCAAGCGAGCCGATCGTGATCAATGCATCGACGTCCCCCTTGCGCAGCTGCGCGAGCCCTTCGTATCCGGAAGTCAGGCGAACCTCGACGGGCGCGTTGACAAGGTTCCCGATCAGGGAGCCGACCGACGCGCACACGTGCGCGCTGTTTTTGAACCGCGGAGCGCACAGGCCAAGCGTCAGGCTCGAGGATACCTGATCGCCCGTCTGCCCGAGGGCGAACGTCTGAAGCTCGTCGAAGCTGCCGAGCGCGTTGACGGCTTTCTGGTAAAAGACGGCGCCGTATGCCGTGGGCTCGACGCCGCGGCTCCTGCGTTCGAACAGCTCGTGCCCGATCTCGTGCTCAAGGTCGGCGATGGACTTCGATACCGCCTGAACGGTTATGAACTGGGACTTTGCCGCCTGAGAGAACGATCCCGCCTGATACACGGAAACAAAGTACCTGATCTGTCCGATGTTCATGAGCCCACCTCGCAAGTGTCGCGCCGTCGCCACTTGGGACAGGCGATGGTGAACGATATCCGCTGCTTGAAATAACCCAGCCCAACGCACGTATTATAGGCGAGGAGAATTGCCCCCTTGGCTCCCCCGGGGTTCCGCGGCGCGGGCGCCGCCCTGCGCGCCCGCTTTCGCCGTCGTCGCCGTCGGGACGGGCGAGGCGGATTGGTTTTTTGCATCGAGCCTGATGAGCGTTAAATTGCGACGAGCGGCGCCCGAGCGGGCGAACCGCCGGTCCCCCTGCGGCGGAACCTCCTCGCTGCGGGTCGGCAAAATGCGTTTCAAATATTAATTGATACTCAACAATCTCGAAGAGGGCTCCGTAATAATGTTTGGCTGCCTTACTCGGGCGTTTTTCATGGTACGAGGCGATGCGCTTGGTTTTGCGGGCGACGCCGGCAGATGGGAGAGGTATGGCTTCAAGGGCAAAGCGCGCGTTCGGCGCGATAGCCGCCGTCGCGCTGGCGGCCGCCGTCGCGCTGGGCATGGCAGGATGCGGCGAGACCGGTGCGACGCAGGGAAGCGGGACGCTCAAAGTGGGCGTGCGCAGCGACATCGTCAACTTCAGCCTGCTCAACGAGCAGACGGGCAAATACTACGGTCTGGAGGTCGACATTGCGCAGGAGCTGGCATCGCGCCTGGGCTATGCGGATGTCGAGTTTTCCACCGTCACGCCCGATGATCGCAAAGACAAGCTGCTCTCCGGCGAGGTGGACTGCCTGGTCGCGTGCTACTCCATCGCGGATTCCCGCTTGGAGAACTTCGACTTCTCGCCCGCCTACTACACCGATGCCACTTCGATCATGGTGGAGAACAGCTCGCTCGTCACCGAGGTGACGCAGCTTGAGGGCGGCACGTTCGGCATCATGTCGGGTTCCAACGCCGGTCCTTTGCTGGCGATCAAGCTCAACGAGATGGGCATCATCGGAGACAACGTCATCTCCAACACCGACGAGGGCACCCAGTACGAGGGCGTGTACGTGAAGAAGCTCCCCTCCTACGCCGAGCTGTCCCAAGCCCTCGAAGAGGGCATCGTCGATGCCGCCGTGATGGACGACAGCATCACCGACACCTACATGAACGATGACCGCAACCTGCTCGACATCAACATCTCCGACCAGCAGTACGGCGTCGCCACGCAGAAGGGCTCGGAGCTGAGCCCGCGCGTCGCCGAGGTCATCCAGGGCATGCTCGACGATGGCACCATCGCCGCGCTCGTCGAGAAGTGGAACTAGGAGGCGGCCGTGTCTAAGAAACTCAAGATCAAGGCGGCGATCCTGGCGGCGTTCGTCGCCCTCAGCGTCATCGTCATGGGCTTCATCGTCTCCTCGATGCAGGACGACATCTCGCTGTCCAACTACACCGCCGACATCCAGCACGAGATGGACGACCTGCCCGGCCTGCTGGAGTCCGCTCAGCAGGAAACCGAGCAGAACACCCAGACCTACGACGAGATCTACCAGTCGAAGGCTGAGAGCATCGCCTTCATGGCGAACAACGACACGGGATTCGAGATCACCGACGCCAAGATGCAGGAATACAAGGAGCTGCTCGGCGTGACCAATGCGATCATCGTCTCCCGCGAGGGCGAGATCCTGGCCGAGTCTCAGGAGACGCTCGCCAACTTCTCCTACGCCCGCTTCAACCAGCTGCGCACCGTGTTCGACACCGGCGAGCCCTCCGAGCCCATGGAGGTGTACTTCGCCGAGCAGGACGCGCACTTCCGCTACTACGCTGCCCGCATCGACGACAACACGATGGCGGTCGTCGGCCAGGATCCCCTGGAGCTCGACGAGCTGATCGAGAGCACCGGCTCGCTCGCGAGCGTCCTGGGCAACGTGAGCGTGGGCCAGACCGGCTATGTGTTCGCGGTCTCCGCCCAGAACTACCTGGTGGAGTACCACCCCAATGCCGAGTATGTCGGCCTTGACGCGCTCGAGTCCGGCATCGACGTCTCCGATCTGGAGGACGGCGGCTTCGGCTGGATTGACTTCAAGGGCGAGCGCCTCTACGCCGGCGTCCAGGAGATCGACGACACCTATTACATCAGCGCCGTCCCCGAAAGCGAGATGGCCTCCGCGCGCAATCTCACCGTGGGCGTGGTCCTGTTCATCTTCTTCTCCGCCGCGATGATTGTCGCCGTGTACGGCGTGTTTGTGAACCGTGAGGATGAGAAGCGCGGCTACGATCCCAGCAACTTCGTGAACATGGGGCCGCTGCGCTTCAACAAGTCCATCGCAAAGCGCGCCGTCGTGCTGTCCCTGATCGGCTTCTTGGCGGTCGCGGGCGTCACGTTCTACATGCAGACGCTGTTCTCGCTGTCCTCCGAGTCGGTGAGCAGCAGCCAGCGCGCCGCTGACATCGAGGAGACCATCCAGCGCACCAACGCGCAGGCCGACGCCCTCACCGACCAATACGACGAGCGCTACCTGAGCAAGACGCAGCTGGCGGCCTATATCCTGGAGCAGAATCCCGACCTGAAGTCGCGCGAGAAGCTGCAGGAGCTCGCCGACGTGCTGCAGGTGCAGTACCTGTTCGTGTTCAACCAGGAAGGCGTGATGACCTCGACCAACTCGCCGTACACCAACTTCGTGCTGAGCGAGGACCCCGAGGATCAGAGCTATCCGTTCCGTCGTCTGCTGCAGGGCGTCGAGTACTACATCCAGGAGCCCATGCCCGAGGAGGTCTCCGGCGAGCTGCGCCAGTACATCGGCGTGTCGCTGCGCACGCCCGACGGCCAGACCGACGGCTTCGTGCAGGTGAGCCTGCGCTCCAGCCGTCTGGAGAACCTGCTCGCCACCGTCAACATCGACAACATCCTCGACGGCGTGAAGGTCGGCCAGAACGGCTTCGCGTTCGCCGTGAACAAGTCCGACGGCACCTTCGCGTACTTCCCCAACTCCGACCTGGTCGGACGCGACGCCCGCGCGTACGGCCTTTCCGACGCGCAGCTGAAGGACGGCTACAGCGACTTCGTCAAGGTCGACGGCAAGAGCTACTACACCACCTCGTTCGAGAGCGGCGACTACTACGTGTACGTCGCCCAGCCCGAGGACGAGCTGATGACCGAGCGCGTCCCGCTGACGATCGCGATGAGCGTGAGCGGCCTGGTGTGCCAGGTCGTGATCTTCCTGCTGGTGTCGTTCGACATCCGCCGCCGCGGAACCCCGTCTTCCGACGGCGGCGACGGCGGCGCGCCGGGCTCCGGCGACGACCCCGACGGCACCGCGCCGACGGACGGCGCCGCGCGCGAGCACATCCCCGGCACGCCGTTCGACGATGACGGCGATCCCGATTCGCGCATGTTCGACATCGTGACGCCCAGCGGCCGCGTCATCAAGACCGAGTCCGCGATGAGCCGCTGGCTGTACCGCTCCATGAACTGGGGCGAGAAATCCGCCGAGCAGCGCACGCTCACGGTCATCAAGGTCCTGCTCGCGATCTTCGCCGTGGCGGTGTGCATCGCGGTCATCTTCAAGGATCAGGTGTTCCCGCCCGACTCCGTGTTCGCCTACGTGCTGAGCGGCGAGTGGGAGTACGGCCTGAACGTGTTCGCCATCACCGGCGCCATCATGATCGCCTGCGTGGTGCTGACCGTCACGATGCTGATCCAGCAGCTGCTCAAGCTCCTCTCCGGCGTGTTCGGCGCGCGCGGCGAGACGATCTGCCGCCTGCTGGGCAGCTTCATCAAGTACGCGTCCATCATCGGCATGGTGTACTACTGCTTGATGGTCATCGGCATCGACACCACGACGCTTCTGGCATCCGCCGGCATCCTGTCCATCGCCATCTCCTTCGGCGCCAAGGAGCTCGTCTCGGATATCCTGAGCGGTCTGTTCATCATCTTCGAGGGCGAGTTCCGCGTCGGCGACATCATCCAGGTGGGCAGCCGCACCGGCACCGTCATGGAGATCGGCGTGCGCACGACCAAGATCAACGACGGCAGCGGCAACATCATCATCATCCGCAACAGCGAGGTGAGCAACGTCGTCAACATGACCAAGGAAAGCTCGTACGCGGTCTGCGAGATGGACATCGAGTACGGCGAGTCGCTCGAGCGCGTCGAGGCGATCCTGGAGAAGGAGTTCCCCAACATCCGCCGTCGCCTGCCCGCCATCGAGGACGGCCCGTTCTACAAGGGCGTCGTGGCGCTCAACGACAACAGCGTCTCGATCCGCATCGTCGTCCAGTGCGCCGAGAAGGATCGCGGCCAGCTGGAGCGCGACCTGCGTCGCGAGATGAAGCTGATCTTCGACGAGCACGAGATCAACATCCCGTTCCCGCAGGTGGTCGTGCACCAGCCCATCGAGTACAAGAAGGCGACCATCGCCGAGCAGCTGCGAGCCGACCGCTTCAACGAGGAGCAGAAGATCGCCGCGCGCAACATCGGCAACGACGAGGATTTCGACAACGAGGAGCTTCGCCGCTAGCCGTTTGCGGTGAGAAAAAGAGACTGGTCTTGTTCTCGTTCCGAGGGCCCGCACCCGCTGCCAGAAGGGCAGGAGGGTGCGGGCCCTCCCTTTTTCTCGCCGAGATCGGAAGCGAAGCCGGCGTAGCGGGTCGAAATGAGAAAAAGTGACTGTCCCTTTTTCTCATTCGGGGGATAATGAGGGGTGCGCATATGCGCGTGGGCGGGCGTGGCCCGTCGCTTCTGCCAGGCACGCATCCAAGGAGGTCTCCATGACCACGTACGGCGAACTGAACGCGGACCTGATCGGTCGGCTCGAGGAGATCGTCGGCGCCGACAACTGCCTCACCGGCGACGCCATCGGCGAGGATTACACCCATGATGAGATGCCCATCTACGGCTCGCACGCCCCCGCGGCGGTGTGCCTGCCCGCCTCCACCGAGGAGGTGGGGGCGATCATGGCGCTGTGCAGCGAGCACGACATCCCCGTGACCGTGCGCGGCGCGGGCACCGGGCTGGTGGGCGGCTGCGTGCCGCTTCACGGCGGCGTGGTGCTGTGCACGATGCGCATGGACAAGATCCTGGAATACGACAAGGACAACCTCACCGTCCGCGTGCAGCCGGGCGTGCGCCTGTGCGACCTGATCGACGACGTGGCGGCACAGGGGCTGTTCTATCCTCCCGATCCCGGCGAGAAGACCGGCTCGATCGGCGGCAACGTGGTGACCAACGCCGGCGGCATGCGTGCGGTCAAATACGGCACCACGCGCGATTACGTGCTCGCGGCGACGGTCGTGCTGCCGTCGGGCGAGGTGATGGAACTCGGCCGCGCGGTCACCAAGACGAGCTCGGGCTACAGCCTGCTGCACCTGGTCATTGGGTCGGAGGGCACGCTCGCGATCGTCACCGAGATCACGCTCAAGCTCATCGCGCGCCCCGAGGCGTCCACGAGCTTCATCCTGCCCTTCGCCGACATCGACGCGGCCATCGCATCCGTCCCCGGCATCAAGCTCGCCGGCCTGGACCCGCAGTCGATCGAGTTCATGGAGCGCGACATCGTGGTGGACGCCGAGGAGCACACCGGCAACCACGTGTTCCCCGCCGAGGTGGACGGCCAGGAGGCGACCGCCTACATCCTCATCACGCTGGACGGCACCGACGTGGACGAGATCTTCCAGCGCGCCGAGAAGCTGGCCGAGATCGCCGACGAGGCTGGAGCGTTCGACGTGCTCGTGATCGACCAGCCTTCCGAGCGCGAGGCCGTGTGGCAGGTGCGCGACGCGCTGCTCACGGTGATCGAGCACGAGGCCGAGCTGCTCGACGAGATGGACGTGGTCGTGCCGGTCAACCGCATCGCGGAGTTCCTCGGCTACGTCTACGGCGTCGGCGCCGAGCGCGGCATCCGCATCCGCTCTTTCGGCCATGCGGGCGACGGCAACCTGCACGTCTACTGCGCGGGCAACGGCATCGAAGAGGACGAGTTCCGCGCGAAGGCCGCCGAGATCATGAAGCTCGCCTACGAGAAGTGCGACGAGCTGGGCGGTCTGGTGTCGGGCGAGCACGGCATCGGCCACGCGAAGAAGGAATACCTGCGCGAGTCGGTGGGCGAGACCGCCTACGGCCTGATGGCGGGCATCAAGCAGGTGTTCGACCCCAAGGGCATCCTGAATCCCGGCAAGGTGTGCAGCTAGGCATCCGCGGGAGCCGGTGCCGTTTTATCCGCGTATACGGATGAACGGCGTCCTCTGCGGCATCCCGGGGTGATAGAATCGTGTTGTCATGCGAAAGCATGAGAATCGTTGCGGTAAGCGATGAGGAGGAATTGCGTATGACTAAAAAGGTGCTGATGCTGTGCGGTGATTACACCGAGGACTACGAGACCATGGTGCCGTTCCAGGCCCTGTCCATGCTGGGCTACCAGGTGGACGCGGTCTGCCCCGACAAGAAGTCGGGCGATGTGGTGCGCACCGCCGTCCATGACTTCGTGGGCGACCAGACCTACACCGAGCTGCGCGGCCACAACTTCGCGCTGACCGCCGATTTCGACGCGGTGGACGTCGCCGACTACGCCGGCCTGTTCATCACCGGCGGCCGTGCTCCCGAGTACATCCGCCTGAATCCGCGCGTGCTCGAGATCACCCGCGAGTTCTTCGCCGCCAACAAGCCCGTCGCGGCGATCTGCCACGGCCCGCAGGTTCTGGCAGCCGCCGGCGTGCTCGAGGGCTACAAGGCCACGGCGTATCCCGCCGTCGGTCCGGACGTGACCGCCGCGGGTGGCACGTACGTCGAGGCGGAGATGGACGCCGCCGTGGTCGACCGCAACCTGGTCACCTCCCCGGCATGGCCGGGCGACACCGCCATCTGCCGCGAGTTCGCCAAGCTCATGGGTGCCACGTGGGAGATCTAGTCCCGATTCGCTGACAGAGTTGGAAACCGAAGGGCCCGCGCAAGTCGCGGGCCCTTCTCGTATGAAGCGGGGACGGCCGCTTTTTCGCGCTTCCTGGGGAATGCGAAAGCGGAGACGGCTCCGCTTCACAGGGATATAGGACGGAAAGCGTGTCCGATTTCGGGGCATCGACGCAGGTCGATGCCTCTTTTTCGTGCGTTTAAACCTCGCGGAATGAGAAAAAGTGACTGTCCCTTTTTCTCATCGGGCGATGACGTCATAGCGGACGGCTTTGCCTTCCAGGGAGTAGCTTGGCTTGACGTCGGCGAGCCAGGGGCCTTTGGGCGGGCGCTTGATGACGACCTTGCGCGGATGCGCGGCGAGCGCGGCGCGCAGCAGCGCCTCGGCGTCGTCGCAAGGGGCCTCCAGGTGGTGGAGGAGCTGGAACTTCTTCTTGACCGCGGCGCTTTTCTGGCGCGCGGGGAACATCGGGTCGAGGTACACGACGTCGGGCGCCGCTTCGGCTTGCGCGCCCATGTGCTCGAGCGCCGCGATGCTGTCGCCGCATTCGAGCCTCATCCGCGCGACGATGCCTGCGAGCTGGGGGTCGTCGGCAGCGCGGCGGAGCGCATCCTCCAAAAGCGCGGCCATCACGGGGTTGCGCTCGAACAGCCGCACCTCGAACCCCGCCGCCGCGAGCAGGAGGGCGTCTGCGCCCAGGCCGGCGGTGGCGTCGACCGCAAGGGGAGCGTCGGCCCGCGCATGCTTCGTCTTGGCGGCGCGCACGAGCAGCTCGCGTTGGATCCGTCCGGGCTTGAGGCGCGCGATCAGCTCGCGGAAGTCGACGCGCAGCGTCATGCCGTCGCCGGCGAGGGCGAGCCCCCGCTCATCGCGCTCGAGCGCCAGGCTGCACCGCGCTGCTTCGTTTTTCGCCTCGACGAGCAGATCCATTGCCCACCGTCTCCTTTCCGCGCGCCGTCGGCAGGCGGCTCCGCCAAGGGGGCGGGCCGCACGCGGCGCAACCTCTCCATCCTAGCAGCGGCGCGGCGCTTTATCCAGCGGTCTTCCGGCGCCGCTTCGATGTGCAAAGATCCCCGCTGTTTCGGCGCACGAAGCCTCCGTCACCCCTCTGCGCGCGATGGTGCGGCTGCATCGCTTCGGCGCTTGCGGCGGCAACGGCGTCGTGGCGTGCTCCCGCGCATCCTTTCATGCGGTTCCACGATCTCAGACTGCCCTTCCGCTCCGCTGCGGGCGGGGTGGGCGGTCCGGACGATATAATGGCCCCATGGTTGGCGCGGCACGCCGCGCCGTTTCGATGGGAGGAAGGCGACGCGCGTGGCTGATGCGAAGGCGGGCAAGCCGGGCGTGTTCCGCTGGGGCGGCATCCTGGCATCGCGCGGGCGCGTGGTGCAGGCGATGGTGTTCGTCGCGGTGTCCGTCGCCACGATCGCGTTCGCGTTCGCCCAGCTGGGCCTGGTGGGCTTGGGGGAGCCCAACGAGGGGATGACCTACGCCGTTGTGCAGCTGGTCCCCGTCGCGATAGCCGCGCTCCTGTTCGGCCCGCTCGGGGGCGCCCTGCTCGGCCTGATCGCCGGAGCGGCGCTGCTCGTCCATTCCCACGTGCAACCGCTCGATTTCTTCGAGGTGTACTTCATCACGCCGGTCTCGTCCTGCGTCCTGCTGTTGGCGGCGGGGTTTGTCTTGGGCCTGATGTTCGCTGCGGCGCTGCGCCGCGATCCGTCCGCGGGCAGGCGCGCCGCCGGCATCGTCGCCGATCCTATCGACCGCGTGAACCGCGCCCTCGAGCGCATCGCCGAAGGGGATCTGGCAACGCGCACGGACGAGGGATCAAGCCGCGAGCTCGCCTCGCTCTCCGGGGGCGTCAACGCGATGACCGTCGCCCTCGAGAAGCAGTTCGCCCAGATCAAAGAGGGTATTATGCGCGAGCTTGACGCCGCCGCCGTCATCCAGGAGTCGGCGCTGCCGCGTGCCTTCCCGCCGTTTCCGGACATCCCGCGGTTCGATATCTACGCCGGCATGCAGCCGGCGCGCGAGGTGGGCGGCGACTTCTACGATTTCTTCCTGATCGGCGATGCGTGCGACGCCGAAAGCGGCAAGCTGGGGTTCGTCGTCGCCGACGTCAGCGGCAAGGGCGTGCCGGCGGCGCTGTTCATGATGGCAGCCAAGACCGCCATCCGCGGCTACATGGAGTCGGGGATGGAGCTGGGCGAGGCGTTCGAGAACGCCAACCGCAAGCTGTGCGCGGGCAACGACTCCGCGATGTTCGTGACGGCGTTCGCGGGCGTCCTCGACTACGCGACGGGGAGCGTCTCCTACACCTACAGTGCCGAGCCGCCGTCGATCACGGTCGAGATCGAGGACGAGGGCATCCCGTTCGATCCGCTGTCGCGTCCCGACGCCGTCACGCCGACGAGCATCGAGGATGTGCCGATCGGAGGTCTGGGCATCCTCATGGCGAAGAGAAGCGTCGACGAGATGCGCTACGAGCGCACCGACGGCGCGAACGTGGTGACGATCACCAAGAGATGGTAGCGGCGCCGCGCCCTTGCGGCGATGTCGAGGCGCCCCGTACGGGCGCGGATGCGCGGCGACGTTCCGTCCCTGCTCCCGCCCGCCGCGGCGCCTGCGGATCTGCTAGCGATCCGCGCCGTCATTTCGGTGCATGCGGTAGTGCTGGTCCTTCGCCTCGTACATGTTCTTGTCCGCCTCGTCGAACTGCTCCTCGACATCGCAGTTCTCGCTGCGGAACGACAGGCCGACCGCGATGCTGATGCGGTGCGCCTTCATGCTGCGGCAGACGCGCGAGACGCCGTCCTCGAACAGCGCGCGATCCGACTCGGCGTCGATGACGACGAATTCGTCCCCGCCGATGCGGTACGCCTTGCCTTCGAAGCATGACATGATGATGTCGGCGGCGCGGCGGATCAGGTCGTCGCCGACGCGGTGCCCGTACAGGTCGTTCGTCTTCTTCAGCCCGTTGATGTCGAAGTACGCGATGCCGAGATGGTCGAGGGGGCGGTGGTCCCCGTCGCGCATCTGCTGGTTGAACTTGTTGCGGTTGAACATGCCGGTGAGCGAGTCCTCGAAGCTCTGCTTCTCGAGCGTCTGCTCGAGCGCGATGCGGTCCGAGATGTCGAAGACGATCTTCTGGATGATGTCGCCGCGCTCGTCCCTGCCCACGAACTCGTTGTTCGATGAGATGTAGACGGTCTCGCCGGAGGGCCGCACGAGCTTGCAGACCATCTCGACGCGGTCGCCCGGTTTCCTCAGGGTCGTCATGAGCGAACGTGCCATGCGGGCGTCCTCCTCGACGAGGAGCTCGCAGTAGCCCCCCGACCAGTCGAGGCCTTCGAGCTCATCCTCCGAGATGCCCATGATCCGGGCGGTTGCCGGATTGATGAAAACCGGCTCGTAGCCGTCCTCGGTGCGCAGCAAGCGCATGATCGCGCACGGGGCGGTCGCGTAGATGCTGGCCAGCTCGGCGCTCTGCTCTTCGAGGATGCGCGCCTGCTCCTCGAGGCGCTCCTGCAGGTATTCGTAGGACTGCGCGGACATGAGCGTGGGGAATCCCACGTCTTCGGAAACCATCTCCGTATAGGGGTTCGAAAGATGGATATGGAAGCATTTGAGGCGGCCGCTGCGGATGCGGAATCCTATGGTGGTGCGCTGGTGGACGCGGATGCAGGCTTCCACCGAGGGGTCGGTCGCCACCCAGTAGGTGCCGGAGACCAGGTAGACGCCGGGTGCGGGTTCGATGACGTCGAAGTGCTCGTCGCTGATATTGCAAAGCGGCACCTTGCCCCTGAACTCCTCGAAGATGGCGGCGACGGTCCTGCTGCCGATGGCGTACTCGTGCTCGGCGGCGCCGAACCAGCTGAAGCATTCGTCCTCGTCGTCGAGCAGTTCGAGGAGCGCGTCGACGTCATTCTCGCGGTAATGCTTGTGGAGGATGTAGCTTGCGAGCCGGACTGCCTCCCGCCTTCCGTCAAGGCTGTTGGAGAGGGGGGATATGGATTCGTTCATCGTGCTATGACCTTCGTCTTGGCATACATGAATGGACCCTGTCCCGATGGTGGGAGGGTATTGGCGGTTCGCACTATGATATACCACCCGCGAGGTGCTTGTTTTCCGATTGCCTGAATAAACAAATCGCTGAGCGCGGAGACTGCGGCGGCGGAGCGCATCGGCTTAGGCGGACGATCGCCTGGCTCGAGCGCGTTGACGGCACATAAGTGAAGGTATATCCTATAACAGCAATATAAGTAACAGATTGTTACGAATCGAAGGGAGCAGATCATGAGCAGGATACTGGTCGCCTATTTCTCCGCCACCGGCACGACCGCGCGCGCGGCCCGCGGGATTGCGGAGGCGCTGGGTGCCGACATGTACGAGATCGAGCCCGCGCAACCCTACACCTCCGCCGATTTGGACTGGCACGACCGCAAAAGCCGCAGCTCGGTGGAGATGGACGACGAGACGTGCCGTCCCGCCATCGCCGGCGCGGCTTGCGATATGAGCGCTTACGACGCGGTCTTCGTCGGGTTCCCGGTGTGGTGGTACGTGGAGCCGCGCATCATCGACACGTTCCTGGAGTCGCATGATTTCAGCGGCAAGACGATCGTCCCCTTCGCCACGAGCGGGGGCAGCGGCCTGGGCCGGGCGCCGCAGCGCATGCAGAATATCGCCGCGGGCTCCACAGTTGTCGAGGGCAGGCTGCTCAACGGACGCCAGAGCGCGGATGACCTGCGCGCGTGGGCGGAGAGCCTGGGGCTGTAGCGCCGCGGTTCCCCCGCGGGCGGGGCGCTTCTACTCGGCGTCCTCGCGCTCGGAAGGCGCGTCGCCATGCTCGGAAGGGGCGGCTTTCCGTCCGTCCTCCCCGCGGGCGAGGCGCCGCTGCCGCGCCTCCTCCTCGATCTCGCGCGCGAAGCGGTCCATCTTCTCCTCGGCGGCGCTGCGGATGCCGAACAGCGTGCGCCCGCTCGAGAACGTCGGCTGCTCGTCGCCGTTCATCTGAATGCGCAGCTGGTCCTGGATGCGCTTCCATCTTTTCTCGAAATCGTCCATGCGGCCATGGTAGCGCATCCGGGCGGCGCGCTGCCTTATCGTCCGCCGCGTGGGCGAGGAAAACGCATGCAAGAAAGCGCGCCGGCATGAGACAATAGCGGCATCGGAAACCGCGGGCGTCTCCGCCCGCCGAAGACGAGGGGGATCCATGGGCTCACAAGTGTGCTTCGCGGACATGCATGCCAAGGCGGGGGACAGCATCCTCGCCAAATTCGAGCGGCTCATCGAGAAGGCCGGCATCGATCAGATCGATTTCAAGGATAAGTTCGTCGCCGTCAAAGTCCATTTCGGCGAGGTGGGCAACATGGCGTTTCTGCGCCATCAGTACGCCAAGGTGCTGTGCGATCACATCAAGGCGCGCGGCGGCAAGCCGTTCCTCACCGACTGCAACACGCTGTACGTGGGGTATCGCAACAACGCGCTGAACCATCTGGACGCGGCGTTCATCAACGGCTACAACCCGCTGTCCACCGGCGTCCACACGATCATCGCCGACGGCCTGCGCGGCACCGACGAGCGCGAGATCCCCGTCGTGGGCGGCGAGTACGTCAAGGAGGCCAAGATCGGCGCGGCCGTGGCCGAAGCCGACATCATCGTGTCCCTCACGCATTTCAAGGGGCATGTGAACGCCGGATTCGGCGGCGCGCTCAAGAACATCGGCATGGGCTGCGGCTCCAAGAAGGGCAAGATGGAGATGCACAGCAGCGGGACGCCGCGCATCGACGGGGGCAAGTGCATCGGCTGCGGCATGTGCGTCGACCACTGCGCCAACGACGGCGTGCATGTCGTCGACGGAACCGCCGTCATCGACGAAGGCCATTGCGTCGGCTGCGGGTACTGCATCGCCTACTGCCCCGCGGGGGCCATCATGACGAAATGGGACGAGGCCAAGCCCGTCATGAACAAGAAGATCGCCGAGTACACCAAGGCGGTCCTCGACGGCAAGCCGTCCTTCCATGTGAGCCTGGTGCTGGACGTGTCGCCCGATTGCGATTGCGAGCGCCACAACGACGTGCCCGTCATCCCCAACGTCGGCATGTTCGCCTCGTTCGATCCCGTTGCGCTCGACCAGGCGTGCGTCGACGCGGCCAACAAGCAGCCCGTGATCCAGGGCAGCAAGGCCGACCCGCAGGTGAAGGAGGCTTCGGCGTCCGATCATATGGACGGCGCGCGTGCCATCCCCGAGCAGGCGTATTCCGAGCATGCCGCCGGCGACGACGGCCATGACGTGTTCAGGATGGTCCATCCCGACACCGATTGGGCGGCGGGCCTCGACCATGCCGTGAAGCTGGGCATCGGCACGCGCGAGTACGAACTCGTCGTCGTGCGCTAACCGCAGGTCGGGCGGGCGCGGCGACGGAACGCGCCGCCGCGCCCGTTTCATCGGAACCGTCGGAAAGGAGCGTCGCATGTCGCGCAACATAGCTGTGGTCATCGGAAGCCCACGTCGCGGCGGGAACACCTGGATGCTCGCGGAGGCGTTCATCAAAGGAGCCGAGGAGGCGGGGCACCACGTCGAGGTGATCGACGCCGGCAACGCCGACATCATGGGCTGCATCGGATGCGAGTACTGCTTCTCGCATGCAGGCATCTGCTTCCGCAAAGACGGCATGACGCCGTTCTACGGCATCCTGCGCCGCTGCGACACCATCGTGTACGCCACGCCGGTGTACTGCTTCTCGTTCTCGGCGCAGATCAAGGCGTTCATGGACCGCATGTTCTGCGGGCTGGCCGATCCGTTCGGCATCACGTCGTGCTGCCTGCTGACGGTGTTCGAGGACAAGGACCCCTCCATCGTGCAGCCCCTCATCGACACGTACCGGATCAACGCCGCCTACACGCATATGAAGGACGAGGGGATCGTGTTCGTGCCCGGCACCTACGAGAAGGGCGCCATCGAGGGCAACCCGAAGCTGGAGGAGGCCTACGAGCTGGGCCGCGGCCTGTCCGCCGACCCGGTGCCGGCGCATGAGGAGGCGCGCCCCTAGCGTCCGATCCTAGAATATCGGTGCGTTCCGGCGGCTTTTACCGTTCCCTGACCACGACGCGGCCGTTATGTCCTAGAATGGCGTGCCGTCGCCTCCGCGGAGGCGACGGCACGTTGTCGTTTTCGGGGATGGAAGGAAGAGGATGGGCCGCAGGGAATGGCTGGCGCTTGCCGGATTGGCATGCTGCGCGTTCGTGATGAACACGTCGGAGTTCATGCCGATCGGCCTGCTCGTCGACATCGCGGCGGATTTCGCCATGACCGAGGCCGAGGCCGGCGCGGTCGTGACGATCTACGCGTGGGCGGTGGCGCTGCTGTCGATCCCTCTGATGGTCGCGCTTTCGCGGATGAGCCCCACAAGGCTTCTGCTCGGCGTGATCGCGCTGTTCTGCGTGGGGCAGATCGCCTCGGCGGCAGCGCCGACGTTCGCGCTGCTGGTGACAGGCCGTCTGCTGGTCGCGGCGGCGCATGCGGTGTTCTGGTCGGTCGTGTCGCCGGTCGCGGTGCGCATCGTGGGCGCGCAGCACAGCAGCGCCGCCATCGCGACCATCGCCGTGGGATCGTCGATCGCCATGGTGTGCGGCCTGCCGATCGGGCGCATCATCGGGCTCGCCATCGGCTGGCGCATGACGTTCGCCTGCGTGGGCGCGGTGTCTGCCGTGCTCCTCGTCTACCTCGCGCTGATCCTGCCGCGCCTGGGGGCGGGCGAGCCGTTCTCGGTCAAGTCGCTTCCGTCGCTGTTCAAGCACGCGCCGCTTCTGGGCATCTATATCGTGACGGCGCTGTACGCGACGGGGCAGTTCACCTGCTACAGCTACATCGAGCCGTTCCTCCAGCAGGTCGCGGGCTTCCCCGATGGGATGATCACCCTCGCTCTGGCGCTGTACGGCGCGGCGGGGTTCGTCGGCAGCGCGGTCTTCTCGCGCGTCTACGACAAGGCGCGGTTCGCGTTCATGCGCGCGGCGGTGCTCGGCGTGGCGGCGATGATGGCGGTGCTGCTGCCGGTGGCGGGCAGCTCCGTGACGACGATCATCGTCTGCTGCGTTTGGGGCGCGTTCTACACGGCGTACAACGTCGCGTTCCAGGCCGAGGTCATCAGCAACGCTCCCGAGGGCACGACGATGGTCGCGATGTCGGCGTACTCGGGCATCTTCAACATCGGCATCGGCGCCGGCACGTGGATCGGCGGCGTGGTGGTCGCCGGCGGGGGGATCGCCGACGTCGGCCTGGTCGGCGCCGCGATCGGCGTGGCCGCGGGCCTTGTCTGCGCCTTCCAGCTCGTCTGTGCGATCAAGCGCGAAGAGGCGCAGGGACGCGCCTAGTCATCGGAGCTCGGCTCCTCGTGGGTGGTTGCCGTCTCCTCGCGCTCCAGCTGGTCGAGCATGGCGCGGGTGGGGGCGGGGCCTCCGAAATAATCGGGATCGCGGCTCATCTGCACGCGCGCGATGGCGAGCACGGCGATGTCATAGAGCGCGTGGGCGATCGCGACGACGGCGAGGCTTCCCGTGGCGAGGAACGCGCCGCCCAGCACGAGCGCCAATCCGAGCGTGAGCACCGTGGTGGCGAGGTCGCGGTAGCGGACGTGCGAGAACCAGAACACCGTCGACGAGACGAACAGCGCGATCGCCGCGACGACGGGGCCGGGCAGCACCGGCGCGAGCAACTGGATGGCAAGCCCCATCGCCGCGAAGCGGAACAGCAGCTCCTCGGCGAATCCCGTCAGCGCCATGAGGGCGACGACGAGGGGAAACGGCAGACGTGCCATCTCGCCGTTGATGCCTTGGCGCGTGGCCATGACGCTCTTGCGCCCGGCGTCGGTCGACAGCGCACGCTTCTCGGCGCGGTACGCGACGAAGGTGAACGCGGCGGCAAGGACGCATCCCGCGATCGCCGTCGTAGCGGGGGATTGCGCGCAAAGCGACCGACCGACCATCCCGACCCATGAGAACCCTGCGAGCACCGCGCCCCAGTCGCCGCTGGCAATCCCTGCCAGCATGATCGCGCCCACGCAGCCGATAGCGAGCATGATCAGCTGGCTGATCAGCAGGTTCGCGGAAAGGATCCAGGTTTCCTGGGGATCGAGCGGCGTCGGTTTCATGGGTGCGGGCGCTCCAAGCGGTCGTCAGGGCGGGCGGTTTCGGTCAAGGATGCCTTGCATTATACCGGGTGGCAGGGCGGGCGGATCTCCGCATCGTCCCGCTCCCAGCCCCGTCACTTGACCCCGGCTTGGCGCCGACCCC
>ERZ1034920.1227-NODE-1227-length-17086-cov-4.303505_pt1 | contig 17086 bp, 13 predicted proteins | sample MGYA00520688_ERZ1034920 | MGnify/ENA primary metagenome ERZ1034920 (study PRJEB33766, sample SAMN09781785) | gut metagenome | biome: gut microbiome | host: Homo sapiens | place: Madagascar | study: EMG produced TPA metagenomics assembly of the PRJNA485056 data...
CTGCCGCGCCGGGCGCGACGGGCGCACCGCGGGCGCAGGAGGCCCCCGCACCTGCGACTTCAACGCAGGCTCAAACGGTTGCGGATGCCGCCGCGCCGCTTCTTCCCGAGGAGGTCGACGAGCCTGCGACCGCCATCGTGATGCATTGCTACGCCGACCGCGTGCGCAATCTGCTGCCGCATGCGAGTGCCGAGGTGGCGGCGCAGGCGCGTGCGGTGGTGGCGCGCTGCGACGAGCTGTACGAGCAGGCTGATGCGGTGGCCGAGGCGCTCGATGCGATCGACGACGCCGACGAAGAGGAAGCGGGTCTACCCGCGCACGTGCTCGCACTCAAGCTCGTCGGCGAGGCGGTGGACGACATCCAGGACCAGGCGCTCGCGCGCGAGCTCGAGTACATCAAGGCGGCCCACCGCGCGGGCGACCTCTCTGCCGAGCACGCCCGCGAACTCCGCAACGACGTGTACGTTCAGAAGCTTGTGGCGAACTAGCGGGTTGGCGGTTATGCTCGGCTGCGCTTGTGGACGTTTCGCGCCGGCGCAGCGCGCGCGGCGCGGGGTGCGTGCGCTTTCCGCTACACTGTGACGGTTATGATGCATTTCGACCTCGCCTACATAGTCTGCTCGGTGATCAGCTTCGTGGTCGCCATCGTGTTCCACGAGACGGCGCACGGCTTCGCCGCCTACAGGCTCGGCGACCCGACTGCCAAGCGCGCGGGGCGCCTGTCGCTCAATCCCGCGAAGCACATCGATCCGTTCGGCACCGTGATTCTGCCGCTGCTGCTCATGCTGCTCGGCTGGCCCGTGTTCGGCTACGCGAAGCCCGTGCCGTACAACCCGCGCTACTTCAAGGATCCGCGCAAGGGCGACTTCCTCGTGGGCATTGCCGGCCCGCTTGCCAACGTGGCGCTCGCGGTAGTAGCGGGCATCGTGGCGCATCTGCTGTTCGGCGCGTACGTGCAGGGCGGCGTCTCGACGCTTGCGGGCGGCGGCTTCGTGCTGAACTACGTGCTCGGTTTGTTCCTGCCGATGTTCGCGCTCATCAACCTGTACCTCGCGTTCTTCAACCTGCTGCCCATCCCGCCGCTCGACGGCTCGTCGATCTTCGCGCTCGTCATCCCGCGGAAGTACCTGCCGAAGTACTACGCGGTCCAGCGCTACGCCTTTCCCATCTTCATGATCGTCATTGTGGTGGTGCCGTATGTGACGGGCATCAACCCGTTCTCGTGGTACCTCGATGCGACGGCGGGCAACGTGGGCAACCTCCTGTTTCCGTTCCGGATCTCCTAAGAGGCAGCCATGTCGTACCGCGTTCGCATAGAGAGTTTCGAGGGGCCGTTCGACCTGCTCCTGTACCTCGTGAGCCGTCAGAAGGTGGACATCGGCGCCATCTCGATCACCGAGATCGCCGACCAGTACCTCGAAGAGGTGTCGCGCATGGAGAGCCTCGATCTCGACGTGGCCTCCGACTTTCTTCTCGTGGCGTCGACGCTGCTCGAGATCAAGGCGCAGAGCCTCATTCCGCGCAGCCGCGACGAGCTTGACGACGAGGTGGCCGAGCTCGCGCCGAGCGAGGCGCGCGATGTGCTCGTCGGGCGCCTCATGGAGTACAAGAAGTACAAGAATGCGGCGGCGGCGCTTCATGCGCGCTTCATTGCCGAGGGGCGCATGCGCACGCGTCCGTTCGGACCCGACGCGTGCTTCCTCGGTCTCATGCCCGATTTTCTGGCGGGCGTCACGATCGACGCGCTCGCGCTGCTCGCGGCGCAGGCGATGGCGCGGCGCGAGGTGTTCCTGCTCGAATCGGAGCACATCGCGGCGAAGCCCATTCCCGTGGAGGTGCACGTGCGCGCGATCCACACGCGCATCAAGGCGCGCAAGCACCTGCAGTTCAGCGATCTCGTGAACAACGACACGCCGCCCGAGGTGGTGGTCGTGACGTTTCTGGCGATCCTCGAGCTGTACAAGCGCCAAATGGTGCGGCTCGAGCAGCCCGAGGCGTTCGGCGACATCGCGATCGACTACATCGAGGGCTCGGGCGAGCTCGTGCTCGTGGGCGACGACGCGCTCACGTCAGTGGGGGAGGAGTAGTCCATGTTCGAGGGGCTTCAGGAAGATCAGATTCGCGGTGCGGTGGAGGCGATGCTGTTCGTCACCGACGAGCCGGTGGGCACCATCACGCTCGCGGAAATGCTCGAGTGCGACGTGGCGCTCGTGCAGCAGGCGCTCGAGAGTCTGCGCGATGCGCTCGAGTTCGAGAACCGCGGCATTCAGCTGCGCGAGGTGGCGGGCGGTTGGCGCCTGTTCACGCACCCGGCCTATCACGAGCTTATCGAGAAGTACGTGCTGTCGTGGGATACGCGCAAGCTTTCCGGCGCGGCTATGGAGACGCTCGCGATCGTGGCGTACACGCAGCCGGTGACACGTGCGGGCGTGGCGAGCGTGCGCGGCGTGAACTCCGACAGCTCGATCAACTCGCTCGTCGAGAAGGGGCTCGTGCGCGAGGTGGGCGTGGCCGACACGCCCGGCAACCCCACGCTTTACGGCACGACGCGCGGTTTCCTCGAGAAGTTCGGTTTGCGGTCGACGGCTGATCTGCCCGATCTTGCCGAGTTCGCGCCCGATGAGGAGACGCGCCGGCTCATCACCGAGCGCTTGAGTGCGACGCGTGATGAGGCGGCGGTGACCGACGAGCAGGCGCGCCTCATGGCCGAGCAGCTCATGTACGGCGACGACGACGCCGAACGCGTGGATGCGGAGGACGCTGGGAGCGCGGGGCGCACGGCACCGAGCGGAGATGCGCTTGACTTCGCGCCCGCGGGCGGGCGCGAAGCGGCCGGCGACGCGCCGGCTCTGTCAGGTGGCCGTTCAGCCGAGGCGATGTTCGCCGAGGCTATCGCCTCGACGCTCGGCGTGGTGGACAAGATCGACTTCGACAAGCTGACTTTCGAGACCGATGAGGAGTGAGGAGCTCCTCTCGCTGCCCGATTTGGCAATTTTGGGGCGAAATGCACGATCTGAAATGAGGCTTGGCAGAAAAGCATGCGATATGCACGATTTTTAAACGGTCGTGTTGGACGGTTGGTTTCGCGTGTCAGCCTGACCTGGGGAAATGCGAGCTGTGCCTGCGTGAATTCCCTTCCGACGCGTTTTGCCGCCCAAAAAATCGTGCATTTCTCGGCATAATGTGCCACGCGATTTGGAGAAGCGTGCATTTCGCTGTTTTTTTGCCATCATCGAGACGAGACGCTGCGTTGTGAGCGGATGGACTGGGATATGGAAGAGATGCGATTGCAGAAATACCTGGCGCGGGCGGGGGTTGCCTCGCGTCGCGCCGCCGAGAGGCTTATCGCCGCGGGGCGCGTGCGCGTGAACGGCGAGGTCGTCGTCGAGCTCGGCAGCAAAGTCGATCCGACATGCGACGAGGTGGCGGTCGACGGCGCGGTCGTGCGCCTTCCGCAGGCGAGCGCTACCATCATGCTGCATAAGCCCGCGGGCTACGTCACCACGATGAGCGACCCTCAGGGCAGGCCCACGGTGGCCGAGCTGGTTCCCGTTGAGGACTATCCCGGCCTGTACCCGATCGGACGGCTCGACGCCGACACAACGGGGCTGTTGCTCTTCTCGACTGACGGAGAGCTGGGGCACGCCGTCTTGCATCCACGCCGCCATGTGGCGAAACGCTATCTGGCGCTCGTTGAGGGCACGCTTGCCGATGCGGATGCGCAGCGGCTGAGCGCAGGCATCGAGCTTTCCGACGGCATGACGCTGCCCGCCCGGGTGGAGGTGCTGGTGGGGGAGCGCGCCGCGTGGGCCGCACGTCTCATCGGCGCGGGGCGCACCGCGAGCGGCAATACGCGCCGCCACGGCGGCAAGCGCTCGCGCGCCGTGCTCGAGAAAAGCGGATCCTACGTGCTCGTGGAGCTGCGCGAAGGCCGCAAGCGCCAGGTGCGCCGCATGCTCGAGGCGGTGGGGCATCCCGTAATCGCACTGCATCGTTTCGCGTTCGGGCCGCTCGAGCTGGGCGATCTTCCGCGTGGCTCGTGGCGTGAGCTGACTGACGCCGAGGTCGCCGCCCTGCGCGCTGCAGCTGACGCTTCCTGAGCGCCTCAACCTGCTTTGCTCGCGCTTGACGCCGTGCTCGCGTGGGCGTCGTGCGTTGTGGGCAGGCTGCAGCTTGTCTCGTGCGGCCTCTTCCGTCGTCGTGCGTTGTGGGCGGGCTGCAATTTCCCCTTGCTCGCGCGGCCGTCCCTGTGGAGATTGGCGTTTTGGGGGCGGGGGGTCGGGGGTGCGTATACAATAGTGATCATACCGATCGTTCGTATTAGAAAGATGTCCATGCCCGATCAGGAAACAGCATCCTCATCCTGCGGCGTCGCAGGTCATGACGCGTCTGCGGTCCGTGCACCCTTCGCCTCGGTGGCCGTTGTCGGCCTCGGCGTCATCGGCGCGTCGCTTGCGGGCGCGATTCGCAAAGCGTACCCCGACACGGCGGTGCTCGGCGTCGACACCGACGAGCGCACGTGCCGCATCGCCTCCGAGCGCGGTTGGGTCACCCGCGCCGTCCTTCCCGACGACGCCGCGTTCGAACAGTTCGTCGCCGACGGCTGCGAGCTCGTGGTGGTGGCCACGCCCGTGGCGGCTGTCGACGAGTACTTCGACCGTCTGCGCGAATGGCGCTACGAAGGCGTGGTAACCGACACTATCTCCACCAAGGCGCACATCCTCGAGGCGGCTGCCGCGCTGCTTCCCGAGCCGCGCAACTACATCCCGGGGCATCCGATGGCCGGCTCGGAGCAGAGCGGCATCGACGGCGCCCGCCCCGACCTGTTCGAAGGGTCGAACTGGATCCTCTGCCCCGACGAGGCGACGGTCCCCGAGCATTTTCAGGCGCTCCACGAGCTCATCACGGGCATCGAGGCGCGCGTGGTGTCGCTGCGCCGCGAGGAACACGACCGGGCCGTGGCCATCGTGAGCCACGTGCCGCACGTGGTGGCGTCGTCGCTCGTCCAGCTCGCGTGCCGTCACGCCGACGAGTCGCAGGCCATCATGCGCCTCGCCGCGGGCGGCTTCAAGGACACGACGCGCATTGCGGCGGGTTCGCCGAAGCTCTGGTGCGGCATCGCGTTCGACAACGCCGATGCGCTCAAGCGCGGGCTCGACGAGATGGGCGACATCATCGACGCGTTCTCGCATGCGCTTGCAGCAGGCGACCGTACTGCGTTCACCGATCTGCTCGCCGAGGCGGCCGACGCGCGTCGCGCGCTGCCCGCGGCGTGGGTGCCCTCCACCGAGCGTCTGCTCGAGGTGCGCGTGCCCATGGTCAACCGCAAGGGCGTCGTCGCCGAGGTGACCACCATCGCGAGTTCCGCTGGGTGCAACATTCAATCCATCGACATCGACCACCTGAGCGAGGGCAACGCCGTGCTCTCGCTCATCCTCACCGACGAGGGCGATGTCGGCCAGCTTTCCGCCCAGCTCATCAACGCCGGGTTCTCCGTATCGTTCAGTCCCCTGATGCCGAAGGAGCACGCTCATGTCGAATGACGTCACCATGCTTTCGCCCCTTCCTGCGCCGCTTTCGGGTGAGGCGCGGGTGCCGGGCGACAAATCCATCTCGCATCGCGCCGTGCTGTTCAGCGCGATGGCGGAGGGCACCTCGCATATTTCGGGTGTGCTCGACTCGCAGGACGTGCGCTCGTCGATCGCCGCGGTGCGCGCGCTCGGCGCCGAGGTGAACCTTGAGAAGCAGGAGGACGGCTCGCTTGCCGGCGAGGTGACGGGCTGGGGCGACGCCGGCCCCCGGCAACCCGACGCGCCCATCGACTGCGGCAACTCCGGCACGACGGCGCGTCTGCTCATGGGCGTGCTTGCACCGTGGGACATCGAGGTCGAACTCACGGGTGACGACTCGCTCAAGCGCCGCCCCATGCGCCGCATCACCGCGCCGCTCATGAAGATGGGCGTGCGCTTCGAGCCCGCCGGCCAGGAGACGCTGCCCATCGTGGAGCGCGGCACGCGATCGCTGCGCGCCATCACCTACGACGCCCCCATGGCGTCGGCCCAGCTCAAGACCGCTGTTCTGCTGGCTGGCGTGTACGCCGACGGCACCACGACGCTCAACGAGCCCGCGCCGTCGCGCAACCACACCGAGCTCATGCTGCCCGAATACGGCGTTCCCACCACGGCGGGCACGCGCATCGCGGCGGTGGAGGGTCCGGCGCACATGACGGCGAGCGACGTCGTCGTGCCGGGCGACCCGTCGTCGGCGGCGTTCATCGCGTGCGGTGCGCTGCTTCGGCGCGGCAGCAGCGTCGCCATCGAGAACGTGTCGCTCAACCCCGCCCGCATCGGCTTCGTGCGCACGCTCGAGCGCATGGGCGCCGAGATCTCGGTGCGCCACGAAGGCCAGGAGGGCAAGGAGCCCAACGGCTCCATCCATGTGGAGTACACGCCGGTGCTGCGCGGCTGCGAGGTGCCGCCCCAGCACATCGCCTCGATCGTAGACGAGATCCCCGTGCTGTCGCTCGTGGCGGCCCATGCGCGCGGCGTCACGGTGTTCCGCGAGGTGGGCGAGCTGCGCGTGAAGGAAACCGACCGCCTCGCCGCGGTCATCGACGGCCTCGCGCAGATCGGCGTCGACGCATGGGAGGAGGGCGACGACCTGCTCATCGAGGGAGATCCGAACCTCGAGATTCCCGACGGCGTGGTGTTCGACTCGCGCGGCGACCATCGCCTCGCCATGACCTGGGGGCTGCTCGGCCTGTGCGGCAAGAAGCCCGTGGGGGTGCGCGATTTCGCGTGCGTCTCCGTGAGCTATCCCGGTTTCCTCTCCGACATGCAAAGGCTTGGTGCTTAGATGATTATTGCAATCGACGGCCCCTCGGGGGCGGGTAAATCGACGGTCGCGAAGGCCGTGGCGAAGAAGCTCGGCTTCTCGTGTCTCGACACGGGCGCCATGTACCGCGCCGTGGCGTGGCAGGCGCTTCAGAACGGCGCGGCGCTCGATGACGACGCTGCGCTCGGTGAGATCGCGCGCACCTACGACATCGAGTTCGGCCACGTCGAGGGCGACCCCGTGCCGAAGCGCGTGTTCATCGGCGGCGCCGAGGTGACCGACGCCATCCGCACAGCCGAGATCGACAAGGCGGTGAGCCCCACGTCGGCGGCGCCCTCCGTGCGCGCCGCGCTCGTCGACCAGCAGCGCCGCATCGGCAACGCGGGCGACTACGTGGTGGAAGGCCGCGACATCGGCACCGTGGTGTTTCCGAACGCGGAGGTGAAGGTGTTCCTCACGGCCTCCGACGAGGAGCGTGCGCATCGGCGCGTGCGCCAGAACGTCGACCGTGGCATCGGCTCGATCGACTACGACGAGGTGCTTGCCGACCTGCGCCGCCGCGACGAGCACGATTCGAATCGTGCGACCTCGCCGCTGCGTCCCGCCGAAGACGCCGTGCACCTCGATTCGACGGGCGCCTACATCGAGGACGTGATCGACCAGATCTGCGCGCTCGCGAACGAGGCGCGGGCCTAGCGCTCGCTGTGCTCGCAGGGCGCTGTGGCCCTGTACGCCGGCGCTTGCCCCGTTCGCCGCGCGCCAGCCAAGAGTGCGGCGGCACGGCTGTTGCGCGCTTAGCTGCCTGCGGCAGAGCGCCGCACGGCGTACCTTCTCCGACGGAAAGCGATACGTGATGTTTCTCAAATACTCTGACATGTGGGACATGCGCCTCGGCAGTGCGCCTGAAAGCGATCCGGGCGTGCGCGAGATTCCCCATTGGTTCGGCAACGCGGCCTACGTGGCGGTCGGCGGCGCATTTAAGCTGTGCTTCCGCTACCGCGTCGATCACCGCGAGAAGCTGCGCGCCTTCCAGGGCGAGTCGGGCGTGCTCGTGGTGTGCAACCACACGTCGTTTCTCGACGTGTGCTTCATGTACCTCACGGCGCGCACCTCGCAGTGGATGCGCCTCATGGGCCGCGAGTCGCTCTTCGACAACGCGGGCGGCCTGCTCGGGCAGATCCTCTCGCGCGTGGGTGCTTTCCCCGTCAAGCGCGATTCGGCCGACCGCACGTCCATCAAGCGTGCAGCGCGCATGCTCAAGCGCCGCGAGATCGTGGGCATCCTGCCCGAGGGCACGCGGCGTGGCAAGGGGTCGAAGGCCTCCGAGATCCATTCGGGTGCGGCGCTCGTCGCGCGCATGGGGCATGCACCCATTCTGCCCATGACGGTGCGCAACGCCGAGTACGTCAAGCAGAAGGGGCAGCGCGTGCGCTTCCCGAAGATCACCATCGAGTACGGCGATCCCGTTCTGCTCGAGGACTTCGACTTCCTGCCGAAGGACGACCGCCTCGACGGTTGCACATGGTACGCGATGCGCGAGTGCTTCGCGCTGTCGCAGCAGGTGCCGCCCGAGCAGGTCGACATGCGCGCGCTGTTCCCCACGGGCAAGGACTTCACCGACGTGTTCGCCGCGCATCCCGTGCCGCGCCACACCTCCGAGGAGGTGGTGGCGGCCATCCGCGCCGAACGCGCCGAGAAGGAGCGCAAAGCGGCGGCACGCGCGTACGCGGCTGCCGAGAAGGAGGCTGCGCCCGCGACGGCTGGCGGCGGTGCGACGCAGGACGCAGCGGGCGGTGCGACCGATGCGGCTGGCGCGGTGTCTGCCGCTGCGCCCGCGACCGGTGGCGCGACGGCCGATGCCGATGCGGTGGCGACCGACGGGGAAGGGGCTTAGAGTCATGCAGGTGATTCGCGCGAAGCACGCGGGCGCATGCTATGGCGTGCAGCGGGCGCTCGATATGGCGCACGAGGCGGTGGCGCGTTCGGGATCGGCCCATACGCTCGGGCCGCTCATCCACAATCCCCAGGTGGTCGCCGAGCTTGAGCGGGAAGGTGCGCGCGTGGCGGCTGCCCCCGCCGACATCGACGGCGGCACGGTGATCATCCGCAGCCACGGCGTGACGCCCGAGGTGCGCGCCGAGCTCGAGGAGCGCGACCTCGACGTGGTGGATGCCACGTGCCCTCACGTGGCGCGCGCTCAGAAGGCGGCCGCCGAGCTCGCGCGGCAGGGCTGCCGCGTGCTCGTGGTCGGCGAGGCGGGACACCCCGAGGTAGCGGGGCTCATCGCCTACGCGGAGGCGGCGGGCGGCAAGGTCGACATGGTGGCGTCGCCGGCTGACGTGCCCGCGGGGCTCTATGACCCCATCGGCGTGGTGGTTCAGACCACCCAGATGCGCGAGAACCTCGACGCGGTCGTCGACGTGCTCAAGGCTCAGGGGCTCGACCCCATCGTGAAGAACACCATCTGCTCGGCGACGAGTCAGCGTCAGAAGACGGCGGCTGAGCTGTCGGACGAGGTGGACGCCATGGTGGTGATCGGCGGGCGCAACTCGTCGAACACGACGCGGCTCGCCGAGATCTGCGCTGAGCACTGCCCGCGCGTGTTCCACATTGAATCGCCTGCTGAGCTCGATGCCGCACAGCTCGCCTCGTGCGCGACGGTCGGCGTGACCGCCGGTGCCTCGACGCCTGAGGATCAGATCGAGGCAGTGGTGAGCGCACTGCGCGCGTTCGTGTAGCTGCTAGCGCACATAGCGAACCCGCAGTGGCCGCAATCGAGCACTGCGCTCGCTCGCGTAGCTTCCAGGGTCTTTGTCGCAGCCGTCGGCGCGTGTGCGGCGGCTGAACGCGGCAGACGGTCGCATTGCCGCTGCACCGTCAGCGTGAACGACGCGGCTACCCACCTCGCCGTGTGCGGCAGGAGCCAGTTCTGCCTGGTTGCGCAAAACAGGTCGCGTTGCGCCGCTACGCTTTCCCCGGATAAGGAATGTTTCCGAATTGGTGGGGAAAGGCGGCGGCGATGTTCTTCGGCAAGTTTATCGACGGCCCGATGGCAGGGGCGTCGTTCGAGCTCCATGAGGCGCACGGTGGGGGCGGGGGAGGCTTTACGGCGCTCGTGGGAATCGGCGTCGTGATCGCGTTCGGCATCTTCGCCGTGGCAGCGCCCGTGCTCATGTGGCCTCTTCTCTTCCGGGAGGCGCTTGAGCCCGACGGCCGCAATCTCGCGCTGCTCGCGGTTCCCGTTGCCGAGGTCGGGTGGATGGCGTGGCGCATGCTGCGCGGCGTTCGCCGCGGCGGTGTGTCGTTCGTGTCTGAGCTGCTGCTCAACGTGGCGTTTCTTTTTATGTGCTTCGTTTTTCTGTTTGTCGCGGCGCTCATCTGGGTAATCGCTTTCTACGACGGCCCCGAGCTCGACCCCGAGCTGCGGGCGTTTCTGGCGGCGCATGTTCCCGAGCTCATGGCTCAGGTCGGTGCGAATATCGCGGCGGGCCTCGTCACGTGGCTCTTCGTGCTTGCGGCGCTGTCGGCTTTGCCTGCGGCGCTCGTCTGCGGGCTTTCCAGTTGGTTGGCAACGCGCGCGGATGCGGGCGGCACCGTGTGCGAGAAGGGTGCGCGTGCAAGTGCGTTCGGCTGCGCATCTGAGCAGGGCCAGAGGGGTGCCTCTGGGGATCGTGCGGGCGCGCGCTGGGATCAGGCGGGCATGCCGCGGGACTGGATGGGTGCTCCCCAGAACCAGGCTGGCGTGCCGTGGGATCGGACGGGTACTCCCCAGAACCAGGCGAGCATGCCGCGGGACTGGACAGATGCTCCCTGGAGCCAGACGGATGCTCCCCGGGATCGTGTGTAGGCGCCATTGCCTCCGAAAAGCCGAGAAGGCGCGATTGCGTCCACTTCGAGATATTTCCGGTCTCAAACTGCTCTTCTCGGCTTGAATGGTGCCGAAAAAAGCCGAGAAGGCCCGTTTGCGACCACATTTGCCTTCCGAAAAGCCGAGAAGACCGTTTTACGACCGGAATTATCGAAAAGTGGACGGAAAACGGGAAACTCGGCTTTTACTTGCGCCATGGGGCTGTCCTCCCGCGTCGGCTCGCCGCATCGGCTCGTGCGCGTCCCTCGCGCGCTCCTCCCGGCACCGACTCATATCTGCCGCACGTGACGCGCGGGGGTGCGTCGCCGATTTGTGCGAAGCTCGCACCCGGGGCTGCTCTATAGTGAGACCGTCTGCTGCGGCGGGTGCTTGCGGAAGCCGATCGGCTTACCGCGTGCGTCCCGTCTGCGGGTGCCTCGCCCGCGCGATCCGCGTTTTCCGCCCTTCGACGCGTTGCGCGACGCCCGCCGGCCCTGCGACATGCGCTTATAGCACATTCTGTATGAGGGTCGGGTGCAGTTTCATAGTTCCCGTGCGTATGTCGCGCGGGATATGATGAAGACATCCTGCAAGCAAAGAGAGGGGTTTGCATGTCACGTCTTACGGTAGAGACGCGCCCGCCCGCGGTGACGGGGTTCGACGATCTGTCGCAGGTCGTCGCGCGGCGCGTTGCGGCGCTGTCGCCCGACCAGTGCCCGGTTGAGTTCACGGCGGCTCTCACGAGGTTGTTCCTGTCGGAATCGTGCGGAAAATGCACGCCGTGCCGCGTCGGCCTGACGGCGTGCGCGGCGCTCATGGACCGCATCCTCGCCGGCGAGGGGTCAACGAGCGACATCGAAACGCTCGCCTCCACGGCGCAGATGATCTTCGAGAGCGCCGACTGCGCCATCGGTTTCCAAGCGGGCGACATGATCATCAACGCGCTCGGGGCGTTCTCCGACGATTTCGTCTCCCATGTGGAAGGCGACATCTGCGCGGCGGCCATCAACCCCATGCCGCCGTGCCGCGCCGCGTGCCCGACGCACATCGACATCCCCGGCTACCTCGCGTGCGTGGGGGCGGGACGTCCCGCCGACGCGCTGCGCGTCATCCGCAACGACAACCCGCTGCCCACGGTGTGCGGCTACGTGTGCGAGCACCCCTGCGAGCTGCGCTGCCGGCGCGCGCTCGTCGACGATGCAGTGAACATCTGCGGTCTCAAGCGCTATGCCTCCGATGCGGCAGCTGACGATGCGGCGGCATGGCAGCCGCCCGCGAAGCAACCCGCCACCGGCAAGCGCGTCGCTGTGGTGGGCGGCGGCCCCGCGGGGCTCACGGCGGCGTACTACCTGAGCCTCATGGGACATGCCGTCACCATCTACGACCAGCGCGAGAAGCTCGGTGGCATGGTGCGCTACGGCATTCCCGACTACCGTCTGCCGCAGGACCGCCTCGACGCCGACATCGACTTCATCCTGGCGACGGGCGTTGAGGCGCGCTGCGGCGTCACCGTGGGCGAGGACGTGACGATCGACGAGATCGCCGCGAACTACGACGCCGTCTACCTCGCGATCGGCGCCCATTCCGACAAGAAGCTCGGCTGCGAGGGCGAGGACGCGCGCGGCGTGATCTCGGCGGTGGAGTTCCTGCGTGCCGCTGGCGCCGGCGCGCCGATCGACCTGACGGGTAAGCGCGTTGTGGTGGTCGGCGGCGGCAACGTGGCCATGGACTGCACGCGCACGGCGCGTCGTCTTGGCGCGACCTCGGTCGAGTGCGTGTACCGCCGCCGCATCGCGGATATGACGGCGCTCGCTGAGGAGATCGAGGAGGCGCAGGCCGAAGGCTGCCAGATCACCCAGCTCGAGGCGCCGCTGCGCATCGAGGCTGACGAAGCGGGCGCCGTTGCGGCGCTCATCACGCAGCCCCAGATCATCGGCGCGGTGCGGGCGGGCCGTCCGTCACCACGCGCGGCCGACGCACCCGAGCACCGCATCCCGTGCGACGTCGTGATCGTCGCCATCGGCCAGGCGATCGACACCGCCGCCTTCGCACACGTGCTCTCCACCGAGCGCGACCGCATCGTCGCGACGCCCGATGGGCGTGTCGAGCAGACGCCTGGCCTGTTCGCGGGCGGCGACGCCGTTTCGGGTCCCGCTACGGTGATCAGGGCCATCGCCGCCGGCAAGGTGGCGGCCGCCAACATCGACGAGGCGCTCGGGTTCGCCCACGACGTGCGCGATGCGGTCGACATCCCCGCGGCCCGCATGCCGCTCGGGCCCTGCGGGCGCGTCGAGCTTAAGGACGTGACCTACGCCGAGGCCGTCAAGAGCTTCGACCTCGCCAAACTCGGCATGAGCGCGCAGGAGGCGCATCAGGAGAGCGCGCGCTGCCTGCGCTGCGACCACCACGGTTTCGGCACGACGCGCAAGGAGGAGGAGCTGGCATGGTAGAGCTCGTCATCAACGACATCCCGGTTTCGGCGGAAGAGGACGCGACCATCCTTGCCGCCGCCCGCGCGTGCGGCATCGACATCCCCACGCTCTGCTACTTCGAGGGTCTCAACGATATCGGCGCCTGCCGCGTGTGCGTGGTGGAAGTGGAAGGCGAGGAGCGCCTGAGCGCCGCCTGCAACACCGTGGTGCGCCCCGGCATGGTCGTGCGCACCGACTCCGAGCGCGTGCGCGCCTCGCGTCGCGCCTCGCTGCAGCTCATTCTCTCGCAGCACGATCTGAACTGCGCCTACTGCACGCGCAACGGCACCTGTCGTCTGCAGAAACTGCTGCTTGACGAGGGGCTCATCGAGTGGGACCCCTTCGGCGAGGTCATGATCGAAAAGCCGATACCCTACGCGAAGACGCTCCTGCGCGGCAAGCGCAGCCAGTGGCCCTCTGACGAGACGATCCAGCGTCGCGCGAACCTCTGCATCAAGTGCGGGCGCTGCGTGGCGGCTTGCCGCCATCTCGAGGGCATCGGCGTGTGGGACTTCATCGGCTCGGGTGCCGCATCGAACATCGGCGTGACGGGCGGCGCGCAGATGAAGGAGATGGGCTGCGTGGCGTGCGGCCAGTGCATCACGCACTGCCCCACGGGCGCACTTTCCGAACGCGACGACATTCAGCGCCTGCTTGATGCGGTGGCCGACCCGTCGGTGACCACGGTCGTGCAGATCGCGCCCGCCACGCGCACGTCGTGGGGCGTGGGCCTCGGGGCCGAGGACGGCGCGCTGCCGCTCGAGCGCATGGTGGCGGCGCTCAAGAAGATCGGCGTCGACTACGTGTTCGACACCTGCTTCGCCGCCGACCTCACCATCATGGAAGAGGCGACCGAGCTGCTCCGCGTTCTCGCCGAGCGCACGCCCGACGAGAACGGCATCGTGTGGCCGATGTTCACGAGCTGCTGTCCCGCGTGGGTGAGGCATGCGAAGGTGGCGCGCCGCGACGCGCTGCCGCACCTGTCCACGGCGAAGAGCCCCATGATGATGTTCGGCGCGGTGGTGAAGACGTGGTTCGCCGAGCGCAACGGCATCGATCCTGCGAAGCTCTTCTCGGTGGCGCTCATGCCGTGCACGGCGAAGAAGGACGAGGTGCGTCTGCCGATGGAATCGAACGAGGGCGTCCCTGACATGGACGCCTCGCTCACCACGCGCGAACTTCAGCGCATGGTGCGCGATGCGGGCATCGACCCGGCGCAGCTCGAGGACGCACCGCTCGACAACCCGCTCGGCGAGTTCACGGGTGCGGGCGTGATCTTCGGCACCACGGGCGGCGTGATGGAGGCGGCGCTGCGCAGCGGCTACTTCTTCGCGACCGGCGAGCTGCCGGCGCCCGACGCGTTCGTGTTCGCTCCGTCGAGCGCGGGCCCGTGGAGCGAGGCGACGTTCGACATCGCGGGCACCACGGTGCGCTGCGCGGTGGCGAGCGGTCTTGCGCATGCCGACGAGCTCGTCGACGCGATCGCCGCAGGGCGCGTCGCGTACGAGTTCATCGAGATCATGGCCTGCCCGAGCGGCTGCGCGGGCGGCGGCGGCCAGCCGATCGACGGCACCGACCGCGAGCTCGGCCTGCGTCGCGGCCAAACGCTGCGCACGATCGACGCCACGCAGAAGCAGCTGCGCTACTCGCACGAGAACCCCGTGATCAAGGTACTCTACGACGAGTTCCTCGGTGCGCCGTGCTCCGAGAAGGCGCATCATCTCCTGCACACCCATCACGAGTAAGAGAGAAGGGCTGCGTTTCTCATGAAGAAGACGAAGAAGAAGAAGTTCCTCGCGATCTTCGCGTTCGCCTGTGCGGCGGCGCTTGTGCTCGCGCTCGGCGGCTGCTCCGCGCAGGAGGCGTCCTCCGCGTCGTCGGCCGAATCGCAGGCCGAGCCGACCGCCGAGGCCGAGCAGGCCGCGTCGGCGCTGCGCATCGTGTCGATGAAGGGCCCCACCTCGGTGGGCCTCGCGTCGATGATGCAGCAGGAGCAGGGCCAGTTCACGGTAGTGGGATCGGCTGACGAGGTGGGGCCGCTCCTGCTCCAGGACGAAGCCGACATCGCGCTCGTTCCCGCCAACCTCGCGGCGACGCTGTATACGCGCACCGAGGGCCAGATCCGCGTGATCGACGTGAACACGCTCGGCGTGCTGTACGTGGTCACCGGCGACGAGTCGGTGAACTCGGTCGAGGCGCTGCGCGGCAAGACGATCTACATGACGGGTGCGGGCACGGTGCCCGAGTACACCCTGCGCGCGCTGCTCGACGCGAGCGGCATGAGCATGGACGACGTGGACGTGCAGTTCAAATCGGAGCCCGCCGAGGTGGCGGCGCTGCTCGTGGAGGACAAGAGCGCCGTGGGCATTCTGCCGCAGCCCTACGCCACGTCGGTGACGATCAAAGACGCCGACATCAAGATGACGCTCGACCTCACCGACGCGTGGGAGGAGGCCACGGGCGGTGACGCGGGCAGCATCGTCACGGGCGTCACCATCGCGAAGGCGTCGACCGTCGAGGAGAACCCCGAGGCGATCGCGGCGTTCCTCGCGAACCACGCGGCTTCGGCGCAGGCGGCGGTCGATGATCCGACGTCCATCGCGCAGACGGTGGTCGACCTCGGCATCATCGACAGCGCGCCGATCGCCGAGAAGGCCATCCCGCTGTGCAACGTGTGCTGTCTCACGGGCGCCGACATGAAGGCGGCGCTGTCGGGCTACCTGCAGGCGCTCTACGATCAGGATCCCGCCTCGATCGGCGGCGCGCTGCCGGGAGACGACTTCTACTACGAGGACTAACGCATGAGGCGGCACGGCGGCGATTGCGTCCGCGCCGCCTCGTAGTGCACCCGGGCTCCTGAGACGCGAAATGGCTGACCGTAGCGAACAGAAGACACGCGCCGTCGTCGCGCGCCTTGCCGCCATCCTCTTCTGGGTGGCGGTCTGGTTTGTTGCGGCGCAGTGGGTCGACAACGACGTGCTGCTCGCCGGGCCGGGTACGACGCTTGCCGCGCTCGCGGCCGATGTGCAGTCGCCGGCGTTCTGGAGCGCGGTGGGCGTATCGGGTGTGCGCATCGTGGCAGCATGCGCGGCGTCGGCTCTCGCAGGCGTGGTGCTCGGGTTCGCCGGTGCGCGCTTCCGCCTTGCCGGCGTGCTGCTTGCACCGGTGATCCAGGCGATGAAAACGGCCCCCGTGGCGTGCGTGGTGGTGATCCTGCTCGTGATGGTGGGCTCTCAGGGCGCGGTTGCGGTGATCGTGGCGTTCGTGGCGCTGCCGCCGTTCTACGTGGCGGCACACGATGCCACCGCGGTGCGCAACCGCGACTTCGAGCGCGTGCTGCGCCTGGCGGGTGCCACGCGCTGGCACGTGTTCCTCATGTGCACGTGGCCTGCTGCGCTGCCGTACTTCCAGGCGGCGGCGAAGACGGCGGTGGGGCTCTCGTGGCGCGCGGGGGTCACCGGCGAGCTGCTCGGCATCCCGCTCGGCTCGATCGGCGCGGCGGTGTACGCCTCGAAGCTCACGCTCGACGCGGCGGGCCTGCTCGCGTGGACGATCGCGATCATGGTATTCGGCTGGATCTGCGAGCGGGCCGTGGTGGCGCTTCTCGCGCTCTCGGGGAAGAGCCCCTGTTTCGCGCTCGGTGCGCGTTCGCGTGTGGCGAATCGCTGCGCTGCGGCGTCGACGTCGCGTGCGGCGGCGCTCGCGCAGCCTGCGGCGCCGCTGCGCCTGCGCGGCGTCTCCAAGGCGTACGGCGATGTGCAGGTGCTCGACCAGGTTGACCTGGCGGTTGAGCCCGGCGAGCGCTGCTGCCTCATGGCGCCGACGGGATCGGGCAAAACGACGCTGCTGCGCGTGCTGCTCGGGTTCGAGCCGGCCGACGCGGGAGCAGTCGAGCGCCCGCGCCGCTGCGGCGTCGTGCTGCAGGGTGCCTGCC
>ERZ1034920.1228-NODE-1228-length-17085-cov-13.554610_pt1 | contig 17085 bp, 15 predicted proteins | sample MGYA00520688_ERZ1034920 | MGnify/ENA primary metagenome ERZ1034920 (study PRJEB33766, sample SAMN09781785) | gut metagenome | biome: gut microbiome | host: Homo sapiens | place: Madagascar | study: EMG produced TPA metagenomics assembly of the PRJNA485056 data...
CAAGGTTCTTTTCTGCTGTTCTTTTCAAGCGACAGCTTTTATATTTTATCAAAAGCTTTTCTCTTTGTCAAGAACTTTTTTAACTTTTTTCAAAGTTTTTTGTTCACTCTACTCGTTCTCACGAGTCAGCTTAGATATAATACCATTTGTTCTTCTCAATGTCAATACTTTTTTCAAAGTTTTTCATTTTCTTTTGAACCAGTCTTATATCATCTTTGATATCATTTTGTAACTCTTACATATAAAAACTACTGGCTATCCAGTAGTTTTCCGGATGATATCAAACGGAGAAAGAGGGATTTGAACCCTCGCGCCGGTCACCCGACCTATACCCTTAGCAGGGGCACCTCTTCAGCCTCTTGAGTATTTCTCCTGACTGAACTCAACTGCATTTCTACAGTTATTATTCAATTAGCACTAACAGTGCGATATTTATTATACAAAAAGATTCTATAATTGTCAATGCCTTTTTTGTTTTTTCTTATCCTTTTGTAACAGTTCAGCCTTCCGACTGACCCAACACCCTTACCCCGGCTAAAAAATAGCCGGGATTCCGATAAAAAGTTTCTTTACGTTTTCTATTAATCCAAGATTTCTTCTTTTTAACGTTTCTACAATAGTGAGAATTGAACAATATCTTTCGTTTCCACTTTCTTTTCTGAAACCTCCAGACATCTTCTGCCGATTTTTTACTTTTCATGAATCCCTTTCGCTCATATTATTGTCAAAAGGGACTGAAAAATCGTACATAAATAAAAAATGATCAGACTTGTAGTTTTCCAATCCGTTTAACAATGTCTTTTCATCATTTTTTGCATACTCATGCGAAGTTTTTTTATTCTCTTCTCCCCCAGTATAATCAATTCAGCGTATCTGGTTTCATATTGTTGCAATTCTTTCTTTGAAAATCTATGCTCTTCCTGAATTAAATGCTGCAATTCAATCATTCGACATAACGTCTTCACTGTATAACGAGACAGCCAGTGATTTTCATTGGCTCCATATAGCACATCACTACGATATTCTGACGGAATTGTCAGTTTTTCATTTTTATCTGGATAAATCCGTAATTCAATAACCCTAGGGTTCACCTCAAGATCCAGGAGATATTTTATACTTTATCTACCTGACTTTCCTGCAGATTCTTCTTTTCAAGTAAGATCCCCCTCTTATAAATGTCCACTTCACTTTCAATATAATTCTTCTTGTAAATAGCGAACTGCACCAGAACTTTACATATACTTTATATCCCCTGCTTTTCTTACAATCGATATATTTTTCATCTCTGTAAACTCCGTCCAATACTCCTAATACCTGCTCCTTTTTAATCCCATATTCTTTTTTATACTGGTTATCACCACAAAGCACATAACCATCAGCATCTACTTTCAAAATACGATGAAGAACCAACTTACCGCCATTTCTCCGATACAAAATAACATCCCTGCATTCCGCTTCGCCTTCATAGCACCTTACTACTATAATATCTCTCTGCGGTCTTATGAATGGCAACATACTTGTTCCAAAAGGCAGTGTCATCAAATAACCTTTTTCTTTCAAGACTTGCTCTATATTCATCTTATCCTGTTCTTTTTCAAATTTTATTCTTTCCATCTTTCCCCTTTGCCTGCCACTTGTACTTAGGTGCCCTATCTACTATTATTATAACATATCATATATATCCGGCTGATGCAAAAGTGGTGACAGATCCACTTTACAATAAATCTGTCACCACTCCCATTTTCTTCTATTTAGCTAGTTCCTTCAAAATATTTTCTGCGTAGTCTTTCTCTCTTTGCGTTGCCTTATCAGAATTCTGAATTTCACGTGCCACCTTCTCTACCGTACGTGTATCAATAAAGGATCCCATCTTGCTATAATTTTTTCCATCCAATGTGTATTTCACTAAAACTCTCGCATACACATCACTCGCGTAATTAGCACTTCCAAGGTTCGTAAATACAATATTGGATCGGTATACTCCTTCCCCTTTATCACCAGGATTTGTAATATACTTTGTCGAAGTCGGTGCTAATTTATGGGTCAATGCAGTTGCCGTTGTTCCATAATACCACTCACAGCCTGTAAAGTCCGCTCCCTCAGGTAACGCGAAATCATATCCAAAACGCATGGACGTCTTTGTATAATCTTTTCCATAGTCCATTCTTAATGAACCACCGATAAATAAATCTTCAAATTTATAAGAAAGCGTCAGTATTCCTTTTTCATCCACCGAACTACTTGTTACCGGAACTTCCTCTATTACATTTGTTCCATCTACATTTACATTTATTGTCTCTGGTGCACTGTCTTCAATAAACACAAGCGGATCAGCCGGTGTCGCAATTGCAACAGCATTGTATTTTTTCACCGTCTTTGCGTCTGCTTTTGTGAGTTGAGTCTGACTTTCAGCATCCACCCACTTTGTAGCCAATGTATAGTTATGAGTTCTTTCTACCAAGTGTGTTTTTTTGACAATCTGTATGTTCAGAAGCTCCTTTGCCTGATTAAATGCCGGTATTACTGTGCTGTTATAATTTGCATCGCTGTCTACTGTTCCAATATTATTTACAATCTGGATGCTTTCAATTGATGCCGGAGATCCGGATTCCCCGATTTTTAACGCCTTTGCACTTCCACTTTTCATTGTGAAGCTGCCGCTATCCGCATTCACCTTTTCATAGGCGTTACGCTCACCATCGACCCAGACTCCCATTTTAGCACCGGTATACAATGCAAGGACATCTATTTCCTGTCCAATCATACTGCTGTCTATCGTACACTTTGCCTCGTGCCATTGACCACCCGTATCACGCATCTGGAATTTTATCTTTATTGTATGATCATCTTTGCCATATGCCACCTGATACGGTTCTGTGCCCCTGTTGATCAATACATGATTTGTTGTAGGGACAGCATTTAATTTCACCTTTGCCCGTATCATAAACGGGGTATTACCCGACAGGACATCCAGCTTGCTGTCATCGACGCCTGTAATCTGACCACTAAATGTTCCATCACTATTAACTACAGCATTTGTAGTGTCAATTGGATGGTCTGTAACATCTTCTACTACTGCCTCTTCAACACACTCACTTGAAACTGCATTTTCAGTTTCACCTAATACCTCTCCATCTATTGGGGCTTTCACTGTAAGATTCAGCGTATCTTCTGCATAAACTTTAATATTTTGAGCACAGGTACTTCCATCTCCTGCCCTTTCGTCTCCGCTTCCAGTCCATTCAGTATCGCCATTCTTCCAGTTATTCGTATTCACACCAACCAGTTTAAAATGTGTTGCTCTTACAGCCTGATCCAGTACGATTTCCTGTGCCTCTACAGCACCTGTAAAATGTCCGGTCTTGGCAAGTACCCAGTCACCAGATGCCGGTGTGGCTGTCGGCTCTTCCATATCCGCATAATACAGGCTGTATTTGATAATATTATTATGTTTATTTTCCGCCTTATCTGTACGGCCGGTATACGTAATTTTCTTCAGACAGATTTCCTGTCCAAATCCTGAACCAATCCATGGACGCACTGTCTCATTGATCGTATCTTCAGATGTTTCTTTACCTGTCTGGTTCCAACGACTGTGCCACCAGTGGTTCTCTTCATCAAACGCCCAGCTTGCAAGTCCATCCTTTCCTTGTTGTGGTTTCTGCTGTGTATTGCATATTGCATTTTCCTGCAGGACTGATGGCTTCACCTGCATCAGTATCGTGCCTGCTTCTTCCACTGCAACCAAATCCGATTTTGCAGATTCCACGCCATTTACTACTGCTGACACCTGATATTTTATAGTGCCAAGTGTCAGGTCTGCTGATGTATTCATATAAGTAGTTTCTTTCACACCACTCGCAATACATTCTACACTGTTACTTCCTACTTTACGATATACATTATAGCTGACATCGCTGCTTTCTGCTGCCGTAATTGCATTCCAGGATACTTCTACCTGAGATGTATCTTTTCTAATTGCTTCCACTCCGGTCGGAGTTTCAACATCCTTTGAACTTGGAATATCTGAAATCGTATAAGTTCCACCTTCTGTTGTCGCAATAGAAATACGATCGTTTCCATGACCTTCTACTTTTGCAAAGGTTACCGTATCTCCATTGTTGTCAGTAATTTTTGCAAGTGCTATATTTTCCGCCTGGACAACTACCGTTCCACCCTTATTAGACTTGATCGTTGCTGATCTCAGGACTTTATCGCTCCAGTTCATGCCGACTTCAAAATTGCCCTGTGTAACCAGACCACTAACACTTCCAGCTGCCCAGTCATCCGGAACTGCCGGCAGAAAGTTAATGTATCCGGCATTACTCTGAAGCAACATTTCCGCAACACCTGATGTATAACCAAAGTTACCATCGATCTGGAAATATTGCGGTTCATGATAATCGAACAGATTCGCATAGATTCCATTACTGAACAGATTCTTAATCAGCTCATACGCCTTATTTCCCTCGCCAAGTCTTGCCCAGCTGTTGATTCTCTGTGCCATTGCCCAGCCAGTACTCACATCAGTTCGGTTCTGCATGGATACCTTTGCAGCTGCAAACCATTCTGCATTGTCCTCTGTAATCAGATCTCCCGGGAAAAGTCCCAACATATGGGAAATATGGCGATGATTATATCCATCTGTCTTACTATTACTTACGATACTATTTAATGTTGTCTCTGTATACCACTCTTTAATCTGACCTTCACTACCTATTTCAATTGGTCCCTTTAAAGCAGCCTGTTTTTCTTTCCATCCAGTTACCAGCTCAGCGTCTGTTCCGAGGATTTCTGCTGCCTTAATGGTATCCTCATACAACTGCCAGATCAGCGTCTGCTCATACGTATTTCCATTTGTGATAGGTCCATGTTCCGGTGAAAATGCAGGAGAAGAAATCAGCTTCCCATCACTATCAGGGACAAGCATCTTATCATAGAGTTTTGCTTCTTCCTTCATCATCGGATAAATATTATTTTTTAAATATTCTACGTCTCCAGTATATTCATAATAATCCCAACAGTTCTGTAAGATCCATGGTACTGCTGCCGGTGACCATCCCCAGCTGAAATTCCATCCAGGGCAGGTCCAACCAAACGGGTTGTTCTGCGTATGTGCCATGAATCCATTCTCTTCTCCCTCTGCACTGGGTACCCCTGCATAGATTGCTGCAGTTATACGTCCCGGTACTCTCAGAGAATCGACATAATTGATCAGCGGTTCTGCACATTCAGCCATATTCGTAGAATAAGTCGGCCAGTAGTTCATCTGCAAATTCACATTCATATGATAATCCGAATGCCATGGTGAATTATTCGCTCCAACCCACAGTCCCTGAAGGTTGGACGGAAGCGTCTCCCTTTCATAATCGTTGGCATCCGTTTTTGTTTCTCTGGAGGACTCAATGGTCATAAATCTTCCATACTGGAACAAAAGAACTTCCAGATAACGTCTTTCAGCTTCTGTTGCACTTCCGTCATTATACGCTGACAGCAGTGCATCTGTTGTCTTTGAGGACGCACCTTGTCCAAGATCCAGATCCACACGGTCAAATATCTTCTGATAATCGCTTATATGATCTGCTTTGAGCTTGTCATACCCCTTAGCCTCTGCCTGCTCCACATACCATTTCACACGGTTCTCCAGTGCCTCTTTTAATTCACCTGTTCTATACTTTGGATACTCATTCTTGTAATCTGTTCCCATGGAAGTGATAATCGTAACCTCACTTGCACCGGAAACACTCACTTTTCCATCCTCATCAGTAACTGTACCACCTTTGTCAGTAATAACTTTTGTCTGGGATGTAAATTTCATCTGATTGTCCGTGAGCGTTCCATTAACAGAAATCAATCCTTTCGATACGTCTGTTGTCCAGCTTCTTGTATATGTACTTGGCGTAGCAATCTCGTTAACCGCCCCACCTTGTTCATTATCCGGTTTCACGCTGACATCCAGACTGATCTTTTCAGAACCATCTGCGGTAATATGCGTAACAATTACATTATCCGGATAGCTCGTGAAATTTTCTCTCGAATAACTTGTGCCGTTCTTATCATAATTAACTCCTGCGATCGCAGTCTTCAAATCCAGGTCACGACTGTAATTCTCCACTTCACTTTCAGATGATATATTCTTGAAATCAATATACATATTTCCAAAGCTTAAGTAATATCCATATCCATTTGATCCATTATCATCACTTACACCAATGAGATTATTTTTTGCAAGATTGATTGCAGTATTGTCCTGTCCTTTTGAGAAATAATTGTGGATCAATGTCAGGGTTGCTCCATTATTTCCTTTATCTGTAAGATTACCACCATTATAATCCGTTCTGCTTTCGCTTGGTCCGCCTGACCAGAGAGATTTTTCATTAAGCTGAATACGCTCTCTGGTGATCCCACCAAATACAGTTCCTCCCATCGCTCCATTACCGATTGGAAGAGACTTTTCCTGCCAGCCTTCGTAATACTTGGTGATGTCTGCCGGACTCGTATACCATAACTTCAGATCATCCGCCGTTGTCTGCTGTACTGCCGCTCCCGGCTCTGCACTGACTCTCTCTGCCATATATGGGAGAGATGTTACAACCATTGCTGCAGCACAGATTCCCGCAAGCACACGCAATTTTCTTTTTTTCTTCATAATACCCCTTTCCGATGTTCCCATTCCTTTCTGTCACATCTTTTAATATGGAATTCATTCACATCATCCCATATTTTTATATATTCATAATTTAGTATATCACATTTTCACAATAAAAACTTGTGTATTCCGACTTCATTCTCCCTGTCGTTTATACAATTTAGAATAAAAAGCAACAAAAAACTACAGAAGATTCATCATATAACAAATCCTCTGTAGCTCTTAATCACTCTTTATATCTCTTCTTTTATTCTACCGGATCGCTGTAGTCTAATGACTCAGATCCTGTCCCATCATCTGAGAACGGTGAAGCAGCATCATTATCTGCTGTTTTACTTGCACAAATAATATCCTCACCATTTAATAATACAATCTCCATATATGGATCGCTATATGCTTTCTTTTTCATAATTCTTCCTTCCCTTAATCAGTTATTCCCGCAGCTTGTAATACATTCGTTGCATGCTTATATGCTTCACTTGTCTGATCATTTTTTTTGTCACAATCAGTCTTGACTCCTCTTGCTACATCAACTGCAGAACGCGAATCAATAAATGTACCCATTTTGCTTCTTACAACATTATTAGCATCTTTATATGTAACAATCGCTCTTGCATATACCTTGCTGTTGTATGCACTACTCGGTAAATTCGTAAATACAATATTAGAAACAAAATCTCCGCCAATTACTGCACTTTTTGTTCCGTCAAGAAGTGACCAGTTCAGGTTATTTGCAGACGTTCCGTAATACCATGACGATTTAACAAACTTATCCTGTGCAACACCCACGCTGTATCCAAAACGCATATTAGTTTTTGTACGTCCATCTCCAGCATCAAGCCTTAAACTTCCACCTTTGAACATATCTTCAAAAGCATATTTAACAGTAATTGATCCATCACTATTTAATTGGCTGCTGGTAACCGGAAGATTGTTCACCGTATTAGTTCCATCAATATTAACATTCAGCGTTGTGGGAAGGTTCTTCGCATCAAATTGCAATGAACCAACGGAATTAATGGTTACTACAGCTGTATAATTCTGTTTACCTTCTGTATCCTCAGCAGTCGTTACGGTTGTTTCCTGTCCGTCTGTCCACTTAGTACTCACCGAATATCCCGCTTCGCATCTTACATCTAATAAGCAGTCTGCCGAAAGAGCATTCTCCACACTAGTTGGCAAAGCTACTACTGCCCCGCTTTCCGTATAATCACTTAAAGCCGATGAGATTCCATAAATAATTTTTACACATCGAATATCCGCTTCCGAATTTGACTGTCCTATCTGAAGTTTCTGAGCTGATCCACATATCGACGCTGGTCCACGATACTGATTACTATGATAGGCTTCGGTATAATCCGAACAACGTGCACCATCAACCCAAAGTCCCATGCTACTTCCCGTATAAAGTGCCACTATTTCCACTTCTTGTCCTACTTTATTGTCCACACATACTTTCGTCTCATACCAGGAATTCACATTACTCGGATTTCTCATCTGGAATTTAATTCTTGAATGTGCATTCGTTCCACTTCCATCGACACCATACGACAGCTGATAACGTTCGCTACCTCGATTAATTATAACATTGTTTTTCGTTGCAGTACTATTCAACTTTACTTTCGCTCTGATAATAAACGGTGTGCTATCAGACAGGACATCCAACTTGCTGTCATCAGTAGCCGTGACCGCACCGCTAAATGTTCCATCTTCATTCAGCGTAAGAGCCGATACATCGATCGGATTACTACTCAAATCTTTAATAAATGGAGATTCAACTTTATTATCTACCGTTGCCTCTGTCAAGGTTTCTCCATCTATTGGGGCTTTCACTGTAAGATTCAGCGTATCTTCTGCATAAACTTTAATATTTTGAGCACAGGTACTTCCATCTCCTGCCCTTTCGTCTCCGCTTCCAGTCCATTCAGTATCGCCATTCTTCCAGTTATTCGTATTCACACCAACCAGTTTAAAATGTGTTGCTCTTACAGCCTGATCCAGTACGATTTCCTGTGCCTCTACAGCACCTGTAAAATGTCCGGTCTTGGCAAGTACCCAGTCACCAGATGCCGGTGTGGCTGTCGGCTCTTCCATATCCGCATAATACAGGCTGTATTTGATAATATTATTATGTTTATTTTCCGCCTTATCTGTACGGCCGGTATACGTAATTTTCTTCAGACAGATTTCCTGTCCAAATCCTGAACCAATCCATGGACGCACTGTCTCATTGATCGTATCTTCAGATGTTTCTTTACCTGTCTGGTTCCAACGACTGTGCCACCAGTGGTTCTCTTCATCAAACGCCCAGCTTGCAAGTCCATCCTTTCCTTGTTGTGGTTTCTGCTGCGTATTGCATATCGCATTTGCCTGCAGAACTGATGGCTTCACCTGCATCAGTATCGTGCCTGCCTCTTCATTAGCAGTTACCGCAGCCGAAGCCTCTTCAGCCTTCACCGCATCAGGGAAGCTGAAGGTGGTAAATACCATAGCTGCTGCCAGGCATACTGCACCAAGTCTCTGTAATTTCTTTTTGTACATTTTCCTCTTCTCCTCCTTATATTAGTTGCACTCTATTTTTCTAAAAATCCGTTCTCCCACATCTGCCCGATCAAATTCTGGACATCTGCAGTTGCCTTTTCTTCACTGACATCATAATCTTCAATCATACTGCGAATGATTTCATCCTGATCCATTCCTTTTTGCAATCTTGTCCAAATCTCTTTTCCAGTCTCATTCAGCATCACCATGCCACGAAATCTTTTTGCGGCTGCTCCTGTCGCAACCACCACTGATCTGCCTGCAACATCACGCAATACAAATCCTTTTTTTATTTTCATATCTTTTCTCCCGCAGCACCTCAGTATTTTCTTCCAGTTCTTCACACTTGTTAATAAAATTCAATTGATCCGAAAGGCTATCCTGGACTTTGTAGACTTATTTTAGTAGTACCCCGTCCAATGCTCACCGTTCTCATCCGGACTGGTTGGCTCTGATGGTGTATTAGGCAACTCTGTATCATTATCTGGATTTGTATTCCCTCCAGTATTGGAGCCACTATTTGAACCGCCATTGCCTCCGGTATTGGAATCGCTATTTGATCCACCGCTATTTCCGGTATTCGATCCGCTATTTGATCCACTGTTGTTTCCAGCATTCGATCCGCTGTTATTTGGCTTTGAATTGCTATTCGAACCAGTATTTCCCGTATTGGATCCTGAATTAGATGCCGTGTTCCCTGATCCTGTATTATTATAGGATGAAGAATTTGCCGTAGAGCTGTTGCTCTTCTTCTGAACTGACTTCTTCGCCTGGTTCTTCGTCAGATCCAATGTAGGCAGGGTTTCTTCCTTTTTCTCTTCCTCGACAGACTCTTCTTTCTTCGTATCAGTTTTCTGATCCGTCTTTTTTTTCTTTTCTGCCTGATCTGAATCTTTCGATTCTTCCTTTGACTTATCCGTCGTATCTGTCATCGCAACATCAAAGCCACTTCCTTTATCTGCCGTCTTATTCGATACCCGTACAATTCCATATACAGCCATCCCGACCACGCAGACAAGCACCACAGACAAAGCAATTAACTGCTTTCTCCTTGCACTCATAACGTCCTCCTCACTTCCTTTTCCATATTACCTAATAATTACATCTTACTTATAATTATACGGTTTCATATTACTATCTTTTTTAGCATTTTTCAATAGATTTATTATTTTTCTCTGACATTTTTTTCATAAAATCATTGTAAATTTCCGGAAATTTAACAATTAATAAGGTGATAATCGATACAAGAGGGAAAGCTTCATATTATTATTTAAATCATCTCTCAACATCATTGTATTTTTTTATAAAATAAGTTACTATAAAAATTATATTTCACCAGTAAATTTTTAAGAAAAATAAGGAGTATCCCATGAGCAGATCGAGAAGACGAAAAAAAATGAATTCCAAAAAGAAAAAGCAACTGATCATTATATCGGTGATCGCTGTTTGCGTTCTGGCAATAGCCGCTTTTGCAGCCATCCGTATTACTTTCGGAACGTCAGATAAGAAGACCGAATCCACTTCTAAAAGTAAGAACTCTGATAAGAATAAAAAGAGTGATTCCAGGGATTCTGATAATTCATTGCCGGATCTTGACCTGACCGACGGAAAGAACGATGATTCAGGCAATGATGGACAGTCTTCATCTTCCGACAGCAAGTCAAGCAGTAAGAGCAAAGGAAATAACAGTTCTTCCAATAATTCCGGTAATAGTGGAAATGCATCCGATAATGGAAATGCATCCAACAGTACTTCCGGAAGCAAAGCCGACAATGATACTACCATCCCGGGCATTTCCGATGGTACTGATACTATCCCGGACAATTCTGTTGATGGCGATGATGAAGAAAACTGGACAGGATATTATTAAAATTTGTATTTAATTAAATAACGAAAAGACAATGGAACTTGTACCGATTTCCAATTGTTAGATTTTAGTTCCAACTTTGGGAGCGGTACACCATACCATTGTCTTTTTATTTTTTGTCCTGTTTCTGATTCTATTTATTCTTCTACATTCGCATCGATCGTTTCCCGGATCTGCTTTTCTACCAGTGCCGCAATCTCGATTGTCTTCAGCTCTTTGTAATCTTCATATTCCAACGGCTTAAGGAAATGCACCTGTACCGTTACAGGACGAATCGTATTTTGATCAAATGGCACAAAAGAATTGATCAGTGCAACTGGAACAATCGGGCATTTCGCCTTTGTTGCAGCTTTAAAACTTCCGCCTTTAAATGTACCGATCTTATTTCCATTTTTAGAGCGTGTACCTTCCGGAAAAATAAGGTAATTTCTTCCTTTTTCCACCTCTTTTGATACGTCTATAATCACTTTCATCGCCTGACGCACATCTTCTCTGTCCAGTAAAAATGCTTTAAGACATGAAAAGACTTGCTTTAAAAATGGAATATTTCCAACTTCTTTTTTAGCAACGACCGAAAATGGACGCGGACACGCTTCTATAATCGCCAGTACGTCATACAGTCCCTGGTGATTCGGAAAAAACATAAACCCGTCTTCTGACGGCAGGTTCGCACTTCCATGCACATCTATCGTTACATTCCCTCCTTTATTTGCATGAAGATCCACCCATCGGATGAAGGAATACTGTTCTTCTTCCGTATATTTATCTGTATGGGATGCCCGATAACACAGCTTGCACCATGCCCATGGAACAAACCAAAGATTTCTGAACACCATCAGAAGGATTCTCTTCATAGATTTTATTCCTCCACTTTTCTGTATTCTTTGATCGCAGTTTCATACAGATTATTTCCCTCACTGTCGATCACAACGATCGCCGGAAAGTTTTCTACTGTGAGCTTTCTGATTGCCTCTGTTCCAAGATCGTCATAAGCAACCACCTCTGCGGAAGTAATACATTTGGAAAGAAGAGCTCCTGCTCCTCCTACCGCCGCAAAGTATACTGAACCATTTCTCACGATCGCATCGATAACAGCCTGGCTTCTTTTGCCTTTTCCAACCATTGCTCCCAGTCCAAGATCCAGCAGTTGCGGTGCGTATTTATCCATTCTGCTTGCTGTTGTCGGACCTGCTGATCCAATCGGTCTGCCCTCTCTTGCCGGGGATGGTCCCATATAATAAATCACTTGATCCTTCCAGTCAACCGGCAGTTCTCCACCCTTCTGAAGAATCTCATACATTCTTTTATGTGCCGCATCTCTCGCGGTATACATCGTCCCTGTTATATATACATAGTCTCCTGCATGTAATGATCTTGCAGTTTCTTTATTGATCGGTGCTGTAATATGCCTGTCCATAAAATCTTCCTCTTTTCATCACTCTGTCCACAATTCAAAGCTCGTGGAATTATATTGTTCTTATTGCATGACGATTTACATGGCAACATATATTCACCGCAACAGGAAGTCCTGCGATATGAGTCGGATAAGTATTGATATTCACTGCCATTGCTGTCGTTGTGCCACCAAGACCTCCCGGTCCGATTCCAAGACCGTTGATTTTTTCAAGCAACTCTTCCTCCAGATTTTTTACATAAGGTATCTCTGAGTGGCTTCCTGCATCTCTTGTCAGTGCTTCTTTTGCCATCAATGCACATTTTTCAAATGTTCCTCCGATTCCAACACCAACCACCATAGGCGGACAGGCATTCGGTCCTGCATCTTTCACTGCCGTCAGAACTGCATCTTTCACGCCTTCAATTCCCTCTGCAGGCTTCAGCATAAATACGCGGCTCATATTTTCACTGCCAAATCCTTTCGGTGCAACCTTGATCTTCACCCGGTCACCTTCCACGATCCTGATATGAAGAACCGCAGGAGTATTATCTTTTGTATTTTCACGGATCAATGGATCCCCTACAACGGATTTACGGAGATATCCTTCCACATATCCCTGCCGTACACCTTCATTTACTGCTTCTTCCAGGCTGCCTCCTTCAAAGTGTACCTCCTGTCCGATCTCCAGAAAAACAACTGCCATTCCTGTATCCTGGCAGATCGGAATCATATCCTGTGCGGCTATCTCAAGATTTTCCTGAAGCTGCCCAAGAATCTGCTTTCCAAGTGGTGACTTTTCGTTCTGCTGTGCCTGCTTCATTGCTTCTGCCATATCCGGTGATAGAAAATGATTTGCTTCAATGCACATTTCTTTGATATTTTTCGTAATTTCTGATAACTGTACTGTCCGAATCATATTTTCTCCTCTTTGCGAAAAAGGTACGCCCGGAAGCGTACCTGCATCATTTACAATTCAATCTCAATCTTTCTGCTCGTGCGATGATACTGATGGTATCTGACCCCTGCTGCATCCATCATCCTTTTTGATGCCATAACCGCCGGAGTATGTGCGTACTTATCACAGTCGTAGATCACCTCTTTGATCCCTGACTGTATGATGGCTTTTGCACATTCGTTGCACGGAAAAAGAGACACGTAAAGTTTCGCTCCTGCAAGGCTGCCGCCACTGTAGTTCAAAATCGCATTCAACTCACTGTGCGTCGTATAAACATACTTTGTATCCAACGGATCTTCTCCTTCTCTTGCCCATGGGAACTCGTCATCTGAACAGCCGATCGGAAGTCCATTGTAGCCCATGGATAAAATCTTATTATCCTGACTGACAATACAGCATCCCACCTGCGTATTCGGATCTTTTGATCGCATTCCCGAAAGCATCGCAACACCCATAAAATATTCATCCCATGATAAATAATCTGTTCTCTTATCAGACATCTGCATCAGCTCCTTCGTCTGTCCTCTTATTTTGTACCGAAAATACGGTCTCCGGCATCGCCAAGTCCCGGTACGATATAACCATGATCGTTCAGTTTCTCATCCAGAGAACCGATATAGAGATCTACATCAGGATGCTCTTTTTTCATACGCTCAACACCTTCCGGTGCTGCGATAATGCATACAAAACGGATATGCTTTACGCCTTTATCTTTCAGCATCTGAATCGCTGCCACACTGGAACCACCTGTTGCAAGCATCGGATCTACTACGAAAACTTCTCTTTCTTCACAGTCTGCCGGTAATTTGCAGTAATACTCTACCGGCTCAAGTGTCTCCGGATCACGATACAGACCAATATGACCTACTTTTGCTGCTGGGATCAATGTCAGGAATCCATCAACCATTCCAAGTCCTGCACGAAGGATCGGTACGATCGCAAGTTTCTTCCCTGCAAGGGACTTTCCTGTCATCTCACAGATTGGAGTCTTGATCTGAACATCCTCAAGCTTCAGATCTCTGGTTGCCTCATAGCACATCAGCTCTGCGATCTCTCCGATCATTTCACGAAATTCCTTCGTTCCAACTTCCTCACTGCGGATATAACTGATTTTGTGGGTGATCAACGGGTGATCCATTACATGTACTTTTGCCATTATTCTTCTCCTTTTGCAAATGAATTTAATTTTTCTTCTAATTTATCTATGAGTCCCTTCAGGACTTCAAAGCACTCACCGTATGCCGTAAGTGGCTTTCCGTAAGGATCGGGAATCTCCTCTCCTTCCCCGGCAAATTCGCTTAATGTATATACATTCTCTGTATTTTCATATTCTGAAATGATCTTCTTCTTTGTATTCTCATCTACCGTCAGAATCAACGTATCCGGCTGCAGACTCTCACTGTCAAATTGCTTTGCAACATGACCTTCCAGTGTCATGCCCGCACTCTTCATGATCGCCTCTGCCTTCTGATTTACTGGCTCAGGGAACAGAACCACAAGTCCGCTGCAATCAACCACATACTCCTGATCCAACTCTTTATTTCTCAAAAGCTCTGCTGCCATCGGTCCGATATAAGAATCTGTATTACTTACAAAGATAACTCTCCGGTATCTCTGCTGCTTTACTACTGCAGAAGCACTGATCCGTAAATGTCCTGCTGCCTTTTCCAGGCGGTTCATGATCGCACTTCCAATCCCCTGCATGGCAAAGGATTCGCTGTAGATAATATCAACCTCTTCGTCATCAAATTCTCTCAGAACCCGATACAGATTCCTTGCAATGGTCTTCTCATTCTCTCGGGTTCCGATATTTTTTACAATCCCATACTTATAAAATGGAAGTGTTTCCCCGGTTGCAATAATCCCAACCCGCTCGCCCCTGCGATATGCGGCATATGCAAGCTGACGGATTGCAAGAACTTCCTCCCGGATGTCTCCCTCGGCAATGATCAGCTTTGCCTTCGGAGCATAATGACGATATTTCATCCCCGGTGCTTTCGGAGCTTTGTTGCTCTCACTTCCAAGGATTGTCTCATCCACACTGACCGGGCCGATCACTTCTTCAAACATATCCGCAGTGATTGCCCCCGGACGCAGGATCATCGGCGGTTCTACAGTCATATCAAGAATCGTTGATTCCAGACCGATATCCACACTTCCGCTGTCAAGAATCATATCGATCTTTCCGTCCAGATCTTCACTGACGTGCTGTGCTGTTGTGGGACTCGGTCTTCCTGATGTATTGGCACTTGGTGCAGATACGAATCCACCTGCTGCCCGGATCACAGCCGCTGCCACCGGATCACTCGGCATCCTGACCGCAACGGTATCCAGTCCGCCTGTCGTTCCGTACGGTACAACCTCACTCTTCTCAAAGATCATCGTCAGTGGACCAGGCCAGAAATGAGCTGCCAGGGCATCCGTCTTCGCCGGTATATTCACCGCAACTGCCTTCAGATCTTCATAATCCGCAATATGCACGATCAGCGGATTATCCGATGGACGGCCTTTTGCAGCATAAGTCTTCTTCGCTGCCTCCTCCTTCAACGCATCCGCTCCCAGTCCGTAGACTGTCTCCGTCGGAAATGCTACAAGTCCGCCATTCTTCAGAATATTTCCTGCCTCTTCAATTACTTCAGGATCCATATTATTTTTATCTATTTTTCTTATTATCGTTTCCATAAATTTTATTATAACATCTTTCTATTGAAAAAAAAACTATTTATCCCTTCTTCATTACTTTCATCACTGATCTTTCAGATATTGCAGGATGCCTTTTGTCACCGCTTCTGCCACCTTCTTCTGATAGTCTTCTGATACCAGTTTTTCCGCCTCTGCATAATTACTTAAAAAGCCACATTCTACGATCACCGTCGGAACTTCGGTCTTCTTTAAAAGATAGTATGTATCATTTGCTTTAATTTTTTTCGTATTTTCAGGATTCACTTCCTGAAGTGCTTCCTGTATGACCGCAGCCGCCTTTTCTCCCTCGATGGAAGTCTTATAATAAAAGACCTGTGCTCCAAAAACATCTTTTTCATGATAACTGTTCTGATGAATACTGACTGCCAGTGCCGGCTTTTTTTCATTCATCAGTGAAACTCTGTATTTCAAATCTTCTACTTTACTCTTTCCAAGCTCCTCATCTTTTTCCCGGACCATAATTACTTCAATCTTTTCTTTTTCAAGCAATCTTCTGATCTCTTTTGCAATCAGCAGATTAATCTCCTTTTCTTTTGCCCCATTGATCCCGACTTTCCCGGAATCACTTCCTCCATGCCCACTGTCAAGGACTACCGTCTGTTTTCCGGTACGGACTTCTGCCGCGGTTTCCAGGCTTCTGAGAATCTTATCTTTCAGATGTTCTCCTGCCTCCCAACACAGTAAAATGACCACTCCAAGGCATATCATTACCAGCAATGCTCCTACTTTTTTCCGCATTTTTTTAAGCAAAATAAATATCCTCCTCAAACTTATATTGTAGTATATGTCTGAAAAGGATATTTTTTCAAAATCATCTTAATTTAATTCAAATATTGGAGAATCAGATCCCATACACTGCTATTTTCTCTTCCAAGACTCCACTCTGCAACTCCTGCCAGTTCGTTCTGCTGGATCACTTTCATCTTTTCTTCCAATGACTGCATATCTTCCAGCCAGATCCTGTAGGTACTTCC
>ERZ1034920.1237-NODE-1237-length-17038-cov-8.105282_pt1 | contig 17038 bp, 15 predicted proteins | sample MGYA00520688_ERZ1034920 | MGnify/ENA primary metagenome ERZ1034920 (study PRJEB33766, sample SAMN09781785) | gut metagenome | biome: gut microbiome | host: Homo sapiens | place: Madagascar | study: EMG produced TPA metagenomics assembly of the PRJNA485056 data...
AATCTTGCGTATATGGATTATGCGATGATTTTTTGTATATAGTTTTATTGGTGATTAGTATTATACCTATTGACAAATGTATATACATAGCTTATAATGTATATATCCAATATATACATTATAAGGCGGTGAGTAATTGCAGATACTTATAAATAATACGGACGGTACACCAATATATGAGCAGATTTACCGACAGATAAAGGGAATGATACTTTCGGGCGTGCTGAAAGCGGGGGACTCTCTGCCCTCAATGCGTGTGCTGGCGCAGCAGCTGAGGATAAGCGTAATAACCACCAAAAGAGCCTATGAAGAGCTTGAACGGGACGGATTTATTGAGTCATTCACGGGAAAGGGCAGCTTTGTAAGGTCAAAAAGCTCTGAACTTATCAGGGAGGAAAATCTGAAAATAATCGACGCTTCTATATCTGCCGCCTGCGATGCGGCTGTGAAATGCGGCATATCGGCAGATGAACTGAAAGAACTTATCGACATTATGTACAGCGGAAAGGATTGATATTTATGACAGGCATAAATGCTGCGGAGCTTAGGAACGTTTGCAAGGTGCGCAAGGACTTTAAGATAGACAATGTTTCCTTTAAGCTTCCATCAGGAACTATAACGGGATTTGTGGGCGAAAACGGTGCGGGAAAAACCACCGTGATAGAGCTTATCCTTGACATAATCAAGCGTGACAGCGGCGAGATACTTGTTTTCGGAATGGACAACATCGCCCACCGAAGCGAGATACACGAGGATATAGGCGTGGTCTTTGACACGGTGAAATTTCCCGATACTCTGACCGCTTGTGACCTCAACAAAATTATGTCGGGCATATATAAAAACTGGGACGAAGATGAATTTGTGGGCTACTGCGCAAGATTTGCCCTGCCTATTGACAAGAAATTTGCTCAGTTTTCACGGGGCATGACTATGAAGCTCTCCCTTGCGGCGGCATTTTCCCACAAGGCAAAGCTGCTTATCCTTGATGAGCCTACAGGCGGACTTGACCCTGCCGCACGGAATGAGGTACTGGATATTATACAGGAATTTGTATGCGATGAGGAGCATACTGTTCTGTTTTCATCGCATATCACAGGCGACCTTGAGCGCATTGCCGACAGGATAGTGTTTATCAGGGGAGGTCGGATAATTTTCTCGGAAGATACCATCGAGCTGAGCGAAACAAGAGCTGTGGCAAAATTCGGCGAGGAGGATATTCCACGCCTTTCCCCAGAGGAGTACACGGGGCTGAGAAAAACACCCTTCGGCTGTGAAGCGCTGGTCACAGACCGCAGGGCGTTTGTGGAAAAATACCCCGACATAATGCTTTGCAACGCATCGGTCGAGGACATAATTGTATTTTCAAGCAGAGGTGTGAAATGAAAGAGCTGATATTCAGGCATCTGACAGCCGGCCGAAAAAATCTTCGGTTCGGACTTATCCTTTCGCTGGGGCTGTTTGTGTTCACATTACTTATTTATCTCAGCGCTGTATGCGGAAATCTTAAAGCAACGGGCATTGCCGAAAGCGAGGTCTTTCCATATCTGATAATTACATTTATCAGTCTGACTGCCATTGTTCCCATGATGACAGGCCTTGTGGGGCAGTCGATGAAAAAGGATTCGGACAGCGGCTTTGACAGATTCATGCTGGCATCTCCCGTAAGCGTGGAAAAAGATGTATTGTCGCTTTATCTGTTCATCATTATAATGACAGGCGGGTATATACTTTTGTCGGAGGCGTATGTCGGGCTTTTCATGGCAATGGGAGTTCTTCCTGCCGATATATCATGTTTTGTGCTGATTTTGATAGTCGGTGCTGCCGATGTGATATATACAGCGATACAGATACCGGCTGGTTATTCCAAAACAAACCCTGACGCATTTATGGTCGTTACAATGTTTGTAATAGGAGCAATCAGCTTAGGCATATCGCTTGTTATTCCCGATGTATCGTCAGACCCATTCACAGTTTTCCGTGGCATGGTGGCTGCTGCTCCCGTCCTTTGGACGATCATGCCTGTGGCGGCATATGCGGGGCTGTTTGCTGTATCGTTTCTCATTAGCACTGAATTCAGGAAAGGCAGGGTGTATAACTCATGATAAAAACGCTTATCAAAGAAAAGCTTATTCTGATAAGGACGCATTTTAATAAGAGCAGTGTTTTGATTGGTGTCTGCTCCATATTTTTCATGTTTTCACTTTCGGGCAGTGATAAAACGTCGTATATAACAGGCATTATCTGCTCCGAAATGATGACCGCTTTTGCGGCGGCAGTGTGTACTATATCGGATATGCACGAGGGCAAGTCAAAATTCGGTAAATATCTCTTAGCAGCTCCTGCGGATATTTCGGATATATCCGCTGCAAAATATCTTTTTACGTTCCTTGCCCATACAGCTGCGTCAGTTCTTGCGGTCCTGTTTATAATCGCAGACTGCCTTATTTGGGGCGATGAGATAACATTGACCTGTTTTGCTCCCACATTTATCATATACGGATTTTCAATGACATTTTATTCATTATACAACCTTATCTCATTGAAACACGGCGATGACACGGCAAATAATACGGCAGGGCTGATAATTATCAGCATATTTCTGCTTGCCTTTGTCTATGCACTTTTCGGTGATCTGGAATTTATTGCGGGAGTATATGAAGCCGTCATATCAATGTCGGGAAAGCTTCCTCTTATCGCCGCAGGCTATGCGGGTGTATCACTTGTTTTCATGCTCGGGGGATTTATGCTTTCAAAAAGGATACGGTACATATACTGATCTGCTGAGGGCATTCAGTCTTCCTTTGCCAGATCGTAAAGGACAATGCCCTCGTCAAATTTACGGGTACGGACGTTTTTCATTCCAAGATGAACGTACTTGTCACGCTTGAGGGCGGCATCGGTATCAAGGAGAACCGGGCAGCCGAGCTTTTTGCCCTCCTCATAGGCGATATCAAGCACCTTGCGCATATAGCCCTGACCCTGATATTTCCGGCGAACCACCAGCATTCCCACGAATACATACGGCTTTTTAGCTTTTTTCAGCGAGTCCTCATAGGACTCGCCGCCTTTTTTTGAAAGCTTTACCAGCTTAATCATGTCACGAAAGCGCATTGTCCTGAAAACTGCCTTTATAAGCTCAGATGCTGCCCCGATGCCGAGGCTTTCCTTAGAGCTTTTGAATGCGATAAATGCCTCGTGCTCCTCGCTTGTGCTGTAGAGGAAGCCTGCTTTCAGCATTGCTCTGGCATATCCGCATATGTATTCCTTTACGTCCTCCTTGCTTTTGTATAAGGCGGACATACCGTATTCGCCCTCGGCATAGTTATAGTAGGCGAATGCCTCGCCTATTTCGGATATTTCCTGTTCTGTAAGACTTGTGACCTTTATTGCCATTGTGATACCTCCCATATGTTGATTAGCGTATGCAAACTTTGATAATAGTATAGCACAATACAGTCGGTTTTGCAAGAGCAAGCGGTAAGAACCAATTAAAAACTATACAAAAAATCGAGCATAATCTTGCGTATATGGATTATGCGATGATTTTTTGTCTATAGTTTTATTGGTGATTAGTATAAGATATCTATACGGTTTTATGCGTTTTATCCAAATCAGTGGATAAAAATTAGTTCAGGCAACATTTTGTTTAGAAAATATAAATCACTTGTTAACGAAAATGAAGTGCATAAATGCTACAATAAGCAATAAAGAATACCTAATTATAAATAAGCGTAATATTTTCTTAATTTGTTGCTTTAATGAATTAAAATAAACAGCGGCATTTGATATGGAAGAAAATAAGAGGGAGAAAATCAAATTTCAGAAAGGTGGGTAATTATGGATCTTAAAACAAAAGATTCATTCGATTTTAAATCAGAAAGGCGCTCGGGCAAGCTCTTTAAGCGGATCGTTTCGGGCATTACGGCTGCTGCCATGGCGGCAGGTCTGCTGACTACAAGCGCATTCGCCGATGAAGAGGTGACTTATGAACATCCAAGTGATATTAACAGTGTTGTTGATATCATGAAAAATTACGCTTTCATAGGCTTCAACGAAGTTGATATGAACGGTCACCAGCACATAAATCTTCTGGTCAACAAGGTAGTAGGTTTGCCTGGCGACATGGGCATAAGAAAGAGCTATGCAGGAGTATATGAATACTATGTCAACAAGCTTCCCGAGAATATCAGCGGAGAGCTTAAGATAGGTGAGAACGACCCCTGTGTATCAAACCTTACACTTGGTTCCGATTACACTATTTCGACAAATGGTTCGGAAAGATACATCGAGCCTAACCATGTCAAGGTAAGCCCCAGTGTCACACATATCAAGGCTGAGACTGCGACCAATAAGTATATAGACCTGGTTAATCTTCAGAACAGCTTTATAAGCTATTCTGCTATGCTGGCTGAGAACGCTGATTCAACAGAGGGCTTTGGCTTTGAGGGTCAGTACGACAGTAACTCTCTGACATGGCAGAATATCAATAAGATCAATGTTACTGCCGAAAGCGGTACAGTGTTCTATAACATTGATGAGACCAATTTCTACAAGATAAATAATGATGCTGTTATCAACTTTGTTGATGAAACATCAACAGCTTCCATAGTCCTGAATATTGACCTGAAAAATATATCCTGGGACAGAAAACCGTTCAGGCTCAATATCGGCGGAAATCAGCCCACTATGAATGAGGATGTAATCCTTGAAGATGATGTCAACAGAATTTATTATAATTTCTACGATTCATCCGCTGCCGACAAGATGACTGCCAAAACCGTTTCGATGACTGATGCGGCGCATGGTACTATCATTATTCCCAAGGGCACTGCAAAGGTCGGTTCAAACTGGTGCGGTGTTATCGTTGCAAACAACATAGGCGCAACAGGTGAGTCGCACTTTGTGGGTGCATATAATCCTGTAGTTCCTACTTCTGCTACCGTTGATGTGACAGTCAACAAGGTATGGTCAGAGCCTTCCGGTCAGTCCCACGACGGCTACTATGTAAAGGTTGACCTTATGAGAAGCTCCGCAGCAGAGACTGCTCAGGCGATAGATACTGCAACACTTGATGCTTCCAACAACTTTAAATACACCTTTACAGGACTTGATGAACAGGACGCAAATGGTAATCCTTATACTTATACTGTAGCAAACGAAATTACAAATGCTCCCAAGTACATTGAAAATGTACAGTCAGGTTATGAAACAACTTGCAGCGGAACGACTGTAACAAATACTTGGAAAGACACCACAATTCCCGTTCCTACACCTAAGACTGATATAACAGTTAATAAGGTTTGGGCAGGTGAACCTTCAAGCCAGTCCCACGACGGCTACTATGTAAAGGTTGACCTTATGAGAAGCTCCGCAGCAGAGACTGCTCAGGCGATAGATACTGCAACACTTGATGCTTCCAACAACTTTAAATACACCTTTACAGGACTTGATGAACAGGACGCAAATGGTAATCCTTATACTTATACTGTAGCAAACGAAATTACAAATGCTCCCAAGTACATTGAAAATGTACAGTCAGGTTATGAAACAACTTGCAGCGGAACGACTGTAACAAATACTTGGAAAGACACCACAATTCCCGTTCCTACACCTAAGACTGATATAACAGTTAATAAGGTTTGGGCAGGTGAACCTTCAAGCCAGTCCCACGACGGCTACTATGTAAAGGTTGACCTTATGAGAAGCTCCGCAGCAGAGACTGCTCAGGCGATAGATACTGCAACACTTGATGCTTCCAACAACTTTAAATACACCTTTACAGGACTTGATGAACAGGACGCAAATGGTAATCCTTATACTTATACTGTAGCAAACGAAATTACAGATGCTCCCAAGTATACTGAAAATGTACAGTCTGGTTATGAAGTATCTTACAACGGAACTACAGTAACAAACACCTGGAAAGACACCACAACTCCTACCCCCACTCCTACAACCATTGATGTAAGAGTAAATAAGGTATGGGATAATGAACCCACAGGTCAGTCTCACGACGGTTACTATGTAAAGGTTGACCTTATGAGAAGCTCCGCAGCAGAGCCTGCTCGTGCGATAGATACTGCAACACTTGATGCTTCCAACAACTTTGAATATACTTTCACCGGACTTGAAGAGAAGGACGCAGGCGGCAATCTTTACACCTACACTGTAGCAAACGAAATTACAAATGCTCCCAAGTACATTGAAAATGTACAGTCAGGTTATGAAACAACTTGCAGCGGAACGACTGTAACAAATACTTGGAAAGACACCACAACTCCTACTCCCACACCCGGCACCACAGATATTACAGTCAAGAAGATATGGGCAGGGGAGCCTGCAGGCTATTCTCACGACAGCTACACTGTCACTGTTGAACTTCGCAGAAAGGTAAATGGAGCAGTTGATCTTAACTTTAGCGAGCCAATACCCCTTAATGCGGCAAATGGCTTTGAATTTACACGTTCAGGTCTTGAAGCAGAAGATGCAGACGGCAACCCTTACACCTACTATATCGCAAGCGAGAGCACAACTGCTCCCCAGTATATGGACGGCGTTCAGTCGGGATACAAGGCAACATACAGCGGCACAACCGTTACCAACACTTGGACCGAATGGAACGCTCCCACTCCCAGCAAGATAAGCGTTACCGTTAACAAGACATGGGCAAACGAGCCTGCAAATGCAGACCACAGCAATTATGTTGTTAAGGTCGATCTTATCAGAAACTCTGTTACTGTTACAGATCAGAAGGTAGCTACAGTTACACTTGAAGCTGCAAACAGCTTCACAGCTACTGTAGATGATCTTGAAGAATTTGATGCAAGCGGCAATATCTTTGTTTATACCGTTGCCAACGAGCAGATGATCGGTATTCCCAAATATATCCGTGGTGTACAGTCCGGATACACTGCTTCCTACAACGGCACTACAGTTACAAACACATGGAACGAGGTTCCCAGACCTGCTCCTGTCACCACCTCCGTTACAGTAACAAAGCTCTGGAGCGGCGATGATGGCAGAAACGACCACAGCGGATACGAGGTAGCTGTTCAGCTGGTCGGAACAGCAAACGGTGTTTCCGTAGTTGTGGAAAACGTTATACTCAATGCTCAGAACAACTTCACAAAGACTATTGATAACCTTGACAAGTATGACGGAAACGGCAATCTTTACACCTATTCCATCAGAAACGAGGCTTCAACTGCTCCCAAGTATATTGCAGGCGTTCAGTCGGGTTATGAAGTTTCCATCTCAGGCACTACAGTAACCAACACATGGCATGAAGTTTCAACCGTTTCGGGCAACCACTCCTTCAAGTTCAAGAAGACTGACAGAGAGGGCATTTCTCTTGAAAACTCCGAGTTCACCCTTTACTATGACGCTTCCTGCACATCTCCTGTTATGACAGATGCAGGCGACGCTTACAAGGTAAGATCCGATAAGGACGGCATTGTTGAGTTCAAGGGACTTATCCCCGGCACATACTATTTCGCCGAGACTGAGGCTCCCGAGGGCTACAAGCTCAACACCAACATTTACAGCGTTACCATTACAGTTGACGCAGACGGCAATACAGTTGTTACCTTCGGTGACGGCACAAGCACAGGACTTACATCTCTTGCAGTTGTAAATGACCCCATCAGCACCACACCCAATAACGGCGGCGGATTCAATAACGGCGGCAATAACGGTGGCAACGGCGGTAATAATGGCGGAAATAACAACGGAGGCAACAACGGCGGTAACGGCAACAATGGCGGTAACGGCAACAATGGCGGAAACGGCAACAATGGCGGAAACGGCAACAATGGCGGTAACGGCAACAATGGCGGAAACGGCGGCAACGGTGGAAATGACAACAATGGCGGTAACGGCAACAATGGCGGAAACGGCGGCAACAGTGGAAACGGCAACAATGGTGGAAACGGCGGCAATGGCGGAAACAACACCAACGGCGGCAGCAGCACCACTGATGACGGCGACAAGACATATGGCGGCGATTCCACAGGAAAGACCGACACTGATTACGATTCCGACGGTTCAGGCAAGACTACAGGCACCGACACAGATTCCGACCATTCCGGCAAGACCACAGGAACAGATACCGACAGCTCGGAAGATGTCTCCTCCGGCAGCGGAATGTATGCAGACGGAACTGCAGAAGAAAGCTCTTCCGTTCCTGCTGTGATCTGCACAGCGGCTATCTCCTTTATTGCGGCTGCGGCATTCGTTACAGCAAGAAGAAAGATTCAGAAGTAATTTTTAACTATAAAATCGCCCCTGATGATAATATCGTCAGGGGTGATTTTTGTCATACTGCTCAAAACAACTGAACATTTTCTTTGAAAATGTGAGATTTTTTCAAAAGCTATTGGCAAGCGGCACGAAATATGTTATAATATATAGGATACCGCTTAACAGCAATTCTGAAAGGAAGGTTTTATATATGTCAAAGTTAATGCTTGGCAATCAGGCGGTTGCCAGAGGTCTGTACGAGGCAGGGGTTGACGTTGTTTCCTCCTACCCGGGCACACCCAGCACTGAAATTACCGAGTTTGCTGCTAAATATGATGATTTCCACTCCGAGTGGGCACCCAACGAGAAGGTTGCCTGCGAAACTGCTATTGGTGCCAGCATCGGCGGCGCACGTTCATTCTGCGCAATGAAGCACGTTGGTCTCAACGTTGCTGCCGACCCTCTCTTTACCGTGGCTTATTCGGGCGTGAACGGCGGTCTTGTTATCGGCGTTGCCGACGACCCCGGAATGCACTCCAGCCAGAACGAGCAGGACAGCCGTCATTATGCCATTGCTTCAAAGGTGGCTATGGTAGAGCCTTCCGACTCGGGTGAGTGCAAGGAATTTACAAAGATGGCGTATGAGCTTTCTGAAAAGTTCGATACTCCCGTTATCCTGCGCCTTTCCACAAGAGTTTCCCACTCCCAGAGCGTTGTTGAGGAGTGCGAGAGAGTTCCTCACGACATCGGCAAGTATGAGAAGAACATCGGTAAGTACGTTATGATGCCCGCAAATGCCATCAAGCGCCATGTTGTTGTTGAGGAGAGACTGAGAAAGCTCACCGAATACGCTGAGGACTGCCCCTTCAACACCGTTGAGATGAACAGCGATGAGATAGGCGTTATCACTTCGGGCATTGCATATGAATACGCAAAGGAAGCTTTGGGCGACAAGGCAAGCTACCTGAAGCTGGGACTTATCAATCCTCTGCCTGTAAAGCTTATCAAGGACTTTGCCGCAAAGGTAAAGAAGCTTTACGTTATTGAAGAGCTGGACGACATTATCGAGACCCACTGCCGCAAGATTGGTCTTGACCCCATCGGCAAGGCTGAGTTTACATATCTGGGCGAATATTCCCAGAGCTACCTCAAGGACAAGATCCTGGGCGAAAAGGACGAGTTTGTTACATATCCCGAGAATGTTCCCGTCCGTCCTCCCGTAATGTGCGCAGGATGTCCCCACAGAGGCGTGTTCTACACCCTTAAAAAGCTGGGCGTAATGGTCAGCGGCGATATCGGCTGCTACACTCTTGGCGCTGCCGCTCCTCTCTGCGCTATGGATACCACTATCTGCATGGGCGCTTCCGTCAGCGGTCTCCACGGCTTCAACATTGCCCGCAAGGGTGAATATGAGCACAAGGCGGTTGCTGTTATCGGCGACTCCACCTTTATCCATTCGGGTATCACAGGTCTTATAAATATTGCGTACAACGCAAGTAATTCCACAGTTATCGTTCTGGATAACTCCATCACAGGCATGACAGGCCATCAGAACAACCCTGCCAACGGCTTCAACATCAAGGGCGACCCTGCTTCCGCTGTAAGCATCGAGGCTGTCTGCCATGCTGTTGGAATTGACAGAGTAAGAGTTGTTGACCCCGCAAACCTTGCCGAGACCGAGGCTGTTATCAAGGAAGAGCTGGCTGCGGACGCTCCCTCTGTTATCATTACCCGCCGTCCCTGCGCTCTGCTTAAAACCGTCAAGCACAAGCCGCCTGTTAAGGTGGATCCCGACAAGTGCCGCTCCTGCAAGGCCTGCATGAGGATCGGCTGCCCTGCCATTTCCATGTCCACAGGCAAGGCTAAGATAGACAACACCCTTTGCGTTGGCTGCGGTCTGTGTACTCAGATGTGCAAGTTTGACGCTATTGAAGAATAAAATCCGCTGAAAGGAATGAAATAAATTGGAAACTAAATCTATAATGCTGGTAGGCGTCGGCGGACAGGGTACGCTGCTTGCAAGCCGTATTCTGGGAAATGTGCTGCTGTCACAGGGCTATGACGTAAAGGTCAGCGAAGTCCACGGAATGTCCCAGAGAGGCGGTTCCGTTGTTACATACATCAAGTTCGGCGAGAAGGTATATTCTCCCGTTATCGAAAAGGGTCAGGCAGACCTGATCGTTTCCTTTGAGGCTCTTGAAGCCGCAAGATGGGTGTCCTTCCTGAAAAAGGGCGGCAAGCTGGTCATGAACACTCAGGAGATCGAGCCTATGCCTGTTATCACAGGTGCTGCACAGTATCCCGCAAACATCGTTGATACACTTAGATCGCTTGGTGAGACCGTTATCGCAGTTGACGCTCTCAGCCTTGCTGAGCAGGCAGGCACAAGCCGTGCTGTAAACGTTGTTCTTATGGGAGTTATCTCCCACATTCTGGACTTCGGCGACAAGGTATGGAACGATGCACTTGAACAGTGCGTTCCCGCCAAGGTGCTTGAAGTCAACAAAAAGGCCTTTGAACTGGGCAGAAATGCGTAAGTTATAAATATTTCTATGAAAAGAGGAAAATCCCATGAACTACTACAAGCCCGAGATCGAATGTGCTCCCAGAAGCGAGCTGGAGGCTCTCCAGTCCTATCGTCTTTCCAGAACTGTAAGACGTGTTTATGAGAACGTAGCACCATACCGCAAGAAAATGGACGAAGCAGGCGTTAAGCCCGAGGACATCAAGAGTATCGCAGACCTTCAGAAGCTTCCTTTCACCGTCAAGCAGGACCTGAGAGACAACTATCCTTACGGAATGTTTGCTTCCCCTATGAAGGACGTTGTACGTATTCACGCAAGCTCAGGCACAACAGGCAAGCAGACGGTCGTTGGCTACACTGCACATGACATTGATATGTGGGCTGAGTGCGCAGCAAGAGCGCTGGTATCCGTTGGCGGAACAAAGGACGATTTCATTCACGTTTCCTACGGCTACGGCCTTTTCACAGGCGGTCTGGGTCTCCACTACGGCGCTGAGAAGCTGGGTGCTACCGCTATCCCCGCTTCCGCAGGTAACAGCATGAGACAGCTCCAGATGTTCAAGGATTTCGGTTCCTCTATCATCTGTATGACACCCTCATATGCCATCAGCCTTATCGAGCTTATGAAGGAAAACAACATCAGCAAGGACGAGCTCAAGCTCAAGGCAGGCGTTTTCGGCGCAGAGCCCTGGACTGAGGAGATGAGAAAGGAGATAGAGGCAGGTCTTGGCATCAAGGCTTACGACATCTACGGACTTTCCGAGATAATGGGTCCTTCCGTTTCCTGCGAGTGCGAATGCCAGTGCGGTATGCACATCTGCGAGGATCACTTTATCCCCGAGATCATCGACCCCGATACACTTGAAGTTCTTCCCGCAGGTCAGCAGGGCGAGCTGGTATTTACCTGCATCACCAAGGAAGCACTTCCCCTTATCCGCTACAGAACAAGAGATATCGCTACTCTCGTTTACGACAAGTGCGAGTGCGGCAGAACTCTCGTAAGAATGCTGAAGCCTCAGGGCAGAACCGACGATATGCTCATCATCAGAGGCGTTAACGTATTCCCCTCACAGATCGAGTCCGCTCTTCTCAGCGTTGACAACAAGGCTACCAACTACTTCCTGGAGGTTGACCGTGTCAATAACCTTGATACTCTTGAAGTTCAGGTCGAGATGAGAGAGGATATGTTCGGCGACGAGATCAAGACCCTTGAAGCTTACAAGAAGAAGGTCAAGTCTGCTATCGACTCCGCTATCGGTGTAGGCGTAAGCGTTAAGCTTGTTGAGCCTAAGACACTTGCACGCTCCACAGGCAAGGCAGTAAGAGTTAACGACAAGCGTGCTATCAAGAACAAGTTTACAAAGTAATTTCATAAAGGAGCGCTGACTATGTTTGTTGAACAGATTTCCGTTTTCGTTGAAAACAAGACAGGCAGACTTGCCGATGTTATGGCACTGCTCGGCAGAGAGGGCGTTGACGTAAAGGCTCTTACCGTTGCTGACACTGCTGATTTCGGTATTATCCGCCTTATCGTAAACTCTCCCGAAAAGGCTCTGACGATCCTAAAGGACAATTCCTTTACCGCAAACATCACCGAGGTGCTTGCGTTCTCCGTTTCCGACAAGCCCGGCGCACTTTACAGCGCTATGGAGGTGCTGAGAAAGGCTGATGTAAACATTAAGTACCTTTACGCTGTAACAGGTCAGTCTGCGGGAAATGCGGATTTCGTTATCCGTGTATCGGACAATGACGCTGCTGCCAAGGCTCTCAGCGACGGCGGTTTTGCGCTTATTGACAAGGAAGAGATCTATAAGTAAGAATTAGTATCAGATATTTATGACATCTGACGTGAAAATGTGATATTATAATATAAGCCGCCTGACAGGCATGCTGTGTTCCAAAACGAAGCACAGCACAAAATGTCAGGTGGCTTTTTTATTTTATGTGGTAAAGATGTTTACTGCATGACCGTCTATACCGTTTCGCTCAACAGCGGGGGACTGAGCGGACTTGTTTGCACGCAGGCTTTTTGACCCTGCCGCAGACAAGCTTATATTCTTTATCCTTGCGGTGAAGTGCTTTACGGTAATGTGCGTTCGGGAAGATATTAGGATAATAAAAAAAGCGGCACGTTAAGTGTCACTTTTTTATATCTCCGATATTATTTTCAGAAGCTTTTCAAGCTTGGCTTTTTCTTCATCGGAAAGTTTGCCGATAAACTCGATAAGCTCCTGCTGTTTTTCGCTGAGGCTCCCCTGAGAAAGTCCACGCTTATTGTTGGTCAGCCCTGCGATATAATCAAGGCTTACGTTATAGTATTTTGCAAGCATTATGGCACGTTCAAAGGGGATCTCGGCTTCACCGTGTTCATATCGGCTGTAATATTGTGTCGTTGTGTTGAGATAATGAGCTACATCGCTTTGTTTTTTGTCGCTGTCCTCTCTAAGGTCTCGTATCCTTTGATAATATGCCATGATATACACCTCTTAGATATATTTTACCATAAAAGATGTTTTTATACTTGACAAAACAATCTTATTAGATTATAATAAATGTGTAATTGTCTTATAAGATGATTGTTGCTGCTTTATTCATTATATCAGGCTATTCAAGGGGGAACAGTATGGAATATTCAAATGTGAGGGTAAGAAAGAGGTATAATAAGTTAATTGCCTATTTAATGGCTGATGGTGTATGTATTGCAATTATGGGAATTATAGGCATTTTTTTATCATTTACAGATCGGTTTTCTGAAAGTCTGAATGTACAGGGTGCGGTCATGTTTCTTTTGGTTGCTCTGGTGGGAGCAGCCATAACAGGGCTTGTCACATTGTATGTGTTTAGCAGAACGCCAAAGGACGAGCGGCTTTTGACATGGCTCAGATGCCTGTGTCTCGGCTTAATGATCGGTTTAAAAATTGTTCTGACAGTATTTGTAATAACAATTCCGCTGCTTATCAAATTAGACTTAAATGCCAAATATTATGAGTATGATTATACAGGATATTTCGATGGTGACGAAATTAGACTTAAAAGAATTGAACAGGGCAAATATGAGGATATCAACGGTAATATTTATTATTCCTATGAGTGAAATAAAAATACGGAGGTAGAGGATATGAACAGCTCAAATCCTGATATTAAGGTGAAAAAAGATACAACAAATTTATGGCTTTTTTGCCGGCTAATGGCGTGGTTGCTACGGTGTTATATATTGTAATGCTTGCGGGCGGTATAGCAAACGGAAGTGAGATCGATGCGGCAAGCTTCGGTGTCATATTTATTACCCTGTTTATTACAGTGATAATAACATTGCTGATATTCAAAAACACGCCCAAGGAAGAACGTGCAGCCACATGGTTCAGATGCTTCAAAATGGGCATTATCATATCTGTTAAGTTGGGATTTGCAATATTTATTTTCACAATACCTTTTCTTATAAAAACAAGTACACGGTATTATGAGTTTGATTATACGGGGTATGTTGACGGGAAGGAGATCAGACTGAAAAAACTGGATCGTGGTAAGTATGAGGATATGGAAGGAAATGTTTATTATATCAACACATGACATATGTCTTTTGAGCCTCAGGTTATTTAAGTGTTCTGTTTTTCATACATATATTATTTGCAGTGTGATAAAAATCAAGGAGGAAGCAACATGAAACAAAGAAAAATCAAAAGTTGTATTGCTGCTGCAATGGCGTTTATGTGCTTTGGTTCAATCTCAGCTCAGTTTGAAATCAACGCATATGCTGACAGCAGCCATACAGTGACTGTTACTACTGACGGTAATGGTGCCGCATCGGCAGATACGCCAGTACAAATTGCCAATGGTCAGGTCACATTGACTGCTACACCAAACGCAGGATATGAATTTGATCATTGGGAGATAACCTCAACATCCACCTCATATTCCAAGGAAGCAAACATTGTGTTTGTTCTTGATACAACAGGGTCTATGAGCAATAAGATTGAAAAGGTAAAGGACAATCTTGCAAATCTGGTTCAGTTTTTGGATGCAAAAAGCATGGGACTCAATATGTCTATCATAGAGTTCAGTGATGCAAGAAATTATGATGGCTCAACAGTTTATCATACCTTTTCAAATGGAACTCACTGGACATCCGATGTTTCTGAAGCTGTTGCGATTTTTGATAAGGTAAAAACAGGCAGCGGTTGGGACGAAACACCTACAGATGCTTTTACTCAGCTGCTTAAAAAGGACGGCACACTGAATTTCCCTGCAGGTTCAGTTAACAATTATATTTTCATGTTAACAGATGAGGATTATTATGATTTTAAGGACACCGCAGAGAATAGTGCTAAAAACCGTTATCCTATGGAAACATGGATCGACAAATTTGTCAATGCCGGTGTAAAGGTCACAGTATTTACCAAAGAATACTATAAGAGTGCTTACGAGGATCTGTTTACAAAGACAGGCGGTATGTATGTCGATATAACCACAGAGGATTACACCAAGGCAATGAATGATTTTGCTGATTATCTGGATCAGACCAGCGTTACCACGGGTAAGACTGTATATGAAAATCCTTATACAATGACTATGCCTGACGGCAATGTTACAGCAAAAGCATTTTTCAAGCCTGTTAATAAGAGTGCTTACACGATAACAGTTGTTACAGACGGTCACGGCAGGGCATATGCCAGCAAAAATACAGCACTTCCTGGTGAGAACATAGGTATTACCGCATACCCAGATTCGGGATATATGCTGGAATCTGTTGTGTGCATTGAAGGCGGTGCTGTTCTGCATGACAATACATTTGTGATGCCTGCGGCAAATGTGGTCATCAAGGTTACATTTAAAGAAGATCTGACAGAATATATAATGTCAGGTCGTCCTTATTCCTACATTTTCACATATGATTCGGAAATGAATCTTGTTAAGATCAACAGCAATAGAAATTTTGATGGTTTTCCTGATTATGTCACTGTTAAAATTGATCTGGGCAAGGAATATGCAGGTATGACAGGCAGCCTCTGTTCGGGCAGAAAATCCAACAGAAATGTAATTGAAACTATTACGCTGGACGAAAACGGCTGCTATACATTCAAAGCAGGCATTGCAAAAAACTATTCATTTGTATTGGACGAATAATGTAATTCATATCATTGTTCCGAAAGAATATAATGTGTGAAAGCAGAATAAAAAAATCGGCGTATCTCAAACGAGATACGCCGTAATTTTTATTCTGAGATCCGATTAAGCCTTGCCAACGGAGCCGAAAGTAGTGATCTTCTCGGCAACCTTTGCCTTGATAGCCTCGAAACCGGGGTTGAGGAGCTTTCTGGGGTCGAAGCCCTTGCCCTGAAGGTCCTTGCCCTCTTCGATGTACTTTCTGGTAGCTTCCTGGAATACCAGCTGGCACTCGGTGTTAACGTTGATCTTTGCAACGCCAAGAGAAATTGCCTTCTGGATCATGTCGTCGGGGATACCTGTGCCGCCGTGAAGTACGAGAGGCATATCGCCGGTCTTAGCCTTGATTGCTTCGAGAACGTCGAAACGGAGGCCGGGCCAGTTTGCGGGATACTTGCCGTGGATATTGCCGATACCTGCTGCGAGCATTGTTACGCCAAGGTCTGCAACAGCCTTGCACTCGTCGGGATCAGCGCACTCGCCCATACCAACTACGCCGTCTTCTTCGCCGCCGATGGAACCAACCTCAGCCTCGAGGGAGAGACCGAGAACGTCGCAGGTGTGAACAAGAGCAGTGGTCTTTTCAATGTTCTCAGCGATAGGATAGTGAGAACCATCGAACATGATGGAAGAGAAGCCTGCGTTGATGCAAGCCTTTGCACCCTCAAAGGTACCGTGGTCGAGGTGAAGAGCAACAGGAACAGTGATGTCCAGGCTGTCCATCATAGCGCTTACCATAGCCTCTACGGTCTTGAAACCGCACATATATTTACCAGCGCCTTCGGAAACACCGAGGATAACAGGAGCCTTGAGTTCCTGAACAGTCTGAAGTACAGCCTTTGTCCATTCAAGGTTGTTGATGTTGATCTGAGCAACAGCATACTTGCCGTCACGTGCTTTGATGAGCATGTCCTTAGCGGAAACTAATCTTGACATTATATTATACCTCCAAGCTTATTATGCGGTTAGACACCGCTTCTGTATTTTTTATTATACTCTATTTTTTTATTTTTTGCAATAGTTTCCGAGCAATTTTTCTGATTTTTCCGCAGATGAACACAATATCCTTTGAAATACCACGATAGGGTCTGAATATACACCTTAAATATATAC
>ERZ1034920.1239-NODE-1239-length-17022-cov-7.761596_pt1 | contig 17022 bp, 33 predicted proteins | sample MGYA00520688_ERZ1034920 | MGnify/ENA primary metagenome ERZ1034920 (study PRJEB33766, sample SAMN09781785) | gut metagenome | biome: gut microbiome | host: Homo sapiens | place: Madagascar | study: EMG produced TPA metagenomics assembly of the PRJNA485056 data...
GAAAACAGGTGAAATACCTGCAGGAGTAAATATAAATACACAAAATACAAGTTTAAGAATAAAGTAGGTGCAATAATGGATTATTTAGATTTAAAAGATAACAAAAATAATTATTATGGAGGTAATTAAAATGTTAGCAAAAAAAGCAACATTAGATGATGTTAATTTAAAAATTATGGTTTGGGGAGAAAGTGGAAGTGGAAAAAGTAGATTTGCACTATCTTCTCCAAGTCCAATAGTAATAGATTTAGAAGGTAGTACAAGATTATATGCTGAACAATTTGATTTTTATAAAGCAGAAGTAGATAAAACAAATAATAGAGCAAGTAATCCCGCAACGTTAACAGTAAATTTAATAGAAGAGATTTTAAAAGGAGAATATCCTGACAGAAAAACATTAATAGTAGATCCGATTACAGATTTACTTGATTGCATAGAAGATGCAAGTGCTAAGAAATATGAGCAAATGATAGGGAAAAGAGTAGGGGAGTTAAACCAACTTCAAAAAACAAAATGGTACGCATATAGAAGAGAAATGGCAAGAACAGTATTAAACCAATTAAAAGATATTCCTATGAACTTAATATTAGTGGCAAGAGCAAAGAATGTGTGGGATACAAAAGATGGAAAAATGCAACCAGTAGGACTTACATATGACGCATTAGATATAGTGGAATATTTAATGGATATAGTTATTCAACTAGAAAAAAGTGGAGATGAAACAAAAGCAATTGTAAAAAAATCTAGAATAGGAAATTTACCAAAGATATTAGATGTTAAAGATTACTCATCAATAGAAAATGCATTAAAAAATAATGGCAATAATTTAGCAGAAGAAAATAAGTAGGTGGTTAAATGCAAACTACAGGAACATTAGAAGAAATAAACATAGACTATAAGACAGGAAAACCTAAAATAAGCTTTTTAATTGAAGGAAAGGACAAGTTATCAGACATAGAACAACTAAAAGGCTTAAAACTAAAAATAGAGGCAAAGAAATACATAAAGAAGAGAACAACAAATGCAAATAATTATTTTTGGAAACTTTTACAAGAATTATGCGAGATAGCAGAAACAGACACAATTGAAGAATATAAAAGAAGAGTAAAGGAACTAGGAATATTCAGAAGATTTAAGATAGAAACAGAAAACATAAAAACATTTGAAAAAATGTGGACTGCACAAGGAATAGCCTGGTTTTGTGAAATTGCAGATACAGAGTATATAAAAAATTCAGAATTTAAAATTGTTAATGCTTATTATGGATCAAGTTCATTTAATAGCAAACAAATGTCAAGACTTATAGATGGAGTAGTGCAAGATTGTAAAGCTTATGGAATAGAAACAAAATCACAAGCAGAAATAGATAGTTTATTGAAAGAGTGGAACTAAAAATGAAAAGATATTCAATATTAAATAATCTTGATAAATGTTTCTTTTGTGGCAGACCAGCAGAGTGTATTCATGAAGTTTACTTCGGCTCAGCAAATAGGCAAATTTCAATTGAGAATGGATTTTGCGTGGGTTTATGCCATAAAGAGCATAATATGTCAAGCAACTCTGTACATCGCAATAGAAGCATGGATTTAGAGTTAAAAAGAGTATATCAAAAAGAATATGAAAAAAATCATACAAGAGAAGAATTTATAAAATTAATAGGAAAAAGTTATTTATAAAAAATATTAGGAGGAATTAGAAATGAATTTTAAAGCAGAAATAACAGAAAAATATACCAAAATACAAGGAGAGACAGATGAAGTTTTAGCAGGATTAGGAATGTATGTAAGAGCATTAAGAAAAAATAACATATCAGAAAGACTAATAAAAGAAACAATAAACATGGTATTAGACGATTTTAAGAAAGAAAGCAAAGTAGAAACAATAGTAGACAATGACAAAGTTAAAATACGAAAATTTGACTTAAATGGATTATCAAAAGAAGAAGTAAGAGAGCTATTTGATAAAGAAATATTTAATGAATTATTTAAATAAAAAAGCAGCTAAGGGGTAAGGCATAAGTTTTATCCCTTATATTTTACGAAGAAGGTGGGAGAGATACTTGGAAGATGAAACATGGATAAAGTTATATAGAAAAATATTAAAATCTCCCATTTGGGAAAATGAAAAAGCATTGAAAGTTTGGATATGGTGTTTAGTAAAAGCAACGCATATAGAAAGAATACAGTTAGTTGGACAACAAAGTGTTTTACTAGAAAGAGGACAATTTGTATTTCGGCAGAAAGAAGGCTAGTCAAGAGTTACAGATGTCAGAAAGTATGGTTTACAGGTATATAAATCTGCTAAAAGAGCTAAAAATGTTGAACATCAAATCGAACAACAAATTTTCAGTTGTAACCGTTGAAAAATGGGAAGATTATCAAATTAGAAAAGAAGAAATGAACAGCAAGTTAGACAACAAACGAACAACAAACGAACACAAACAAGAATGTAAAGAAATTTATCTTACTTTATTTAATAAATATAAAAAGCAAATTGAAGAAAATTCTAGTAAAAAGATAAGAATAATATCTAAATGCAAAGAATGTTCAGATTATGCTTTATTAACACAAGAAGAACAAGAAGATTTATTTTATGACTTAATGAGTGTAGATATAGATAAGAAGTTTAGGTAAGGAGTGATAAACAAATGATTACAGTAGAAACAAGACAGATGTCATTTAATGACATACAAGACAAAACAAAAATAAGATATATACAGATTTTAAATAGATTGGACAAGCCTAAAACGGCAAAAGAATTAGCAGTAGAGTTATTTGACTTAGGCTTTACACCAAGCACAGAAAGAAATTATACAGCACCAAGATTAACAGAATTAGAAAAAATGGGATATGTAAAAGCAATAGACAAAAAGAAATGTGAATATACAGGAAAAACAGTAGCGGTATATGAGAGAACACAAGCTGGATTTGAAGCACTAAATTATCAACATATACCAAGATTGGATTAACGTATGAAACAGATTGAAAAGAATACATTATGTTATTACTGCTTAGGTTGTAACAAGCAAGAAAACGAAAATTACAAGCCGGTAATAAGATGCAGGAATTTTATACAAGGAGTAGAAAATTGGCAAGAAAGGTTAAGAGAGGAGCTAAATAAAAGTGAACAAATACAGAAATAAAAAAGCAATAGTAGATGATTATATCTTTGACAGTATTCAAGAAAGTAGAAGATATAAAGAACTAAAACTATTACTAAAAGCAGGAGAAATAAGTAACTTAGAATTACAACCAAGATTTTTGCTACAAGATAGTTTTAAGAAAAACGGAAGAACGTTTAGAAAGATAGAATATGTTGCAGATTTTAAGTACATAGAAAATGGCAAAACAATAGTAGAAGATGTAAAAGGAATGCAGACAGATGTATTCAAATTAAAACATAAAATATTTGAAAAAGTTTATCCAGACTTGGAATTAAGAATAATAAAATGAAAGGAACATAAGAGATGAATAAAAAATGTAAGATAGAATTATATAATGACCACTTTGAAAATGCAAAGAGATATGGAATACCACACGCACAATTAATTATAGCAGATATACCATATAACCTTGGAAATAAGGCATATGCAAGTAATCCAAGTTGGTACATAGATGGAGATAATAAAAATGGAGAAAGTAAATTTGCTGGGAAAAGTTTTTTTGATACAGATAATGATTTTAAAATAAATAATTTCTTTGATTTCTGCACTAGATATTTAAAGAAAGAACCAAAAGAAAAAGGACAAGCACCAGCAATGATAGTATTCTGTGCTTTTGAACAAATGCAAATGGTAATAGATGAAGCAAAAAAACATGGACTAATGAAAAATTATCCACTAGTATTTGTAAAAAATTATTCAGCATCAGTATTAAAAGCTAATATGCGAATTGTAGGAGCGACAGAATATGCAGTAGTGCTTTATAGAGATAAGTTACCCAAATTTAATAATGGTAGAACGGAAGAACAAAAAGGGAAAATGATATTCAACTGGTTTGAGTGGAAAAGAGACAGTTCTAAACTATACCCTAAAATACATCCAACTCAAAAGCCAATCAGCTTGTTAAAACGATTAATAGAAATATTTACAGATGAGGGGGATGTTGTAATAGATCCAGTAGCAGGAAGTGCAAGCACATTAAGAGCTTGTGCAGAAACAGGAAGAAATGGGTATGGCTTTGAAATAAAAAAAGATTTTTATAATCAAGCAAAAGAAAAAATGATAAGTGAAGATATTTTAAATGGAATAATGGAAGATGGACAAGTTACATTTAAAGCACTTATTGCTATAAAGTAGGAGGAGAAGATGAATAGAGAGATAAAGACAGGATAAAAGGATAAAAAGTATTGCAATAGGAATGCGAATGTGATAGTATTGCATTGAGGTGATTATTGTGAATACAAAACAAGAAAAATTAATAAAGATTTTAAAAGAAATATATATAAAAGAAGGAAAAATACCTACGAAAAGGTACATAAATTCTAGGGAAGATTTGCCAAGCGAAATGAGCTTTAGAACAGCATTTGGAAGTTGGGGAAAAGCTTTGAAAGAGGCTGGAATAGAACCTCAAAAATCATATCCATCTAAAAAGTGCATAGAAAATTCAGTAAAAGCACATAAAAATAAAAAAGGATTTAACAATAAAGGTGGAAAAAGAATAAACAAACAAGGATATATAGAAATATGGAAACCAGAACATCCAAATGCGAATAAAAAAGGTTATATTTTAGAACATAGGTTGGTCATGTCAGCATATATAGGGAGACCATTAACTGAAAATGAGGATGTGCATCATAAAGACAAAGACAAAGCTAACAATGATATAAGTAATTTAGAATTGATGACTAAAAGCCAGCATGCTAAATATCATGAAAAGAATGATAAAAATAAGCATAATCGAAATAACACAGGAAAATGTAAATATCCTGAATGCGACGAAAATACGAACAGCAAGATTGGGTTATGCAATAAGCATTATAAATTACAATGGCAAAGACTAAAAAGCGGATTAATTAGTAATATTGATGAGTTTAAAGAAATATCAAGAAAACATACAGAAGCAACTAAAAAGAAATTAAGTGATATTGCTAAAAAACAACCTAGAAAAAACGGTAAATTTTCAAAGAGTAGGTAAAACTACTCTTTTTTATATACGATAATCCAGAGTTATTAGGAGGAGAATAGATATGTGTGAATACTGCAAAAAGATAATAAATAATAAGAGAATATTAGATATAGACAATGAAGAAGAAACGCATATGGAAATTATTAATCAAAAAAAGTCTTGGGGATATATGGTATATGTTGAAATAGAAGGACAAGACAATGATGGATATAAGCCAAGTCAGTTTTTTCAAATAAATTATTGCCCGATGTGTGGCAGAAAATTGGGAAAGGAGTAAATAGATATGTTAAAAATAAGAGATGATATAGATTTAAAAGAACTTGAAAAGTTTGGATTTGAATTAGATGGTAATACATATAAGTATTTTATAGCAAAAAACAAATGTGTTTATGTATGTGTTCATGATAGAAAAATAATAAGGCCAGAATTACCAGTAATAACAAGTAGAATAAAAGCAATTTTTATATCTAAAAAACCATATCAAAAATTAAGTGAAATAATGTATAAGCTAGATAAAGCAAATTTAGTAGTAAAGGAGTAAATAAGATATGAAAGTAATGATAAGTCAACCAATGAATGGTAGAAACCAAGAAGAAATAAAAAAAGAAAGACAAAATATAATAGAAAAATTTAATAAAATGCACATAGAAGTAATTAATACATTATTCACAGAAGAAGTTCCAGATAATTGCAATGTGGCAGTATATTATTTGGGGAAATCAATAAGTGCAATGAAAGATATAGATGCATTGTATATGTGTGACAATTGGTCTAATGCAAGAGGGTGTAGAATTGAAAATCAAGTTGCTAGAGAATATGGAATAAAAATATTACATAAAGATTTTTTTACAAATAATCCAATAATGACTACAAGAGATTTCGAGAGGAGTAATACATAATGAAAGAAAAAATAAATAAAAGAACAACTAAAGATAGTATCGAATATTTAGAATTACAATGTATTGTTAATAATAGAATACATGATTATGTTTCAAAGTATCATAATTACCCTAAATACATCAAATTACCTTTATGGATATTTGAATGCTTGAAACAAACAATGTGTGAAGTAGATTTAAAGATAGATTATAAAACAGAAGAGTTTACATTCTTTAATTTAAAAGTTTGTGAAACTGTTAGTATAGAAAAAGCAGAAGAAATCGAGGTGTTTTAAGTGAAAGAAAATAGTAGAGAAGATAGAGTTAATATATTAAAAATAGAATGTTATATTACAATAAATGACGAGAAAGAGCCAATCTTAAATATTGGTACAAGCTTTTCGAATATGGTAGAAAGTGAAGAATTTAAGTATTATAATGATGAATTGCATAAAAATATCAAGCCAATTTTAAATGATTTAAAACAAATGTTATTAAACACATTAGAAATGGAGGAAGAATGAAAAATAGTATAGAAGAAATAATAAAACAATTAAAATTAATGTTAAAAGTTCGTAAACAACAAAAAGAAATAATAGAATGTGCAGGCGGAAGTTGTATAAATTGTGATCCAGATATCAGAGCGTTAACTGAAAGTATAGATATTTTATCAGATTACAAAAGAATATTAAAAGAGAATGAAGAATTAAAACAAGAAAGAGAATTAGTAGGAGTACCAGTAAGGAATAAAAGAGATGGGAAAATAGGAATAATATTACACCAATGGAAAAGTGGAAGTATTGCAGTATTAGAAAATATTAAACCAAGAGTAATAAATACTCATGATGATTGGAATACATTAGAAATAATTAATGATAATGTAGAGCAAAAGAGAACAAAAAATGATTGTATTCCAATTCAAAAAGTAAAAGACAAGATAAAAGAAGAGAAAATGCCATTAACAATAGTAGGAGGAATAAGGAATAAAAAAATATTAGGATATGGAATAAGTTTAGGAAGAATGCAAGTTTTACAAGAGCTAATAGAAGAAAGAGAGGAAAAATAGTATGTTAGGATATTACATGAAAAGTACAATAGTATTTTTAATAATATACTTTACTTCAAGTAGAGCAATAAGAATATTATTACATAATAGAGATGAAATAGATTATAAAAAATATACAAAAAAAGATAGTAAAGGAATGTGGTATATATTTTGTTTTATACCAGTTTTAAGAGTAGTAGTATTGTTAGTAATGTATTGGTTAACAATAGCTTCTAAAGAAGATTTAGACAAGATATTTGATAAAAAGGAGGACTAACATATGACAAAAGAACAAGTACAACAAGTGTTAGACGAACTAAATGAAATAAAACCAGAAAAGTTAGAAGGTAATTTGAAAAGATTATTTGAAGCAATAATGTCAATTGCAGATGAAAGAGATGAATTGAGGCAAAAAGTAAAAGAAATAAATAAAGGTATAAATAGTCTAATGCAAAGCAGAAAAAAATGGAAATATAGATATTATAAGATGAAGAATAAAAATAAAGATTTACAAAAATCAGTGGAGCAAATATATGATGATTATCAAGATATTGGAAAAATGGCTTTTAATTATTCAGACAAACTAGAACAACAAGAAAAAAAAATAATAGATTTAATGTTAAATGAAATTACAAATAATACTATTAATACATGCCCACTTGAAGATTATAATTATGATTTAGATTGCAAAAATAAATGCAAGGATGATTATAAAGAATGTTGGAAACAATATTTTGAAAATAAAGCAAAATTGGAAGAAAGGTAAAAACAAAATGCAAAAATTTATTGTATATAGAAAATATTATGCAGGGCTATATTGGACTTATGAAAGAGTAGAATTAACAAAAGCAGAATTAAAATACTATTTGTTTAAACATCAAACAGAGCTAGAAAATATAGAAGTATTCAAAGAAACAGGAAAAGCAAAAATTGATCTAAATGTTAGTATAGATATTATTTAAGAAGCGGAAATAACAACAATGCAATTAAGAAAAAAATAAATCAAAAGAGGAGAGATAATATGATTACAGCAGAATTGAAAAATATTATTAAAAAAGATAAAAAGAAGTACGAAACTTTAACAAATAATGCAGGCAAAGAAGAGCAAGAAATATGTGCAGAGATAGTTTTACACTTTGACGAAATATTAGATGACATGAAGTTAAAAGAAGAACTAAAAAAATTAAAATTGTAGGAGGTACAAATGAATAGAGAAGACTTAAAAAACTATAAATATAATCAAGAATGGATAAAAGGTAGACTAGAATATATAGAAGAGTATAAAACAAGTATAATGAATATTACATCAGTATTATCAGATATGCCTAAGGGAAGTAAAGAAGTACAAGACAGCATGGCAGAAAAGATATCTATATTATTAGATAATATAAACGAATTGTTAGAAAAAGTAGTAATAGAACAAGAAAAGCAAAAAAATATAATGGAACAACTCAATTTAGTAGATCAACCATACAAATTAATACTAGAGAAAGCATACATACAAGGTAAATCATTAGTGACAGTTGCTAGTGAAATAGGATACAACTATAAACATATGTGCAAAATGAATGGAATAGCATTAAAAAAATTTGAAGAACACGACAAAAAAGGTGTAATCACGACATAAAAATATGATATATATATAATTAAGAAAAAAAGAACAGTCACAGTTGAGAAAATCAACTAAACCCAAGTGGCAAGGCTTCTGTTTTGTTTTAAGAGTGAACGTTATATTAATGTTTGCTCTTTTTATTATGTTATTACCAGTATGCTAGGTAACTGATAATATAAATATTTATAGAACATGGTAGCACTCCTTTAAATATATACAGAGCTTTCCTAGCGAGTTCTGGTTTATAAATAGCACGAAGTATGTAAACATATATAGCAAGCAGAATGACGAAAAGTAATCTATTATAGACGAAGAACAAGCCATTCAGTTCTAGAGTGCAATTATATATAATTTACATATTTCGTAGTGTTTATAAAAGAAAAAGAAGGTGTACATATGAACAATCAAGAAAGAGTAGAAAAGTATAAAAAAGAAAACTGTAGCAGATGTAAAAACAGAAAAGAATTTGAATGTGATATAAGAGTATTCCAAAGTAAAGACGCAATATGTACAAAGTGTATAAATTATGAACGAGAAGATTAACTATGCTAATTGTATGATAAGAAAATGTGAGCAATGCAGATATTATAGACAATGTTTTAAAAAGAGAAGGAGGAAAAACTAATGCTAGAAGGTAAAGTTATAAAAGATTTTAATGACAAAGAAGATGATCTTAAGAAATATACAGTAGGAAAGAAATTTAAAGCAGAAGATAGAAGATACAAAGAACTAGAAGAAAAAGGTTTTGTAACAGAAGGTAAAGAGGTAACAGCTAAAAGCAATAAGTAGGTGAGGAGATGGCAAAATATGATTGGAAGCAATTAGAAAAAGAATATATATTAAGTGATTGTAAATCGGTAAGTAGTTTCTTGAAATATAAAGGAATAAACAACAATTCATATGCTAGAAACAACACAAAAGGCTGGAAAGAAAAAAAGAGACAAAATACTGACAAAAAAGTGACAAAAACAATACAAAAAATAACTGAAAAAGAAATTGAGAAAGAAGTCGATATAAACACAAGACATTTAGGGTTATATGACAATTTTCTTGATGTGTTGGAAGGTAGTTTTAAAAATCCGAGTGAATACATGTATTTAGGAATGCCAGATTATGATAAACTCAAAAAAATGATAGACATATTAGAAAAATCACAAAAGGGCCAAAGATTAGCCAAAGGATTGGACAAAGAAAATGAAAATAACGAAAATCTAAATAAAGTTGAACAACTATTAAGCAAAATAAAAGAGGAAGCAAATAAATGATAATAACAGAAAAACAAAAAGAGTTTATCAGAAATGCAACTCATAGATATAACTTAAAAATAGGAGCTAGAAGATGTGGAAAAACATATTTAGATATATTGTTTACTATTCCTAACAGAATACTAGAAAGAAAAGATTTAGATGGATTAAATGTTATTTTTGGAGTATCAAAAGGTACAATTGAAAGAAATGTATTACAACCATTAAGAGAAATATATGGAAAAGATTTAGTAGGATTTATTAATTCTCAAAATATAGCTAATTTATTTGGACAAGAAGTGTATTGCTTAGGAACTGAAAAAATAAGCCAAGTAAGTAAAATACAAGGTACATCTATCAAATATGCTTATGGAGATGAAATGGCAAAATGGAACAAAGAAGTATTTATAATGATACAAGGTTCTTTAGATAAGCCATATTCGTGCCTAGATGGAGCATTGAATCCGGAAAATAAAAATCACTGGTTAAAGAAAGACTTTTTAGATGTGATAAAAGAAAAAGGATTAGATGTATATACACAATATTATACAATATTTGATAATCCATTTTTGCCAAAGGATTTCGTTGAAAATCTTTGTAAGGAATACAAGGGAACAGTTTATTATAATAGATTAATATTAGGGCAATGGTGCGATGCTGAAGGATTAATATTCCAACAAATTGCAAATGATGATAAAAGATTTATTACTACTACAATTCAATATAATTCTATAATAAGCATAGGAATTGACTGGGGCGGAAATAAATCAAAACATAGTATAACAGCAACAAAGATAAGCAGAGACTTTAAAAGTGTACAAGTATTAAAATCTAGTACAATGAAAGCGACAGGAACAAATACAAGGCAAGTATTTAGATGGATAATAAACTTTATAAAAGAGATACAGGATAAATATGGAACTGTGTCTTTTATTTTTGCTGATAGTGCAGAACAGGTATTAAATAATTCTTTAAATGGAGAATTAAGAATAAATGAAATTAATTTAGTAGTTCAAGATAGCTTAAAGATTGAGATCAAGAACAGAATTGAACTTTGGAATAGATTATTAAACTTAGATAAAATAAGTTTCATTGAAAATCAATGTCAAACATTGATAGAAGCATTGCAAACAGCTTTATATGATGAAAAAGCGAAAGACGACAGGTGGATAGATGATGGGGAAACATCGGACATAGATAGTTTAGATAGTTTCAATTACTCATTTGAATATTGGTTTGAAGAAATATCTTATTACATAGGAAAGGTAGCATAAAATGAATAATGTAGTATTAAAATATTTAAAAGACAAAGGATATAATACAGTATCGACAGATTATTATAATTTTGTGGAAACATGGGAGTCTTGGTGGAAAAATCAAGTAGACTTTCATAAATATCATGACCAAACAGGAAAAGAAAGAAAAATGTTTAGTCTAGGCATGGCAAAAAGACTAGCAGAGGATTGGTCAAGTATATTATTTACAGAAAGAGACGAAATAACAACAAAAGCGAACACGGACGAACAAACTGAGGTAAATAATGAATATTTAAATAATCAGTTAAAGATATTAAAAGTATATAAAGACTTACCAATAGCGATAGAAAAGGCAATGGCAATGGGAACAGCTGGGGCAACAATGAGAGTTAAACATGCAAAGGTGGATAAACAAGGAAGGTTATCTGCGGATAAAAGAACAAAGCTAGATATTATTTATTTAGACGCAAACCAAATTGTGCCTTTAAAAGTTGAACATGGAGTAATAATTGATGTTGCTTTTGTAAGTGAAAATACTATAGATAGTAAAAAGGAATATTATATTGAGTTACATCAATTAAAATATAATGAAAAATTAAATCAAGAAATATACGAAATATCTAATAATTATTTAGATGAAAACGGAAATGAAATAAAAAAAGAGGGCATAGCTAAGAGTTATACAGTTAATTCTAGTGTGCCTTTATTTAGTATCTTAAAGCCAGCAATAGCAAACCCAATTGATACAGAATACAACAATGTAAACGGGATGGGATTTAGTGTATATGGAACTGCAATTGATCAACTTATGGCCTGTGATATTACATATAATAATTTTGTTATGGACTTTTACCTTGGAGGGAAAAAAGTATTCTATAACAAAAAAATAACAAGAACTAAGACGAGGCAAATAAAAGATACAGAAGGGAATATAAGAGAAGAAGAATATGAGGTATATCCTGATGACGTAATGAAACAGCAATGGACAACATACGGAGACGATGAAATAAAAAATATAAAAGAAAATCCAGTTGTGACAGAGTATAATCCTGAACTAAGAGTAGAAGAAGACAAAGAAGGAATACAATTTGCATTAAATATGCTAAGTTTTAAGGCAGGATTAGGAACAAAATATTATGAATTTAATGGAAATTCTGTAGTAACAGCTACACAATATGTTGGAGATAGACAAGACTTAATTGAAAATGCTAACAAACATCGTAAGAGTGTTGACGAGTTCGTAAGTGGAATATGCAAAGCTATTCTTTTATTAGGAAGAGTATTATTCAAAGAAAAAGTAACAGAAGATTGCATTGCAACAATAACAGATAAAGATGGTTTCATGGTCGATACAGAAACGGCAAAACAGGAATTTAGACAAGATATAGCACAAGGAATAAGACAAGCTTGGGAATATAGAGTTAAATTTTTAGGAGAGACGGAAGAAAAAGCCAAGGCTATGATAAAAGATGAAGACATAGAAGATATTGAAGAATAAGAGGTGTTTTAAATGTTAACACCGGAATATTTGAATTTAATAGAATTTAATGATGTTGTGAATTTATACAACAAGTTAAATATAGATATAACAGCAGATATAATTACAAGAATAAGCACAATGGATGATATTACAGAAGTAAGTCGCAAACAAATGAAGATATTATTACAGACAAACGGAGCAGAAGTATTTAATAAAGCATTAGAAAAGACATCATTGTTAACAAGAGAAACAAAAAATGCATTAAAGCTATTATTTGAAAATATGGCAAAAGAAGATATGCAAGGATACGAAGAATTATACGAATATAGAGAAAAACCTTTTAAGCTGAGTGAGACTCAATACAACATACTTAATCAAGGATTAAAACAAACTAATAAAACACTAAAGAACATGACAAATACTATAGCTTTTCAAAGTCAACAAGCATATGTTAATGCAGTAGATGAAGCATATATGAAAGTTATAAGCGGTGCATTTGATTATACATCAGCTATTAATATAGCTGTACAACAATTAGCAGACAAAGGAATAACATTAAAAGATAAACTGGGAAGAAATATACAATTAGAAACAGCAGTAAGAAGAAATGTGTTAAGTGGAATACATGAAACTGCAAATAATATAAACAGAAGTATAGAAGATTACCTAGGTTGTAACGGATACGAAGTTACAGCGCATTTAGGAGCTAGACCAACACACGCAGAAGCACAAGGAAAACAATATGCAATAAGCAATGAAGATGCTAAAAAATATGGCTTGGAGCTATGGTCAGATGTATCAGATTTATGGAATGAATACAATTGTAGACATACATATTTTGGAATAATACTAGGAATTTCTGAACCGATTTATAACAGTAAAGAATTAAAAGAATTTAAAAATGCAACAGTTACCTTGAATGGAAAACAAGTACCATATTATAAAGCAACTCAAATACAAAGAAGTTATGAAAATAATATAAGAAAGATTAAACGTAGTATACAGACGTTGGATAAAGTAGGAATAGATTCATCTAAACAAAGAAGTAAATTAAGACAATTACAAATGAAACAAACAGCATTTTGCAAAGAGACAGGACTTAAAAAAGATTATTCAAGAATGAAAATTGCTATCAATAAAGTAACTAAAGAAGAACTATACTCTATTAATAAATATGTAAGTTCAGACTTTTACACTATAAACGAAAAACTAAGAAATGGACAAGATTTATCTACTAAAGAAATAAATTTAGTAAGAAATTTAGACAATGCATTAGACAGGCTACCTAAATACACAGGACTTGTAAGACGTTCAGTAGAACTAGGTAAAACAGAATTAACAGAATTTTTAAAAGTCCACCAAATTGGTTTAACTGTTACATATCCTGCATATACATCGGTAACAGCAGGAGAAAGATACAACAATAATAGCCAAGTTGAGTTATACATATATTCACAAAATGGTAAAAACATGATAAAATATAATAACAACGAAAAAGAAGTCCTTTACAAAAGAAACTCTAGTTTCATAGTAAAAGAAATTGAATTTAAAAATAATGTTTATCATATTTTATTGGAGGAAAAAAATGAGTAAAGAAAAATTGTATAGTTCATATAGATGGAATGAACCAATTAAAGCAATTGTAAATGGTGAACGAAAGCAACCTAAAGAAGAACGTATCAAGAGTAAAAAAACTTTATTAAGAATATTGGTAGAAGATAAAATATTGACACAAGAAGAAGCAAACAAAAAAATAGAAGAGTTTATAAAAAATATTAAATAAGTTATTAATTTTTCAATATATACAAGGAGCTGACGAGCTTCTTTTTTTATTGCCTTTTTTCGGTTAGGCGTAAAAGAAACCGATGGGTGGGCATACATCGTTAAAAATAGCAAATATTATCAAATTCGAGGGAAGAAAAACCCGTAGAAAATCGTAGGAGGAGAAATATTATGAAAAGAAGTTTTTTAGAAGGATTATTCAAAGATTTAGAAGCGGAGGATAGCGTTAAAAAAAATATCATTGATAGCATTATGACTGAAAATGGTAATGATGTTAACGCAGAAAAAACAAAAACTTTAACTGCACAAAATGATTTAAAAGTAAAGGAAGGATTAATCGAAGAACTAAACAAAAAAATAAAAGAAAATGGTTCTGTCGATATAGAAGAAATCAAAAGAGTAGCTAAAGAGGAAGGTTTTGCTGAAGGCTCTAAAGAAGTTGAAGAATTTAAGAAAACAAACGCACTAAAAAGTTCCATAAAAGGAGCGAAAGACTTTGACTTAGTTTATAGCAAACTAGACAAAGACAAAATTAAATATGAAAAAAATGATAAAGGAGAGTACACAGTAAGTGGCATTGATGAACAAATCAAAGATGTCAAAGAAAAGTATTCTTTTTTGTTTGATGAAGAAGATGATGGAAGCTCAGAAATTAATCTTGGTGGAAATCATAGTAAATCGTCAGAAAACGATGGCTTGAAACAATTAGAAGAAGCTATGGGAATTAAAGAAGAAAAATAGGAAGGAAGAATGAAAAATGCCAAACACAATAGAATTATTTAAAAAGAACGCACCAGAGTTATTAGACAAAATATATAAATCAGAATCAACAACAAGTGATTTTGATATAAACGGAGCTTTAGTACAAGCAGGAAAAAATGCAAATGAAATAATTGTTCCAGTATTAGATATGGATGGATTAGGAGATTATGACAGAAATAGTGGTTATATCGATGGAGATGTTTCATTAACAAATGAAACAAAAAAATTCAATTATGAAAGAGGAAGAAAGTTAAAAACAGATGTAATAGACAATGAAGAAACAGGAGGAGTTATATTAGGAAACTTATCAGCTGAATTTTTAAGAACGAAAGTTATTCCAGAAGTTGACGCTGTAAGATATGCTACATATGCATCTATTCCTGGAATTTCAAAAGTGCCAGCAGGAGTTAGTTATGATACTGCAGAAGCAGTTTATAAAGCAATTGCAAAAGCTTGGGACGATATGACAAATGACGAAGTACCAGAAGAAAACAGACATTTAAGAATAACATCTGTTTTATTAGGAATGATTAGAGATATGGACACTTACAAATCAAAAGAATTACTAAGTAAATTTGCAAGTATAAAAGTTGTACCACAAGCAAGGTTCAAGACTGTAATCGAACTATTAAGCGGTAAAGATGCCGACGGAGAAAGAAAAGGTGGATTTAAAGCAGGAACAGAAGCAAAAGATATAAACTTCATGATAATTCATAAACCTGCATTGTTACAATACACAAAGCATAATAAAATGAAATTATTTACACCTGATCAAGACCAAGATGGAGATAATTACAAATGGTTATATAGATTATATGGATTAAATGAATATTACAAAAATAAAGTTGCTGGTATTTATTTATCACATAAAGCTTAGGAGGTAAAGAAATGTCAAAAAAAATAGGAATAGGTTATTCTTTTAAAGAAAAAAGCCTAGAAAAGGAAAATAAAGAATTAAAAGCTAAACTAGCTAAACTTGAGGCAGAAAAACAAAAGACTAAAGAACCAACAGTGGCAGAATTAAAAGCTAAACTAGATGAGTTGGGAATAGAATATGACAAAAAAGCTAATAAGGAAGTATTGTTGACTTTATTACCACAAGAATAGGAGCTGATGAAAATGTTATACGCAGATTTTGAATATTATAAAGAAACATATAAGGGAACATTAGCAGAAGGCTCTTTCAATTCACTAATTTTAAAAGCAAGCAGAGAAATTGATAAGAATGTCAATACAAGACTAACAGAAACAAAAATAAATAATTTGCCAAAAGAAGCACAAGAACAGTTGAAATATACTGCTTGTGCTTTAGTTGATTTAATAAACAAAAAACAGGAAAGTTCAAACAAAAAGATAACATCATATTCAATAGATGGTGTGACAAAGAATTTTAAAGTGCTTTCAGACGAAGAATATACAAAATCAAAAAGAGAAATATTAGCTTGTCTACCTGATGAGTTAGTATGTTTCTTGTAGGAGGAGACTATGGAAGATTTTCCAACTCAAAAAATAACTATTTATCATAAATCCGATAATGTTTGGAACAGATATGTTGTAGAAGCAAGTTATAGAAATACATCAATATCAAATCATAATAAAAGTGGATCTAGTTCAACCGATAATGCTCTTGTTAGGATATTTGATATTGACGAGTATAATTCAAAATGGTTTGTACAAAAAAACGATGTAATAGTAAATAAAGAAGTTGAAGATACAATAGAAAGCAATACTCCATTGACACAATTAACAAAAAAATATGGTGGAGAAAATGTGCATAAGGTAACATCTATTGATAAGTTTATTTTTGATGATGAAGACTTACCAAACCATATAAAGT
>ERZ1034920.1244-NODE-1244-length-16963-cov-8.013721_pt1 | contig 16963 bp, 24 predicted proteins | sample MGYA00520688_ERZ1034920 | MGnify/ENA primary metagenome ERZ1034920 (study PRJEB33766, sample SAMN09781785) | gut metagenome | biome: gut microbiome | host: Homo sapiens | place: Madagascar | study: EMG produced TPA metagenomics assembly of the PRJNA485056 data...
CCTACTGGTGGATGTGGAATATGTCTACAATGTGGATATAGTAAATGTAATTAAAAAGGTATTTCTAATATATATATAAAGTAAATAAAGTGTATTGGGGGTACGTATATGAGATTTATATATATTTTTTTTAAGTTTTAGACAAATTATTCTTGCCCATCAACTTCATACCAATTATTTAGTTCTCTTTCAGGAACAACAATTACTTTGGCTTTTCGCTTTCCATCAGTTAAAACTTTATTTTTATCAGCAACTAATTGATATTTTTTAACACAAGGAGTACCTGGTAAATAAATACCAGTCGTAATTGTTCCATTATCTCCTAAATAGGTAAAAACTTCATTCTTAATCAAATTAATTCTCCCCCTTATAGAAAGTAAAAGTAAATTTATCTAAAGTTTGATTTGGATCCCAAGTTCTTACAAAATACTCATATAACTAATGTCCTTCTACTTCCTCATCATAACGTGAATATCTGTTATCATATATTACAAAATTCTTTATGCCTTCATCAAAAGCTTGTCCAGTATATCCCCAGTTTGAACTAAACATAGTATCAGGATAATTTGAAGGATAAAGTTCTCTAAATCGTTTATAAGATACCATAGAAGGAGAGGTTTTACTTCCTAACTAAAAAGTCCATCCTTTAGAAATTAGCTAAGTCATAAAAGCACTTTGTCCAATATAGCGTAAGCTACCAGGTAATCGCAAAGTAATATTACCATTAGAAGATATAAAAGCAGTTAAGAAAGCTTCTTCTCCAACAAGATATAATTTTTCACTTAATCCCTAATTTAATTTATCGTAAAGCTAAGCATCTAAATGACAATTCATAAAAGCTGATTTTCTAACCTCTCGAATTGTATTTGGAGTAAAATCAAAATACTTCATCGTTGTATTACCTTTGAAAGCATTATTAGAGACACATAATACATTACTACCACTTTTCTAGAAGAAAATATGAGTAATTTTATGATTATTACTTTCTGGTTTTTCATTAGCAAAAAATTCATCATCAATTTCAAGTCCAAGTCCAAATCCAATTGCAATTACTGGTTTTGTGACCTATTGCCCCTTACTATTGATATAAGTTGCTTCATTAGGTAAAGTAATTTTACCCTATAAAGTTAAACCAGTCTTGGGCCGAATAGCACAACCATAAATTGTAGAAGTAATAGGAGGTTGTGGCACTCTATCAGTAACATTACTAAAATAATTATCAATCTCTATAAATTGACTATCACTATTCCAAGAGGTATCAGCATATTCAAACCATTCTGGATGAATAATATCTCGAATATCATTTACTTTTTTAAATACAGCGTAAAAATTTCTATCACTAATAGCAACCATACTTGTTATATTCATAATCTCTGTGCTATTTTCAACAGTACTATATCCTATAAAGTTATAAGCCTCATAAAGACCTAAAGTACTATCATCTTTGTAAGGAATTGTATTCGGGGTGGTTAATTTTTGATTATAAGGAACTTCAATTTTTACAGGTTCTTCCCCATCACCCTAATAGAAAGTCATTACATACTTGTGAACTGTATAAATAGCATAATAAGTATAATCATAAATATTTTCAGTAATGGTTTCATCCCAACTATCAGTATAAAGAATTCCAGAACCATCAGGATTAGAACACCAACCTTTAAAATCATAATGGGTTCTTTGTGGGTCATATAATCCTATTGGATTATCAAAGGATACTTTTCCTTCCTTATAAGCTTGAACTGAAATTTTCTAAACAGATGGTTTTGTAATATTAGCATCCTTAAATTTTACGTATTTATAAGCTTTACTTTCTTCATCATAGCTAACAAATTTAGCAGAATAAGCTTTATTTATATTAGCAAAGAAAAATGTTAATTTTGGGTATTTATCTTGTAGTCCATAAACTTCACTTTCCTCTACTGGATTTGTGTTATTAATATAAATAGTTCCTGAAATATAAGGCTTACTATTTTCTTCATTACTTGCACTCTAAAAATATTTAGTAACATCCTGTAGTCCTTTTAGAATAGTAAAAGCATCATCATCAATAATATAATCTTTAGGAATAGTTCCACAATAAAGTTCACCATTAGCTATTAACTAATTAAAATTATCAGTAGCATTATCAAAAGTAGAAAATCCATAATGTCCATTATCTTTATAATAAGTTTTTTCACTATTATAAAGTTCACCAATTCCCACTAATGTTAATGGACACCAATCAGCATCCTAAATTGTAACTTTAGCTGCGGATGTACTATCTTTATATTTATTATAAAATTGTTTTAAAATTTCATAGCTCGCAGTTTTTAAGCTACTGCCACGAATATTAATAGTATTTAATTTAGAAACATTATTTTTATCAAAAAATCCTTCTAAATAAAGTCCTTTTTCTACAAGTATCCCATTGCTATCAGTTATTTCTTTAATTAGATTAGTTAATAAATTAGCCTCAATCAGTTTTAATTCAGTAACTTCACTCGGCAAATACAACGTACTTAAAGCAACTCCATCTGCAAAATTAATATCTGTTACGCCCTAAGTATTAATGCCTTTAAAAGTTTCGAGTTTTTCAGACTTGGTTAAATCTAATGTTTTCTCTGTTGACAGATGAATATTTGAAATATTCATCTCTTTTAAAAGAGGCATTGGCTGTAAATCAATTTTATTTAATCCGTAGTTAAACCAGAAAGGAGTACCATTGCTATCATTACCAGCATCATAGCCTAATTGTAAACGAGTTAATTTATCAAAATTTCCGCTCATAGTAAACTCTGCCCAATAGAGATTATTCAATTCTCCTAGATCACGCATCTAATTCATGCCATAAAGATAAATCAACTATTCTGGATAATTGGGACTTTTACGGAAACCTTGCTCAATTTCACTAATTTTAAATCGAACTGTATTTATACCATCATATTTACGAGATGGATAAGTAAAATCACCATCACCGCCGATAGTAACATAAGAACTTCTTATAGGAGTAAGGTCAACCCAATATTGAGCATCAAATTCGTGAGTTTTTTCTCCAAATTCTTTATTATCTTTCCAATATGGGTCATTGTCAGTTTCAATCCAATGGTCAGACAATTTTTTCTTTGTCATATCATTGGAAGCAATACGTCCATAGATAAGATTTTTACCACCACGAGCATAATTGCCTTGATTAAGCCAAGAGTCAATATATTCTAATCTATTAATTAAGAACTATCTACGAGATTGTCGTCTATCTCCCTAAAGTGCATAGAAATAAGTATCTTTAGTATCATAGACCATTTCTCCATCTACACCTTCCAAATATCCAACACCATTAGCCACTGCTTTAGGATTAGTAATTGTAATATATTTATAATACATATCTAAATTATCAGCTACTAATGGACGATAACCTTCACAAGCAATATTATTAGTAACATCTGGATCAAAATTATACCATTTTTCAATGTTATCAACAGAAGTTAAAGGAGGATTATTAACTTTACCCCACCAGGCGGTAGCATCAGTCTTAATGCCTCTTAACTATTGATATTTAGATAATATATAAGAACCTTTATAATAGGTATAAAAGTTATTCCACAAAACACTGTCAGAAGTAGAGAAGCTACTCTAATCAGTAACATCAATATTAAACTCAAAAGAAGGAAGTCCACTATTGTTAATGCCTAACTAAGTATCAATATCATAAAAAATAGGATACCAGATATAGTTACCATTTTCTTCAAGGGGTCCCCAAGAAGCCATCATACAATTTTTTCCACGAGAGTCATAGCACTCAAAAACTTCTGTCATAATGAAATAAGTAGCTAAATATTCGGGATCAAAATGTTCATTTAATTCATTTGTAAATTTTGCTCTACGATATTCTTTTGTATCATATTTATAAGTAACATTACCATAAGTAACAGGTTTTGCCTCATAGTAATTTACAAAATCATTTTCTTGAGGATTTTCAACTTTTATTACTGAGCCGGTTTGACCTTTAGCATTAATAGTTTTTGTTCCATCATATAAATAATAAACTTTATCGGTAGTAAAAATTCCAGTTGCGGGGGCAACTAATAAATCTGCCGTAGCAGCCAATTGTTCTTCACTTAATTGCTAAAATTCATAATAAGTAAAAGTAAAATCGTAAGAACCAGTTGCTAAATTATAACGTTCTTTATCTTGAACAATTTCCTTAATATAATACTAACCCGAGATATAAACTTTTTCTCCGGGCATACAAACGTGAGCATCTCTATAACGTATTATTCCATTATCGTCCGTATAAGTTTCATAATAAGTATTTCCCTCAATTGCTTCATTTTCAGTTGCTAAAGTATATTTACCAGTCTCTTTACTCTAAATATAAAATTTATTAGCCACATAATTTTGTTTGCCCAACTTTACTTCACTATAAGTACCCTAAGAAGGGACGTTATCTACATTAGTACTCCAAATCCATTGACAAGCTTTTTCCCAATTAGCATAATACATTAATAAAACATCTGCGGCTTCTCTTGCGTGCTGCTTATCCTCATCCGTTAAATTGTTTTTATCCTAAATAGCAGTTAATGAATAAGCATCTTCTGCAAGACCTAAATCTTTACGTATTGTTACCATCATATCATTAAGAGTTTCTTGTGATTGATTAGAAAATTCATATAACTAATCTAACTAATCTGCGGCTTTGTGATATCTATATTCAAAACTATCAATAATAGATGGAGCCATATTAGCATTAAACTCATTATCACTATTAGCGCTACGCTTAAAACTTAATTTAACTCTATTCTCTGGGTCACGGAAAGAACAATATGTTCTACTATTATTAGAGAATTCCCAGCATTCAGCTACATCTCTAACTTTCTTATTTTTACCTTTTGCATCTTTTACTAATTTAGCTTCTACACCCTTATCGGGTTTAAAGCCTATAATAGCATCACTGCCTTTATCAGTAAGCATACGATAATATCCAATAAAAATATATTTATCTTCGGCACTATTTCCCTTATGCACTTTCTAAAAAGCCATTACGGGGAAACCTTGCATAGAAGTTCTGTAATCTTCCCATCTTATTTCTGTAGCTGGACCTGATACTGGTAATAGCTTATTTTTTGTGTCAACGATAGCGTTTTTATTAAGATAATCCTCAAGAGGATGTTTAGAATAAGTAGAACCAACCATATTTGCAAAGCCAGCATTATATGAGCCAGAGCTTTCCATATAATCAACTTTAAATGTCCATCTGTCAGTGGCATTAGTATAATTATTTAAATACCAACCATCAGCCATACGACACTCTTCTTTGCCATAATAAGGTTCTGCGGGGTTATCATTTTCAACTTTTGCTTTATCAGCTTGATAAATAGAAGCATATGGTCCTCTATTTAAGAAAATATTTAAGGCTTTTCCAGTTTTCTTTATAGGATTTCCTTGTTCATCATTTTCTAACCAAGAAATTTCCATTTTAGTTTTTCCTTTAAAATTTTTACGAGGATAGAACTATGAAGAAGTTCCTTGTAGCGTCAAAGAAACAACTCCTTCATTATCATCTTTTAGATAACTTACAAATGAAGGACAATGATGACGGTAATAAGTTTTTACTGCCTCAGCCAATTTTTCTTTATTGTTATTTGCATCTAAGGCAGAAATTAATCCATCTTTAATCGCTAATTCTTCTAATCGACCTTGCTGATACGCTGCGTCAAGCATAGTATTAACGAATGTTAATTTTACAGGAATTGCACCCATGCTCTTCATCCAAGGAAGTTTATCTGTGGTATTTGAAGAACTCCAAGAAGTATCAAATATTAAATAAGGCATTAGAGGAGCTTCTGGATGAGCTTCATTATAATTCATAACACTTGTATAACTTAACTAATATTCTTCAAGATTTTCATTAAGAATTGCTAAACCATTCTAATCGAAGGTTATAATATCTTTGCGGTCAACTGCATAATTCTAACAAATATCATTTACAAGTAAATTAGTATTATAAACTCTTAAACGATACAAATCAATATCACAAGTATCTGATTTAAACACTAAATTAGTTCCAATACCAAAACCAGTTTTAGTAGAATGTATAACACCAGTAATATCACCATTAATATAAATTAACATCTTAGGGCCGGTACTTGAAACTTCATAAACAAAACTTAAATTAATAATTTCATCTTCAACGAAAGAAACATTAACAGTATTTGTACCATTCGTAAAGAAAGTATCTTGTGTACCTATACAAATACCAACAATATCATTCTTTTCTTGAGTTCCTGTATAAAAACCGCAAATAACATTCTTTAAATCAATATTTTTCTAAAGACTTGAAAATTCTAAGCTGTCATAAATATTTGCATCTAATGTTTTTTGCAGATAATCATCATAATTTGTATATTTATCCTATGCTAAGAAATTTTGATACCATTCATCATCCATTGTATAATAAGTATCTTCTGGATTTTTCTTATATTTATATCTTGTAATATTAGTAATTAAATTAGAATATTTCTAAATATTACTGACTTTAAATTCTATCTCAATCGAATTAGAACGTCGAGAACTATCTTGATAACCAAAACCTAAATTAAGAGGAACAGAAAAAGAAGCCCCATTACTAATTCTTAAACAAGCTTGATTATTACTATCTTTTAACCATCCATTATTGTACCAGTTAAAATTTTCTAATACTCCTATTATATCGTTAAATTGATATGAGTTTCTTTTAGACAAACTTTCTGAATTAGAGCGTCCAGTAGGATTAAAATTAAATATTAAATTCTCCTATTTAACTATTTCCATATTTCTATTAGGATCTTGTTCTACCTTAAAATTAACATCTCTACGAGTAGTACCACAAGAAATAGCATAAAAATTTTCTCCTAATTCAGCATCTGCTATATCCCAATAGTTGAAAGACTGCATGTCGGTGATAGTTAATTCCTAAAATTCAACATTATTTTTATATAAATGAACAACTGCTTCTGTTACATTTTGAGGATTATAAATCATATAAGGAATTGTAATTGTATCATAATTATAATACAATTTCTTATATGTTCCAAACCAAATTATTGGATTAATATTAGAATTCTCTACTACAGCTATTTCATATTCAAGAGGTTCAATCTAAACATCCTTATTTCTAATTGGTTCCTCGCTGCTGCCAGAGTTAAAATATAAAGCAATCTTTATTTTATGATTTCCATGTGAGCATAGCTATGAAGGGACAGAATAAGTAAAAGTCCCCGCCTAATCATTTTTTAAAATCATAGTCTATTTAGGAGTATTATCATCATCAAAATAAAAATCTAAAATTTTAGGTAAATTACCAACTACATCACAACTTAATACAACAGCATTGGGCTAATATCTTGTAGTATATGAAAACCCAAAAGGATAAGATAACGTTAATATAGAAGTAGTAACTGTAGATTTACTGGTTGAACTTGGTTTAGTATGATTAGAACCACTTGCATAAATAGCAATTTCAGTCTATTTTGACTCTCGAAGATTTGTAATTTCAATATAGTTTCTTTCTCCAGAATTTACACTTTTAGTACCAGTATAATATTGGGTAACAGTATTTTTATCAATTACTTCTGACAAAGTATAAGTAATAGTTAATTTATTATCAAGAATATCATTATTTTCGTCTCGGGCTGAAGTAGCTGTAAAATAAACTTTTAAAGACTAACCATTAACCATATTCTCAGGAGGAGTTTCAACTACTAATTTAGGCTTAAAAATCTAACTTGGACCTTCTCCACTTCCACTAACCAAAAGAAGCATACACTCATAAGTATCTTCTAAAATATCAAGTACTCTAAAGAATTTTCCATCGTTTACATTTAAAATAATATCATCAATCTTTGGAGTTTGTCTATCATTTTCTAAATTTTCTTTAGGAAAATAATAAAAATCTGTTTCGTTATCAGGTTCTAAACCTGCTATTGAACCATAATAAATAGAAACTCCTGAGCCACCCATAGGAATACGTTTTCCTTTAGCATCTAAATAAATCTTTCCAGTATCAGTCGCACAATAGAACTACCCACTTGAAATAGGAATATTTGCAATTTGTTCTTCTGTGCCCTTTACTGGGCGGAAAGGAATTTTACTCATTATTTATCTCCTTTCTATCATATAAAAAAATTTGGGAAGAGGACAAAAATCCTCTTCCCAAAATGATTTTCATCTTCATATAGAATGAAAATCTTTAAAAAATGTTTAATTTAAATTGACCTATAAAAATTAGAAAGAACCCCACACTAAATCAATAGCAAGAGTATTAGTTTCAGAGGAACTAATAGCTAAAGATCCGGACTTAATCTTAGTAGTTGAAGAACCAGAAGTTGTCTAAGTGCCTTTAATTTTTATAGTATTATAAATAGAAGCTACTCCACTTGTCACACTAGCACTACCGGATAATTCATACTGAGTATTATTATCACCAGGTAAAGTATATTGTTTAGTAGTATAGCCAGCTACGTGTCCTGTAGCATCACGAGAAACCCCAGTCACTACAGTAAACTTGCCGCCGTGGCCTAAAGTCTAAGCTTCCTGTGCTGTACCTGCTAAGGTAGTATCATAAGCTGCATGTCCAATAGTAATTTTACTATCAGTAGCATTGTCTGTTAAAGTAATACTATTACCAGCTACTAAAGAAACACTATAAGTAACAGAAGGACCATTTAAAGTAATAGCATGATTTTTACCAACTGTCAAGCTATGAGCAACATTTGGAGCAGATGGCATTGTAATAGCCGTAGTAGTATAACCAGTAACGTGGCCTTGAGCATTAACTGTAATACCAGTGATGGCATTAAACTTGCCTGACCAACCGCTTACAGCAGTGCCAGTTACAGGAGTGTTTGCAACGTTGGCATGACTAATAGTAATCTTATTAGCTGCACCAGCAGCAGACAAAGCGGTTCCAGCAGCAATCTAAACAGTACCAGAAGCAGTAGAACTTCCTTTAGGAGTTAAACTAATAGTTGTACCGCTATTATTACTCAAAGTATATTGAGTATCAGTATCATCGCCGGATGGCACATAGGTCCAAGTAATAGTTCCAGTGATAACACCATTAGTTTCTTTGCCAGTAGCGATTAATAAGTCGCCAACATCACAGTGGTGAGATCCATAATCCCCAGCTACAGCAACCATATAAGTATCGCCAATAGCAACATTAGTGGTTGGTAATGTACTAACAGTAGCACTGGTTCCACCAACAGTGCCTTTATAAACCATAGCATTAATACCATTAATTTTTTCATCAATTTGTGCTTTAGTATAAAATTCAATAGAACCTTGATTATAAACTTTCGCACCATTGACAGTTAAATACATAGGTCCATATCCATTTTCATCTGCGGCAGTTGAACCAGAAATAGTATTTCCTTTAGTATCAGTAATACTAACAGCTAAATTACCTTTATCTGTTGCCGCAATGGTCATAGCCTTATTAATATGGTCATTATCCCCAGGTAAAGTAAATTGCTTTGTCTTATATCCAGTAACGTGTCCACCAGAATCTCTTATAATACCAGTTACAGCAGTAAAATTACCACCATGACCCAAAGTAGCAGCAGTCTCAGCAGTAGCGGCTAAATCAGCATAAGTAATGTGAGAAACTTTTAATCCATTAGTATTATCAGCTGTAGCAGTAATATAAGTTCCATCCCCCGCAACTGAAATCTAACCAGCACTTGTACTACCAGTCTTTAAAGAAATCACATTTGCGGCAGCACCCAACGTATATTTAGTATCAACAGCAGAAATAGTAATATTATTCTTGCCATCGTCACTAATAGTAACATTGGAACCTTGTTTTAAAGTAACAGAACTTGCGGCTGAGCCAGCTCCAGAAACAGAAATAATAGAACCACCAGTTGTAGCTTTTGAACCAATAGCGACTGCAATACTATTAGCTGTTGCAATATCGCTTGAAGCAATCTTAAAGCTTACAGAAATATCGCTCTTTGCTGTAGTAGTATTATTCTTTCTATTATTTTCTGTTTGTGCAAAAATAAACTTAACGCTAACACCAGTACTATCAGAAGTAACAGTAGGAGTACCCTTTACAGCAATAGTAGTATCAGTGTTTGTATCAACAGTTTGTGCATTAATTTGCGTCCACTTGGCTATGCCTTCTGCTGAAGGATTTTTGCAAATTAACAGCATATTACCTTCAGTAACAAAGGCAATATCATCTTTTGCAGGACTTGCAGGCAACTCTTTTGAAGTAGCTACAACCTTAACATAACGATTTAATTCAATTAAATTACTATCTTGCCCGACATAAAGACGATGTGTATCAGTAGTTAAATAAAATACGCCATCGGTAGCAGTAAAATCAGCTGCATTTAAGGCAGTAGATAAACCTCTTTTAAAAGCAACATTAGCCATATTTATTCATTTCTCCTTTATTGTTGTATATCTTTCCAAGTAAGACTATTTTGAAGTTCACCAATATCTGTTAAGATATTTCGATTATTAGCTTTCATCTATTCTAAATCGCCCACTACTGTATTAAAATCTGCAATCTTAACGTAAGTAGTGTCCAAACTACTGGCAATCTTTTCTAACGAAGCCACCTTAGCAGCCAAGCCAGTAGTATCATTGTTAATAATAGTTTCTAAACTTTCAATTCTTGTATTTTGACTATCAATAGTATCCTAAAGACCAGTAATTTTAGCAACAGAAATTGTATTAACTGATAATTTTCTTGTATCACTTATACTGAATTCATCACTAACGCTATTGATAACATTCTTTTCAGCTTGAACAGCTTTTAATGCAGCAACATCATCTTCAATAGTTTTTACTCGACTATCGTTAGAAGTTTTATAAGCATTTAATGCAGCTAAAACAGAAGCCGCACTGGTATCTCCTGTAGCAGCTTTAACAGCATCGGCAATTTTCTGGTCAGTTTCAGCTCTTGTATAATAATTAGAAAGATTAACTTCCCAATCGCCAACTTTTTCTAAAGCTCCGTCAATAACTACATACTCATCATATTTATCGTCGTCATGCTATAAACCAGTAGGAACCATATAAATGTATTGATCTGCATCAGGAGCTTCAAGGTCAATATCTTCTTTATTATTAACTTTTTTACGCTTTAAATGGTCTGCATTAGTAATAGCAGTTTTAATTAAAGTTTCTACTTCTGTTTTAGTATAAAATTCTTCAGTAGAAGGTTGATACCAAGCAATCTCTAAACCATTTTCTGTTCTTACAACTCTTGGCTCAAGACCGGAAATAAATTCGCCTTTAACAAATTCATATTTTGCTATTTCTGTTTCTGTTTTTGGAACATATTTATAATAACCTTTACCAAAGTTTTTTAACTAAAGTTTTCCATCAACAACTTCAACAGAAAAATTATCTCCTAATGGAGCAGCACCAACTTCTTTAAGACTTCTATCTGGTTCAATAACATATAAAGTTACAGAAGAAGAAGTCTAATCATAGACAGAGATAGATTGACCAACATAAGATGAGCCGCCTAAGCCTCTTTCATCCCCAGAACCCTTTGCATAAAGCTTAGCATCTTCTAAAGAGCTAAATAAAGAACTTCTATCCAGAGGAAAAGCATCAGTTCTTTGAAAAGGGAAAGCCCAGTCTAATTTATCTGTCTAATTCAATACATTTAATATATAATCAGCCAATTTATTTTCCCCCTTTCTTATTCATCTACAATAGAAATTTCATATTTATTTGCACCGAGTGCAACCGCAGGAGTATAGGTATAAACATTATAATTTTTTACATAATTTCCTTCGTTTTCATTTGTTGCATCAGCACCGCCAATACCAACAGTGGTTTTAGTAAATTTAGAAGAAATATCAATTCCAAAAACCTTTGTATCAGCAACTTTTTTCAAAACTTTTCCCTCGGGAAGTGCTATAATAACTTGTTTAGCTTCATCTAAAATATCTAAAGAAAAATTATTTTCTTTCTCTTTGGTTAGATTACGCAAATTTGCAGGAGTTAAATCAATAGCATTTACTTTTGAGCCAATAAAAATATTACGATAACCTGTAATAATTGGGCCATCTTTAGTAGCAGTTCCAGCTTTAATCTAACAAGCCAATAAATCTTCTTCGGTAGTCAAATCTTCACCTAGGCTATTCTTAGGAATAGCACCATCTGGATAAGTAGCGACAGCTTTTAACTTTAGATTAGTATCATCCAAAATAGTGATAGCATCAAAAGTTCCCTCAGCAGTTTCTAAAGAATTTTCTCCCAAGGTTACTGTCCAACTTTCTGGAAGTATACCAGTTGCCGGTCCATAAGTATAGGAACCAGGATTTAATTCTGCTTTATATTTAACAATAACAGAAGTACCAACTTCATACTCTTTACTTTCTGCTGAAGTTAAAGTAATAGAAGGTTCTATCTTTTCAGGCAGAGTTGCTTTTCCAAAAGATAGCATAGTTAAAACTTCTTCAACATTTTTTCCAGTCGTAGCTAAAACTTTAGAATTTATAGTTAAATCCTTATCAAAATAAATATTATTAGCATTATAACTACCGTCCATCATAGCCCAAGTCTATTTGGTATATATAAAAGCGGTATATTCATATTTTGTTCCAGATATTAACTTTTTAAGAATGACTATATCTCCATCATTGAGTAAGTTTTCTCCAACTACTCTATTAATAGCAACTGAAGCTTCCTCATTAGGTTGCCATTCACCTTGAAAAACTTGATTAGGAGAAGCAATATTCCCCAATTCAGTTTTTATTAAACTTACAACATCAGTTAGCTCTTTAGCTACCCAATTGTCACCATCTTTTACTAAAAAAGAATTAGTTTTTGCACCATTAACAATAACATCGGCTAAATCATCCAATGTAGCAGAGGCAATAGTAATATCTCCACCACTAATAATACGTTTACCCATATATAAAGCACCAACTGCTTTATTTTCTTCTGGATAAATAAAATATAAAGTATTATCGTCTAATTTATTAGCCGTTTTTAATGCTTCATAGGCAGTTTGAGAACCACGTTGAAATTTTACATAATTAACAGCCATTAGTAGTCTCCTTTCGTTTCATTCTCAATAAATATTAAAAATTATAAAAATAGAATTAAGCCGGTTTGACCAAAACCGGCTTAATTCTATATTACACTTTCTCTAAAGCTTCTATCCTTGATGTCAAATCTTCTATAGTCTTTTGTAAAGTGCTAATAGTATTTTCTAAAGTGCTAATTTTAGTCCAATAAGTTGAATAATCTGGTAAAATAGACTTCGTAGCAGAAATAATGCCGTTGGTCTAACCAATAGAAGAAATATATTCGTTAGTTCCTCCACCTACTTTAGTATATTTTAAATTATTAATTGCAGAAGTTCTATTGGTAATTTCACTAGTAATCTAATTTTCTACCTTACCAAAAGCCTAATTTAAAGTATCTGTTGCTGCAATTGGGGTTGCAACAGTTCCTTTAGAATATCCAGTTAAAACGTTTGGAACTTTTACTGTATGAGTAGAAACTCCTGAAATATGACCAGCTTCATCATATTTTACTTCTGGAATACTAAACGTCCCGCCAAAAGATGGAGTTTCATCCCCAGTTTTAGTAGTATGAGTTTGTTTTCCAGGAGCATTGTGATAAATAGTTAATTTCTTATTAGCAGCATTCGTAGTTAAAGTTATCCATCTATTTCCATTATCAATAGTAATTCCATCGGTTAAAGTAGTAGCGGTTAAACTTCCTGTAGACGCTACTCCATTGACCACAACTACTGCATTTCCACTATTTGCTATAGTAATTTTCTAAAGCCCATTAGGTAAAGTAACTGTACAAGTTTGCGCACTTATAATATGTCCTGCTTCATCAAACGTAAAGTTTGGAACTTTAAATGTAACATTATTTGAATCTACAGTCCAATTACTATCTAAGCCATACTAAGTATTTGCCACTCCTTTTTCAAAAGTAGGAACGCTATGACCAAGTTTTATTGTATCTTCTGTTTGATTATCAAACTTAATCCATTTGTTACTTGCAGATAATGTAAAAGTATCTTGAGTACTATCTGCGGCCTAACCATTTTCATTAATCCCGATAGGAGGAGTTCCTACACCAGTAGAATTAGCTACTTTAATAAATTTAAAACCATAAGGTAATGTATAAGTATGAGGATGACTGGCTGTAATATGACCAGCTGCATCAAAAGCTAAATCTTGAACTGTAATTGTATTTACTTTACCAACATTTAAATTTGTATCTTTGGGCTATCCTTCAATATTATGTATTTCGTGAGCTAAACTTATAGATTGATTAGTCACTTTAGTTTGAATCCATTTATTTCCGGCATCTAACTTTATGGTATCTTTAATTGTTGTAGCTGAAGTATTCGTCTCTTTTGGAGAAGCTTTTGTTGAACTACTTTCAGTATACTGCCCATTTGTGATAGAAGATGGTGTTATAGTAGTATAAAAATCTGTTTCGCCAGCACTTATTTGATTAGAAGATAAAGTTTTATATCCATAAGGTAAAGTTATAGTCTTTGTATTTTTACCAACAATATGACCACAATTATCTACTATTGGAGCATAAAGTGAAATAGTATTACTTGTATTGCTACTATCATTCTTATTTTCGGTAGATGTAGTATTAGCAACAATATGTGCTTTATGTGTTAAAGTAATTTTTTTTGTTGAACTATTTACAGCTAAATTAATCCACTAATTTTCCGCAGAAGTTGTAGCAGATTTACTACCAGAACCTTCATTTGTATATAAATAATCTTGTTTAGTAGTCCAACTTGCACTGCTCACTTTGCCATTGTTATCACAAATTAAAAACTCACCGGGAACTAAAGATGAAAAATTCCCAATAATATCATTTAAAGTATTGATACATCCCTATACGGTTTCTGTATTACGAGTATTTTTATTATCAACTTCAAGCAAATTACGCAATTCAAGAATTAATCCATAAACAGTGCTTAAATTATTTCCCAAACCAGGCAACTCAACTAATCGATACCCATAACCATTTTTAATATAAATATCCTAATTAGTTAAATTACCATTAGCCTTTTCCATCTTCCAAGGTAAAACAGAAATATCTTTAGCTATGTAATAATCTACATCTGCAACAATACTTCCAGTTGCCTTGACATAAGTAATATATTTTTCAATACGATAATATTTTTTTACAGAAGTATTATAATAAATAAGATGTTTATTATACTCTGCTTCATTAATCGCTAAACCTGAAGGAATATTAGTATAAATTATCATTCCCATTAGGTCATGCATACTGTTTATACAGCCAGCTATAGTAGTTAAATCTCTTGTCATTCCACCTAACGATGAATTAGCACCAGAGCCATTATATTTCCAATCAATATCCCGGTTTCTTGCGGCACTGTACATAGTATCCCAAACTTTACAAATAGCATTACCAATAGCTGGTAAAACAATACTTACTTCTTGAATATCATTTTTTGCAACTGTTTCAGCAGTTCCATTATGTTTATTATATAAATTACCACTTTTTCCAGTAGGTGCAATGGTAATCCTATTAGCAACATTTGATTCATTGTGTTGAGTTATATCAAAGCCAGCTTTATTATAATAAATATCCGCTGGATAATTACCGCTTGAACTTTCTATTTCAGTACCGGTATCTGGATTATAAGTATATTTAGTATAAGAAGTAATTTCGTCACTTTGAGAACTGTCTGCGGCTTGTTTAACACGCATTCCCCAAGGAGCTTGCCAATGAAGCTTATAGTATAAATCAGTACTCTAAGTATCAAAGTGCGGAACCATTGGTTCGGTAGTGGGTGCATCAGCCGAAATGTCAAAAGTTGGAACTACACTATTTAATTCCGCAATCATTACATATTTTTCAATATTATTAACATAAGTCTTTTGCCAAACAGTTGAATCATAGCCTCTTCCTGCTCCATATACATTTATATCAATATTGTAATTTTTTACATAATTAGGAGAACTTTCATCTCCTCTAACAATTTCTTTAAAGGTTGCGGCAGATGATGAATCAGCCTAATAATTAGAAGTAATTAAATAAAAAATATATGAATTATTATCATAAGAATAAACAATATCATTTTTCTTTACTTGACTTCTTGTTAATAAAGTTGAGTAATCTGTTTTACCAGTAGGATTATAATAAAGCTAATTATTTTTTAGCTATACTCTAATCATAGTATCAGTATTAACTTTACTATCATATTCAACTAAAACATATCTATTCATAAAAATGCCATCAGTCAAAGCACCTTCATCCATTTCCACTCTATTGGCATATATTCTATCAAACTAAAACTATGTTCTTGAAGTATTAGTTATATTTCCATAAAATCCCATTATTATTCACCATCCTTTTCATAGATTATATCTACAATTAAATAAGCATTAGGATTTTTCTCTATCATATTGATAGAATTGGCATCAAATTGAAGAGCCTTTATTTCAGCAATTCCGTTAAGGTCTAATTCATAAATACCAGTATAACCAATAATAATAGGATTATTAGAATTATTTAAATAAAATTTTGTTCCTGGTAATCCCTATATGCCCAATTGCACTATTGGCATATAATCTGCAAAAATACTGCCAGAAATAAGATTTCTAAAAGCTATATTAGCTGGATAATTTTTATCTGTATTTGTAGTTGAATAGTATCTAAACTATTTTACTTGTTTAGCCATTAAATTCCTTTTCCTCCTTATACTAATTCTGTTATAACTTTTGTAGCAGAAATATTCATTGTTCCATTATAAGTTAATGGAATTGTGATTTTATTTACTATATATTCACCATTAATGCCACTTTTATCATCATAAACCTAAATTCTACTATTAGGCTCTAAATGATAAATAGGTAAAGCTGTAATGCTAATAGTTTCAGTACAACAACCATTACTATATAAAAGTTCTTCAACTCGTTCTTTGGCAGATTTTCCTTTAGAACTAATAGTAAATAAA
>ERZ1034920.1248-NODE-1248-length-16921-cov-7.681371_pt1 | contig 16921 bp, 18 predicted proteins | sample MGYA00520688_ERZ1034920 | MGnify/ENA primary metagenome ERZ1034920 (study PRJEB33766, sample SAMN09781785) | gut metagenome | biome: gut microbiome | host: Homo sapiens | place: Madagascar | study: EMG produced TPA metagenomics assembly of the PRJNA485056 data...
CCCAGAATATTTTTCTGCTCTTAGGACTTGACTTTTAATAGTTAGTCACCTCGTTATCATTAAGGCATTACGCAATGCGCCGCCAACGGTACACGGTGCGGTAGGGCTGCATGTTGTTGTGTGATTGTGAACTACCACAATCATTAGTCTTACCCATATGTACATGAGCAGTATGACTTGAGTCTCCTCCAAGTGCTTTTGGATTGCTCCAAGACGTAGTACAATATTCATATTCAGACATTGACCCATCATTCCAACCGGACCATCCACTCGCTAATACATATACAATATGCGAATGGTTCGGCACCTCATAAGTCGTCAACACATGGTTTTCTTCGCCGCCCTCACTGCCAATTCCATGCCCGCTGCTCACGCCAATCGTTGTACGCCCCGCACCATACGCTTCCCACGTACCATACCCAAAATAATCATGTACCTTATCAGCCGTACTTAAATCCGGCGCATTCGTGATTCCTGTTGGATCAAACTCAAAAATATAACCCAGAGGAAGTTGTACCCCCCCCATCAAAACATTTCTTCCCATATTACTTACCTTCGCTGTCATCTGCCACAGTGCCCGTGGTAGTGGAATCCTTTGTGTCAGCAACATCCGTGCTCTCAGCGGTGTCTGTGCCAGAGTTGTCCTTATTGTCAGCAGTACTGTCCACAGTATCGCCAGCGCCAGCGCTATCAGCACCGTCCGCGCCTGTATCGCCAGCACCGGTACCATCCCCAGAACCACTCTCACTCTCGTCGATCATTAACGTGTCCGTCATCATGGCGGTGTATGTAACCTGTGCGTCGATTGCGTCAATACGTGCAATTTTCTCTGCCTGCTCCGCTTCTGCAGCAGCCTTTGCCGCCGCCTCTTTTTCAGCCGCTTCCTGCATCTTACGCATTTCTTCCGCTTCAGCAGCCTTGCGCTCTTCCTCGGCTTTCTTGTCCGCCGCGATTTTGGCAAGCTCTTCCTCTGTGTAGGACACGTACTTCTGCACGTCCTCCCACTCATCCCAGGCAGCCTTGGCTGCAACGTCCTCCACCTCATGGCGCAAACCCTTCGGATTCTCCAGCGACACAGTGCCTTCCATAACTTCCAAATGAAAAACCCGCTCAACAGCCTCGTGGTGTTTCACAAGATGTCGGGCAGGTTCCAAACGACCTTTTTCCATGTCAGGATTTTTTAATTCAGTTGTAAGGGATTCATCAAAAATCTTCATCTTTCCCTCCTCGATAAAATTATTATTCTATACGTTCCCAGTAAACACGGGTAATGTAGGGCGGCATATTGTTATGGGGTTGTCCGCCGCCAGCTTCTCTTGTGTTCAGTGTATCCTTGCCTTCAAGCCAAGTGGTCTGTGCTCCGTAAGTATCACCCCAAGCACCGCCATCTGCAAATTTTCTAACAACATCTGCAACGCCCTTGTTCGGCATTTCCTTTGTTTGAATGTGGCTGTGAATTGGCATTTCCATTCCACTTAGTACATGGTTTTCCTCACCGCCAGTCTCTCCGACCGCGTGCCCGCTGGACGCAGCTAAAATAAACCGCCCTTCCAGCTTTTGCCACTTCGTCCCAGGCCATACACTCTCCGGCGCAAAACTCGTATCACTCGTGTAAAATCCCATGCCTACAAACCATGGGCACACAACACCGTTCTTTGGCAGTTTGCTCATACAGCCACCCGATGCCGCACATCAAGGGTTACTCTGTTACAAGTCCCCCCCGCTGGTAAAACTCCAATTCATAATCGTTTCCTCCTTGTTATCGCACATACCAGTAACAGGTAATATCGCAATCTGGTTTCTCTGCAACCGTAATTGCAACAGCAGCATCTTCTGCAACACAACTTCCCATGTTTATAATTGACAGCGCCTCACTCAATGTCTTGTTTGTATTCAAATCCGTGGTTTTTGCCGTCATTACAGGGCCAAGGTTCGCTCCTGCTACCAATGCCGTACCGCCGTCCACCGGCGTAACGGCGACACTTTGCCTGTGTGTCCCGTCGCTATTCGCCGTCCAGCCGTCCACTTTATACACACCGCTGTACAGCCACAACCCGTTGTCGGCATGTTTTACCTTACTTACAACTTCGCCTTTTCCGTTGCCGACGTATATTACGCCGGTACTGTCAATGGCAGGCTCTCCGTAAGCAAGTGATGTTGGAGCTTTTGCAACAGTAGGCGAACTCGTCCCTCCGCCCTGTCTTTTAAAATAGACCGTACTCATTCGTGCCCTCTCTTACTATCTTTAAAACTTAAATATCACTGTATAAGAATATCCGTAGCTTTGTGGTACATTTAAAACTCCATTACTAAACGTTGGATACATCTGACTGTTGCCACTTACATCATTTTTCGTCATACAGGTCAATGTCCATTCTCCCCAATGTTCTGCCAAAATACTTATATTTCCAATCGTTTTAGCTGCATTTTGACCGTTTATTGTTAAAATTAAGAGTGGCTCATCATGGCCTAATATTCCATTCAAATCAATGTTTGCCGAATAACTCTTTAAAATAGGTTCAATTTTATTACTCAGTTTGCTTTCAATCTCGGTAACCTTCGCCGCCATAGCCTCACTTTCGGGCATTTTTACACTGTTCATGCAATCACACCCCCTTCTGTGGACCTAATGTATCTCCGGCATCGTGACCGTTTTCATATTGACGTACAATGTCTGCAACACCTTTATTCGGCATTTCCTTGCTCTGTATATGGCAGTGTGTCTGCATTTCCATCCACGTCAGCGTATGATCGAACTCGCCACCCATACTTCCCGCCTTGTGTGTATCGCCACACCCCAGCGGAAACCTCTCCTTGATTTGCTCCCAAACAGTACCTACCCATATCTCGCCTGGATTTTGCCCATCGTTAAAAATATGCGACCCCACCGGCCATGGGCAAGCGTTGGAGCTTGCCCGTACACTTTTACTCATAATTCACCTCAAAATTCTGGTTGAGACGCGGCTATAACTAGATATACAGTATTTTTATGGGGATTTCGGTGCTCGCGGTCAAGTTAAGATTCCCCGCAGCAATATTGCCAAAAACTCTATATACCTGTATCGTTGGGGAGATATTCATCATCACGAGCAGATAATTCGGGCTATATACAGCGAGGATTATTCCGGGGATTTCCGCTGTTCCAAGCCACAGTTCTCCCCACTGGTTCGACGTGATTGTCTTTTCCATGACTTTGATTTCTTTCCCGAGCTTTCCGTCAAGTGCCGCCCCAACCGTTTTAGAATCAGCAGGTAGCCCTGCTGTAGTTAATGTTCCGTCAACGGGGGGGTAATCTTTAGGCTTACACCCATCTTAATACCTCCTCATGTCATAATCGCCCAGCGCACTGCAACCTCTGCGCTGGGCTTCTTCTTCACAAGCGTCACCACGTTGCCATCCGCCGTTTCGGTGTATCCGTCACAGATGATACCGAGCGCCGCTTGCAACGACATATCTGTGGATGCTACACCGGTACTTTTTGTGCTGCCGACCGTAACAAATTCACTGTTTGCTGTAACTGCGGGTGCATTCCCAGAGTCAGCTACCAGTTTTGCTGTCTGCTTATAATTGTATCCGGCAGTCTTTTCCGTATCACTCGCCGCAGCCCAGCCGTCTAATGTATAAGTCGCCGTGTACATGGCAATTCGCGGCGAACTCAACAATTTGATTTTGTCCGTCAGTTCATCCAACCGACTTTTAACATTCGCGTTTGTCTCTCCATCAATTTGCACAAGACTTGCAAAAGTCGGAAACGCATACATCTTATCTCCAACTGTAATTCCGGCGCTGCTTTTATATAAATTAGCCATTCAGCACCTCCTTAATATGAACCGCCATCAATGTAATCGCAGGTTGTTTTAATCTCTCCACTAGCATTTGTGCCACTTAAATAGAAACAAGCCTGCGTATCAAACTTTTTCTTATCAGTCGCACTCATCAAGCCATTCGCGCTCTGCGAGGCTACACCATAAGTAGTATTGGTCGGTGTAGCCCATGTGCCGTCACCGCGCAGATACAACCCCTGTTGCCCCTTGGCCGGAGCCGGAACAAAACCGGCAGAACCAGCCGCGTTAGCCGTGGCCTTGCCAAATGTATTGTGGCTATGTCCGCTCGGCGTAAATGCGGATGGCTTTCCGGTAATCTCGCCCCAACTATAACTCGGCTTTGCGGATGCCTTCGCCCATGTATAAACATCACTTGCAGGCAAACTGGTCGGAAAATCTGTAATCTGCGATTTAGTATGGGTGTGAGTACTAGCTGCCTTACCCTTCAGCTTAGAATCAATTTCACTCTCCGTGTAGTATCTGTCATCGTGTGTATGGCCGCTTGTAGCATAACTACCTTTCGGTTGATATATAGAATCTGCCTTTCCTTTGATGTATGTCCATGCCGTTGAAAATTTCAAACGACCGAATGTATTTCCACCGCCAGTATCTTGCCGTATAAAATAAGTATCATCTGTAGGTGCGGCACTCCACGATGTGGTCAACTTGGCAAGCAAACCATTAGCACCTGTTTCTGTATTGTCAACTTTGTCATTGTGCGTATGATTCTTAGCCGCAAAAACATCCTTCAGCCCTGTAAAAAATCTCTGTAATTTACTTTTCGTCACAAAGCTCATTTGTATTCCCCCTTTCAGGTTTACTCAAATCAGCTTGCAAGAATAGCATCGATTTCCGCGTTGGTAATCTCATCAATGACCGTCTTGGTGTCACCAATCTTCTCCAGTGCGCCGCTGATCAACATATACTCGTCATACAGATTGCTGCCATCCGGCGCAGCCTTCTTGATCATATAAATAACATTATCCTTGGCATCCTTAACAGCAGGCAGTGTCTCCACAATGCTCTTACTGATGTGCCCAGCCGCAGAAATCTGCTGGCCGACATAGGTCATGGTGGCATAGGTATTTGCAGCGCCAAAGCCATCCAGTTTCTTCTTGTCTGTGGCGCTCATCAGGCCGTTTGCACTCTGGGTGGCGGGTTTGTAAGTAGTATTCGTGGGTGTGCCCCAAGTACCGTCACCTTTCAGGTACTGGCTTACGTTGGTAGATTTCGGCGTCGGCACCAGACCGGAGCCGCCATCGGTAGCGCTGGTCGCACCCTTAAAAACGTTATAGGTCGTGTTCTTGTCATCCACCCACTGTGCCGTGCCATCGCTTGCCCAGCCAAGGATCTTGCCCGCAGCACCACCAGCAGGGATATGCTTGTTACCGGCACTGGTCGGGTGGCTATAATTGCTCAGTCCAGCCAGCTTATTCTTTTCTTCAGTCGTATAGTCATTGGTAGAAAGCTGCTTGCCATCAACCTTATCAACCTTCGCGTTGAGCTTGCTTTTTATCGTAAGCCACACATGGCTCAAACCATCTTTAGTAAGAAATTGGCCCATCTCGGCTCCTCCTTATTAGCTGTTTAGAATCTCATCGATCTCTGTGTTTGAAATTTCAGTAATCTGTTGGTTCAGGGCAATCCAGTCTCCACCCTCGTACAGCCACATCTCGCCAGACCGCAGGACATAGATTTTCCCATTGATTGGTGCAAGCGGAAGTTCCGTCACAATCTCGATGTCGCGCCCGGTCTGCACGCGGGTCTTGCCAAAGTCGCGGTACATATTGCCCGTGTCTTTGCAGATAACCAACTGTCCATCTACAATAGGAGCGGACTCCAGCTGTGACTGATTGATTTCTCTCAATGATAGATTCGCCATATCCTATCTCCTATCATCAAAAAATAAAGTCGCCCACCATAATGGCAGGGCGACCCTATCACCTGTTCTTTTTCCTATCCCAACTCAAACTCAAACCTTGGCGGGAATGGTCTGCCAAGTCAGCTGACCCTCAACAGCCTTGACGCGGGTATTCATGGCGGTATTCAGACCGTTAGCATACTCTTTAGCGGAATCCAGCGCAGCGTCAGCCTTCTTCTGTGCATCGGTAGCAGCAGCAGAGATAGCCTCGCTCTTTGCAGTAGCAACATTCTCAGTCGTAGCCTTGGCATTCCATGCGGTGCGCTCCTCAGCGGTGATGTGTGCAACCTTATCGCCAGAATGGCCGCTCAGCGCATTATTGACAGCCTTGATTTTCTCATCGGTCTGAGCCTTGGTGTAAGCGTCCGGATTTGCAACATACAGACCATCTTCCTTGACCTCGATGTTGTTGTTCTCAGCAGCAGAAACCTTCACATCAACCGAGACGACATTCTGGTCAGACACGGTGACAGATGCAGTCTTGGAAGCACCACCGGTGTAAACATCAACCAGCGCAGCAGCGGGAATCTTGACAACCTCGCCGGTGCTGATGGTCAGCTCGATCTCCTTAGTCACAGCATTGTAAGCGCCGCTCTTGACAACCATATCCTTGCCAAGATTGATGATTAGCTCATCGCCGCCAAACACAGGCATCTTAATGGTGCGGGTATCGGCATCGTAGGTAGGTGCATGGACAACACCAGTCAGCGTGGTCTTGACAGCAGCTGTGGCATCGCCCTTGTCAACAGTCAGGACACCGGCATCATAGGTGACATCAGTAACGAACTTGCCCTTCTGCCCCATAACCTCAGCCATCTTGTCGCTGACATAGTCGGCAACAGCCTTGGTGCTGGGAATGTTATCATCGGTTGCGCCGGAAGCGGGGATCGCAGTAATGACCTCCTTGGTTACCTGAATGAAGTCACTGCCGTTGAAGGCATGGACAGTCATCTGCGGTGTTTTGATATAAAGAACTCCCTGCTCGCCATTCTCGACAGAGGGCAGATTCTCAACGATACGAGCGCTCTTGGTGTACTCAACAGGACCCTTAAACACCTGATGAGTATCAGAAGTAAAATACAGAGTACCGGCGTCTTTGACCTCCAGTGCCTTGTAGTCAGCGTACTTACCAAAACTAAAATTCACATTTGTCATAATTTTTTTCCTTTTTGTTATGAAAAAATCTCTTGTTCGTCTAAACTAACCCGTAGGGAATCAGAACTCCTGCCACACAAAGCCAACATTGGCCGTGACAGTCGGCTCTACAACAAAGCTGCTGTCACCGCTGGCCTGGACAGTGTACGGCTGGTATTTTCCATTTTCATCGCGGATCATAACGGTCTGGCCCGCGTAAGTGTCGCTGCTCTTGTTCAGCGCGGCAATCGCCTCGCCCGGGCTGTTGAACAGCTGCGTCCGTGTCTGAATTTTCTGGACACTCTTGTCGTCCTTGATGTAATACAGTTCCGAGGTATCCTTGGTCACAACCAAATCCTTGCCGTCGATCTTGCCGCTCTCAATGGCAGACGCAACATCCCCCGCATTACCGTAACCAAGTTTTGAATACTTGTTTGCCATCCTATTTCTCCTTTCCACAAAATTAGAAAAGCCGAGTGTCGAGTTTAAAACTCAACCACCCGGATAGTCCCATCCTCCGGGTCGGATCCGCTGTCCACAATCTGAACGGTATTGCCAATCGCCTTATCCCCGGCCTTCAGCTGCAAACGGCCTTCGTTGTATAGCAGACCGTCAGCCTTGCCGCTTGCCAGATTCTGGTTTGCTTCAACTAACTGGTTGGTAAGCGCCTGTAAGGCAATCATACGCTGATCCAGCGCCGTCAACGCTTCGTCCGGGATAATGTCGCTCCATGCACTGATCGGCAATACCCTGATATTCGTCGCCTGTGTGTGGCGCACGTGCTTTATTCCGGTGCCGTCTGCTTCCATCTCGACTTTGTAAAAAGTCAGCTGCACCGCAACGTCACCGGCCTCGGCAGTCAGGTTCGTATCAAACGGCAATTTATATTCCAGCATACCCTTGTACGGCTTATCACTCAGCGATAAAATCTCTGATTTATACCGCTTGCTCACAGGCGGTAGATACTCCATCAGGCAGGTAAATCCGCTCATATCCTGCTCTTTATAAACAGGCTCCACCAGAAAATGGAGATTGTCTACCAGCTTCGACTGCTGCATAATGCGTTCCTCTACACTGACAGTCAGCTGATTGTCGTCCCCCAGTAAAATCGTATACATCCTTACTCACACTCCTTCGTGATAAATTCGGCCTCCTCAGCCGTGATTTTCTGTGCCGCCAGAAGCTCCTCAACCTTGGCGTCCGTGATTTTCTTTGCCTTGTACAGCCGTGCCAGGCTCATGGCAAATATGCTCATTTCCATCACAGCACGCCTCCTTCCAGCAGCGTCAAAGTGTAAGCGTCGATGATCTCCTCGGCCGTCTTACCGTTCAACGCTTTTAATTTCTGATACTCATATGTATCAATCGGTATCAGCCGCACGGTGTCGTAGCCCTCCACGGGGAACTTGTACAGCTCCTCGCTGTGCCAGACATTGCCACCGTCACTAGAAAGAAAACCCTGCGCCTCATCCTCGGGGCACAGGGTCAAAATATTGTGTTTGGGTTGATATTTCACATAGACCAGGTGGTCGAGCACATCGATCACGCGGTCATTGTACATGACTTTATAATACATACTCGAACCTCCTTAAATACTGAACATCATCAGGATATCGTTCATATCTGTGGGGTAGAAGTACCCATAGATTTCACCAGATGTATTCACCGCATTATAATATGCGCTGTAATCCTTATTCGGGCTTCGCGTCCAGTACGCAACAACTTCTCCGTCCGGGTTTGTGCGCTTACGGCTTGTGTTGGTCGTGATAAAATCAATGGCTGTGCCTTCGTATACATACGGTTCAGAACTCATATTCGCATCCAGCTCGATAGCACTCGGAATAAAAATGTAGCAGTCCGCCGTAGAAATATCTGTCTTGGCACTACCAGCGTTACCGGGAACCTTTACCTTCTTAACAAGCTGACGCCAGCCAATCGGAAGCGCTTTATAAACACGCTCATTCAGATAGGTGTTCAGCGTTGTTGGTTTCGCCCAACCGCCGGTGTTGTTGTTGGCATTGTCCATAGACATTACCTTACCCAGTGTCTTTTCCGCCAGCAGGCTCAAAGAACTGCGCTTGCCCGTGCCATCGCTCAGATAGTAACGGTTAAAGCAAGCGTTAAAGGTCAGCTCACTATGTACCCAGTTGACAAGCTCCTTGCAGGACGCATCACCAAGATCAGCGTACCAGAGCTTCGCCCAATACACAGTACCGATGCCATAGCTTTCATACGCACCGTCAGCAGCTTTCGCACAGCCGAACACCAACTCGGCATTTGTCTTTGTAGTGCGGCTACGACTAAGCTCTGTGTACTTGCTGGTATCAGCACTCATATTAGAGGTATAAACGTGTAAGCCGTTCTCTCCCTTAATATGGCGCAGGACAATAATCTCGCGTGTACCTGTCGTAGCAGCGTCCGCAGACTCAGTACCCCAAGATAGCTTACAGCCGTTGTTTTTCCAAAGACGAAAACCATTCATGCCGTCGCCGTCATAACACTGCATCAGCACGCCGTTGTTTACAGTCGTGCCCATCATACGGAAATCGACCGCAAGCGTAAAGCTCCGATCCTCGCTCAGTAGATTCACACCAGTGTCCACATGGTTCTTGCCGGTAAATTCTGTAGGCTGCGCAATCAGAACCTTTTCCGTAATGTCGTCAAAGCTAAAGTCTGCACCCATCGTAATGGTAACAGGGTCTTTACTCGTGACAACGGTGTTCTCTACACCAACCTTCGTCATCGCATAGATTTCAACAGGCCGCAGCGAACCAAACTCCTTGCCGTCGAAATAGCCGCTCACATACTCGCAGCTGTCATACACAGCATTGATGTCCTTATCGCCGGTGACATAGCCGCCCTTGTCCCAGTGATCGAATAGATAATACTTGTAGGCAGATTCCTCGCCCGTATAGGTCGGGTCTCCGCGTTTGCATAGAACCATCGTCCCATAAGGGGCAACCACAGATTCCCAGACAACGCCGCGATTCAGCCAACGAATGGCATACTTGCGCACACTCTCGGTGTACAGTGCCGTAACCGTCTGGTTACCAAAAACAGTCGTGAACTCAGTATCCCAGCCCTTAAAGGTAAAGTCCGTGCTCACAGTGCTTTCTGCAGTAGGCGTGGGGATTGGCTTCTCCGCTCTCGTGATAGGATCAACCGCTTTACCGCCCTTGTCGATATACTGCACATCCAGAATCGTGCCGTCCTTATTCACAAAGGTCCAGGCAAACTGCTCGATCAGTGTATTGTAACTCACCTTCAAATCAGGCCACTGGGCATTGTAGCGCTCCAGTTCCTTCTGACGGATCGTGGGCAGATGCACCTTGCCAGCCAGCACAGAATGGTCGGTATTATAACCGTTCTCATCCGTACCCGTCATCGCGTACAGCTTTTCAAGCAATTTCGTATCGGTCATCTGCCAATCCAGACCAATCAGGCGCACACGGCTCAGATTCGTACACTTCGCCAGCATATCCTTCAAGTCAATGGTAGCGCAGTTCTCCACGACCAAAGCAGTAATGTTCGTATAGTCGCTGATTTTCAAGTCTGTAAGCTGGTTCAGGTTGCGTGCCGTCAAACTGCTGATTGCAGGCAACTCCGCTGTCTCAATCTTGCCGCCGTTCGCAAACGCAACGCCTGTAATACCGGACCCACCAGCCTTGAACAGCGTCAGGTTTGTGCAGCCCGTCAGGTCAATAGACTTCTTCAGATTCGGCACATTCTGCAGATTCAAATGCTCAAGCAGCGTGTTGTTGCCAACCGCAAAGTCGGTCATATTCGTGTTGGAATACCCCTCCACGCCGGAACCAATCTGCAAATCAGTCAACTTGATAGCATGGCTGAAATCTACATAGCCCGGGTAGAAGCCTGAAATATCACCGATACTGCGAATCAGGCTTGCGTTGTAAACATAAACCTCGGTATCGTTCATGGCGGCAATCGGGCACTGTACCTCATAGGTCTGTCCACGCTTGCCGCGCATCTTTACAGGGTTAGAACCGTACAGTACAGACACATAGGTATCCGCATACGGCACGATATGAAATGTACCGTCCGGCTTCACACCAGTCCAGTTTACAGGCGTATAACCGCGAATCGTCATATCATCGCTGGTTGCAGCACTGCCGCTGTACTTAGAGGCCATATACTTTTCCTGATACTTCTGGAACTGACGGCGCTGATGGCGCTTGTTGCCGTGCATCATGGGCAGATAACTGGTCGTTCCATTTTCCTCGTAAGTGCGGAAATATTTGCGCCGCATATCCATGACCCACAGGCGCTCCGGCTTTATATTCTGATAATCCTCGAATTTCTTCAGGATACGGGATGCACTCCATGCCAATGCGTTTTCACGGTCACGGAACATAGCCGCCAGTTTATCAGGGAACAGGTCACGGATCTTGCACCACAGCTTGGAATCGCTGGCGTTAAATACGCTCTTAGTGCCGATGGTGTCCGTATCCTCGTAGCCGTAGCTCAGGGTCAGTCCGCCCTCGTTATCGTTGCCCTGCGCGGTATCGTTGTCGTAGTCAAAGCAGAAATCCCAATGGATAAGGTCACTCGTATGCAGGAACACATTCTTCGCACGGTTATCGACCATGGTGTGGCGCTCTGTAAACAGATAGTGATATAGCGCAGAGTCCATGACAAAATAGTCCTCAAAGTGCGCCTTAAAATCCTCATCACTCGCATTCACGACCCAGTTCTGTACACGGATCCACGCATTCTTCGTAGCCTGTACTTCCTCTTCGGTGCAAGCCTTATTGATGTAGCGGAACTCAAAGCTGCTTTCGCCGTCCCAAGTCTCATGCGAGAAATCGCCGCTCAGGAATCGGGTCTGCGCATCTGTGTTGTTATCGATCTCAACGATAACCTCTTTATGGTTATTAGGGTCCATGCCCATCGTATTGTTGTTCTTTTTGGAGTTGCCAATATCACCGCAGGCATAGAAATGCCACTTACCATCATGGAACACAGTGCTGTTCTCAATATCCGTCTCCTGTACAAAGACAACACACGGATAGAAAGCCATCGTGTCGCGCACCTTCGGGTTGTCCTTGCGTGCCTGTCGAATGTACGGGTTAAACTCATTGAAATCATCTGCCAGCAGCGCGTTGTTTGCGTTTTCAGACGATGCAACGTTGACTTTGATATTAAAATAATTCTCCGCCACGCTGTTCTCCGTCAGCGCATACACAGAGCCGGTGCTCTCATCACCAAAGGTAAAGCCGCCCTTGCAGTTAATGTCGATGTTACGCGCAGATTCACCATAGTGGTCAGAACTTGTGCCCTGTCCCTTGTGGGAACCATTGGCTGTCCAGTTGTCCTCAACGGCGCGTCCATTCTTGTAGATCTGCTGGATAACAGTGTTTGCGACCTCATTTTTCTTGCCGGTGGTAAAGGTCGGCGCACTGATCTTGATAACACGCAGGTCGGGGCAGCGCTCCGCCAGAATGTCCGGATTCAGCTCACCGCTTGCATCCGTGATGTTGTTGCGGTTGTACCGCTCGATCATCTCGTCAGCGTTCTTGGCATCCGCAATAAAGTTGTCCAGAATCTCATCATCGGACAGATTCATAGAATAGGTCTTCATGCGGTAAACAAGAACATCGCAGTCGTCAGAACCGATAGTAATGCCAACCGGGCTTGCCTGCGTAAAGTTGTCGCTGCCGTCATACAGCTCCACCTTGCAGGGGATACCATCCAACCACAGTACCATTTCCTTGTACTGGCTGTCGGGCAGAATGTTGAACTCAAACTCCATGAAGTCATCTTCACAGGTCGGCAGCTCCATCGTATTCTGCGCACTGGTCAGCGTAATTTTCTGTGCCTGAATATTCAGACCAACACCGCCCTGTACACAGGTCAGCACAGTCGCGTCATAGTCGCGCACATTCGCCGTATTGAAAACAAGCTTGAAGTTCTTGCCAAGTTTCTTAGCATCATCGGCAAACAGCTTATAATTGATCGTGGCGCGAGTGCCCGCCTTCACGCAGAAGTAGGTGTCGCCGTCCTTATCAAGCTGATAGCCGCCATTGACCCAGTCGAAGTTGTCGCTCACGCTCATGCCCGTCTGGCCATCTGTCCACAGTCGGTCAGTACCGGCATTGGTCTTGCCGCTCGGGTTAAAGTCAAACATAAGGTTCGTCTTAACCTGCTCAATCACAACGCCAAGGTCAACTACGTTCACGCTGATCGTCTTTACGGTCTCGCCGCAGGTGATCGTCAGCGTATGCTTACCCTTGTTCGCGCTCTTAAAGCTCCAGGTCTGCTTTGTACGCCCAACAGTCAGGGTAGACTCGGTCACGCCGTCCACAGCCAACTTTACAGTGCTCGTGCTGGACGCAGGGTCATACACGGTGTACTCAATAGACACCTTGTTGTGCTGCTTCGTTTCATAATCCGTAACAGCACAGCTGATAATGGGTACAGTCTCGCCCTCAGTCACCCACATAATATCTTTCTTGATAACGTTGGACTTAACGGTCTTGCCATTGATCTCTGCCGTCATGCTGATTTCCAGCAGATGGCTGCCGTGCTTCTGCACCGGGATGGTATAGGTCATCTGTCGGCCAGTCACACTGGTAGTCGTGCCGCCAATCGACTTGCCATCCAGCGCAAAATCGATCTTCTTCTCAACGCTGCCATACGGCGTATAGCGCACCGTGACCTCGCCGCTGTAGAAAAGGCTGTCATCAAAGGTGGATTCCAGATAGAAATCAACGACATTGGCACTCCACTTCTTGGAGCCTGTCGTATCCATACTGTCCACAACCGTCAACCGGATCTGGTTCTCACCGCTGTGCAGATACTTCGTGATGTCAAAGCTGTTTTCGCCCTGCATAATGGTCTGTGTGGCAACTTTTGTATTACCAACATACCATGTGCCGGTTGCATTGCCGGTATCATCGCCCGCACTGTCCACACTCGTGAACCGGAACTTGACCACAATAGGGTCACCGGCAACAGCTGTAATTGCAGACTCGCCAATACGCTCGATCGTAATCGTGCTGCCCGCAGCGGGGCCACCGCCGCCACCGCCAACAATCGTCACCTGCGTCTTCGGCGTCCCGTCCTCCATAAGGGTCAGCTTGCTGTCCTCGTAGGTAATGTCATACTCATGCCCGGCATTCTTGCCGATGTCATCCAGCTTGCCCTGAATTTGACCAACAGCAGTATTCAGGCTGTCAACTGTGCCCTGCATGTCAGCCACATTATTCTTCGCCTGCGTAACATCATTGCGAATACCGTCAATAACAGAGGCATTAGCCTTTTTCGCCAGCAGCGCATCAGTCGCTTTCTTATTATAATAGGAGGTTTTCAGCGTCTCTGGCAAATTGCCAACGCTGTCCTGCAGGTTCTTTACCGCAGCATCATTGCTGGTCTTATAGGCGGCAAGGTCGTCACGCACAGGCTTCACTGCAGTCTCGATCTTAGTGTCCACCGTCTTGCCATATGCCGTAACCCATTCAGCGGTCGGGGCAGTATCAATCGTGACAGATTTGATGGTGCTCTCGCCATTCTTAAAGGTCATGGTCTTGGTGTCGTCGGCATATTCAACATCAAAGTTTGCCAGCCCATCCATGCCATCAACCTTGTTTTTCAGCGCGTCAAGGTCACTTTTCTTGCTATAATTGGCATCCAAATCACTCTGGATTTCGCTCTTGATGCCCTGCGCAGCATTGGTAATCTTGTTGTCAACATCGGCAACAGCGTCCTTTGCCTCTTGCGCACTCGCCGCCGCCGCTTCAGCCTGCTGTGTTGCCTTAGCAACCTTTTCATCCATCAGCTGTACAAAACTCGTATACCAGTCTTTTGTCGGCTCAACCATACCTGTACCGGTCAGCGACTTCAGTATATTCAGCTTTCCATCAGGGCGAGTTCTCCATTTATAGCCGTTCCCTTTTTCATTCGTGCCATTGGCCAGAATCTCAAAGTCAACCTCACCGTCCACATTGGTCACATTGCTATCAATCAGCCATCCAAACCGTATATGGCTGTCGCTATATGTTACGTTGATTGGGGTTGCATAATCTTCTTCCTCATTCTTATTGACATAATGAATCTGGAACATCATATCCATCAAATCAACACCATCAAAATAACGCGGTAGCTGGAACGGGATATACTGGCTGTTCTGCTCCTGTGTTATGTTGATCTGGCTGTCATCTAACTTGATGTTTTTCTGTTCATCAATTATGGAATACTTGTCATCCTTATAGGTTTCATACCACAGGTATTTGTAGCTCGTCTTAAAAGTTTCAGAGGCGGTATCCGCCACAGCGGCAACAGCCTCACTATTCTCCACCGCTGCAAGCGGCATTGCCATTGCGTTCAAACTGGCATTGCGTGCAGCAGTCATTCCAGTCAGCTCGCTCTGGTACTTTTTCTTTGATTCTTCAAAAGAAAGTGCCAAATTTCCCACCTCTTTCGTTTTTTTTGGCTTTATTGATATATAAAATCAAATATCATATTCGATTATTTGCAGTTCATATAGGCATATCATAGGACATACCAATAACAGGTAATGTCACAGGACGGTTTTTTGGTCACCGTAATCGTTACAGAGCCATTTCCCGTCACACAACTTCCCATGTTGATGATTGACAGCGCTTTGCTCAATGCTTTGTTCAGGCTCAAATTTATGGACTTTTCTGTCATCACAGGCCCAAGATTTGCTCCGGCTGTTAATGCAGCCCCCACGTCTACCGGTGTCACTGCAGCGGCTTGTTTATAAGTCCCATTGCTGTCTGTTACCCAGCCGCTTACCGTATACACGCCACGGTACAGTTTCTGCCCAACTCGTACAATATTACCAGCGCCGTCACCAACATATAGCGTTCCTTTGGCGTCAATCGCAGGCTCACCATATTTTAGGCTGTCCGGTGCCTGTACTGCTTTGTCGCAGGCGTCCAATCCGCCCTGTCTCTTAAATCGAATTCCCATAAAAACCTCCTTTTAATATGCACCGCCGTCAATACTTTCCTTATCGTGCAGTTCTCCCAGATAAATTCCAATATCATCCAGAAAAAATCTCTCAATAGCCACAATAGAATCTCGCAGTAGATTATACTTGTCTGCACTATAAACAGAAAGGCGCAAATCACTATTCTCGTACTTGCCAAGATAGTCATTCGCGCCCGTAATATCGTTTGCATTGATATATTCGTAATATCTGTCAGCCTTACGCTTGGTCGTCACTGTCAAATCCTGCATCTTGTCAATCGTGTCAACCGCAGCCGGAAAGCTATTTGTCAAATCCTTATATTTGCTATTCATATTGTATCATCACCCCGTCACCGTGTATGTCGGCACCAGAACCACTGTGTTCGGATAGTATGGGTAAAACCGCGCCATCTTCACCGTCATTGTTCCGCTGCCCAAATCAAAATTGATAGAGCTTATCATATATTGCCGCGGCTCCTTCACATCGGCCATATGTGCCGTATAACTGATTTTCTGGTTTACATCCAGCCACGGTATCAGCAGGCATTCCACACTGATGCTGTCCGTCAACCGGCTGCCCAAATATAGCTCATACTCGGCACGCTGCAAGGCCAGCTCATCCGTGTAAATTTTCTCATAATCACCGCCGTTGCAAACCTTGATTCTCTCCCCGATTTTTTCAAGCGTAAAAGGACTCTCAGGGTTTACAACATAACCGATGTTGTCACAGGCAAAGTTTGCCTTGTCCTTGGCTGCCTGTTCTGCCGTTGGCGTTTTCTCTACAAGCCGTGCCATTGCGTGTATCTGTGTCTGTCCCACAAAGATGAATTTCGGCACATTGTTCTCTTTTTTGAACTTGATTACATAATATTTGCCGTTCTCCATCGTCCCGGCGCTCAGATACTGATCTGCACCTGTATCGCTCACCTCTGACCTGTACAATGGATACGGCCCATAAACAACGTCTTTCTTTGCCCCGGTGTTTGCATCCGCTTCCGTGTTTACAATCTGCACTTGGCAATACCCGGTATTTGTTTGCGGTGCCAAAAAGCTGAATTTCTTTCCGCTTGTAATGCTTGCACCCGTCACCT
>ERZ1034920.1250-NODE-1250-length-16911-cov-11.566386_pt1 | contig 16911 bp, 16 predicted proteins | sample MGYA00520688_ERZ1034920 | MGnify/ENA primary metagenome ERZ1034920 (study PRJEB33766, sample SAMN09781785) | gut metagenome | biome: gut microbiome | host: Homo sapiens | place: Madagascar | study: EMG produced TPA metagenomics assembly of the PRJNA485056 data...
GGGACTGAAAATCCCTGTGTCCTTGGTTCAATTCCGAGTTGCGGCATATTTTTTTGTTTATATAACTACCATCAATAACCACAACTCGGAATTATATCTAATATACGTCTCGTCGCAAAAGCGAACTCGACTTCCTCTATTGAAACGATAATCAATCGTTTCAACAGAGTTCTTGGCATATTTTTTTGTTTATATTACTGGATTTCAGCGATTTGTATTTTGGAGTGATATTCTTAAAATAAGAAATGTTGCAGTTGTAGGTCGTGTTCAACAATTTTCATTGAACACGACATTACAATTTATGTATTAGTCGTGTTGGATGACAATAGTCCAACACGACCTACAAGCTTATCCTGTCTATCAGAGTAACACAGCATTATATTAGCACATAATATTGGTCATGTACATACTAGCTAGGTAGGTAGGTTATTTTTTATTTTTCTATATTAAATAGAGGATTGAAAACTTAAAGTTTACTCTTATAATCTTAATGAGATTTTGACTTGGAGGGTAAAAAATGGTATCAGCTATCAATACTAATACTAACTATTACCAATCATATTTAATTACACAAAATAGAAATGAAGGTGTGAATGATAATAGTAGGTATTCTGCTAAAGAAACTGCTATTGATATATTTAATGATTATATGAGTTTTGATAATAATAATATTTACAAAGCCTTATCATATAATGATTATGTCCGCACGCAAAAGAAACTCTTAAAACAAGAAATTATTGCACCTACAGCAGATGATGCTTCAAAATTAAGTATTGAGGAATATGAAAATCGGAAAGCTATTTATTATGAAAAGGTGAATAATTTTAATTTTGATAAGGGTTTTCAGGACTATTTAAAAAGTCGTGGTTGCCAAGACGAAACAGAATTACAAGCTTTAGGAAATTGCTATGAAAGTGTAGAAGACTTAAAACAAATTGCAACGTTGAGTGCATCTAGCCACCTAATTGGCCTAAACGGTAGAATACATGGGATGGGGCGTATATTACCTGAATACGAATTTGATAAGTTGTTTGATGGAAAAAGCGTGGCAGAAATACAGAACTTTCTACAGAGTTATGATAATGCAAAAGGATTTGAAGAAGAAGTAGAGGTTTTAAAACAACTCATAAATGATTCAAGCATTGCTTCTGAAGATAAAGATTTGGTGTGTATGGGACTTGATTTATATGAAGTCTATTGCAAAAAAGAGGATTGTGAAAAAAAGCTGGGAAATGAGATATCATTTGATTACGAAAGTTACTTTATTCAAAAGTACCAAGATTATATGTTTTCTGAAGGTGGGATAGATATGAAACATTTTTTAAAACAATACCTACCTGCTGAATTAGAGCTGAGAATTAAAGAATTGAGTGAATTAGAGTCACTTTTAGCAGAAAAAAATACATCTAATGAACAAACTAACATTGATGATAGTTTTATAGCAACTAAAATTGCACAATATAGAAAATAAATGCTATTTGGATTAAGAAAAAAGGGAAGCAAATGCTTCCCTTTTTTAATTTCTTATGCTGCAGTAGTCCAAGCGGAATTTACTAAATTCATTAAGTCTGCATTTGCTTTAACATCTTCAACAGAGCTGATTTTCATAATAATAACACCATTATTATATTACATACAATACTGGTCATGAGTATAGTACCCAAGTAGCTATTTTTAACATTTTTTTACATTAAATAGCGGATAAAAAATATCAAACTCACTTTTATAATCATATTATGCAATGGGAGGGAGAAAATGGTTTCTGCTGTAAGCTCAAATAATTACTACTATCAACTAGATTATGCTCAAAATACTTCCGGTGATACTGAAGGTAAACTTAGGCAAAAAGAAGTTTCAAAGTATATATGTAATGACTATGTAAATATTAGAAATGAAAACCATACTTATCATGATAGCATTTATCGTTCATACTCAGAATATGTAGGAAGACAGAAGAATGTAATACTTGCAGAATCTATGGGGGGAATTAGTCCGCTTGAAGCTGCTAAAACTTATAGCTTAGAAGAATATGAGGCAAGGAAGCAAGAGTATTGCAATAAAGTCAATAATTTTGATTTTGAACAAGGATTCAAAGATTATATGAACAGCTTAGGATGTAGTAATGAAAAAGAACTCTCAAAGTATGTTACATATGAAGAAAAACAGAGTATCGTTGCAAAAGCAGCACAAGACATTCTTACAGACCTTGGCATAACTAATCCGGGATTAGTTTCAATTTTTAATAATCTTGATTATATTACAGAAAATATTGATTATGATATTGCTCAACAATTTTATGCAGATTTAGAAGATGTAAATCCATTAGGAAGTTTAAGCAAAAATTGGGATATACAAGCAAATGCAGTTAAAAACTTATTGAACTCTATTGATGGATTAGAAAATAAAGAGCTATACATGCAAGGAATTGATTTGCTTACTTTACAGAAAAAATGTGCGAACTTACGCGGTGAGTCATTAGATTCCAATAAATTAGTTGATGAATATTTTGAAAAAACACATATATACTCCCAACAAACAGGTGCGTCTGCTATAGATGCTTTAAAGTATTATTTAACAAATGAAATTGCAACTAAAACAAAGGAATTGGATGAATTAATGTTAGTTAACAAAGACACTCAAGAGAAAGAACAAAACAATCTGACAGATAGCTTTATTGCAACTAAAATTGCACAATATAGAAAATAAATGCTATTTGGATTAAGAAAAAAGTTGTAGGTCGTGTTCAACAATTTTCATTGAACACGACATTAAAATTTATGTATTAGTCGTGTTGGATGACAATAGTCCAACACGACCTACGAACTATCGGTATATAATTAATAAATTTGAAAGCCTGTTCCAAATGGTGGCAATACCAACTGTCCGATAATTTCATTTCTACCTGACTCTATTATTTTGGCTGGTTTTCTAGGGTCAGTCAGTAGGGTGCAAATTTTTGCACCAAAAATAATTTTGTAAAGTGCATTTACTAATCTATCAAAAATATTCCCACCTCTCGGAAGTTTTTATCCTTTTTCTATCCTTGCAAAACTCAAACCTTGTCGGAGTTGTAGGTAAATTTTCCAAAACAAGCAGGAAAAAAGGATAAATTTAGGGATAAGAAAAGGATAAAAAGGATAATTTTTCTTGAAACGAGGGAAGTGGCTAAAATTCAAACATTTTCTTAATTATACCCACTTTCCCTCTTTCAAATTTATCCGTCAGATTATAGAGATGCGCAAGAACTTCTTGATATTTACAGATATTGGTTGCGGTGGTATATTTTTTGACAATCGTGAGTTTGAAAAATTCGACGAATCGCACGAAAATGCTGAAACAATTTTCAAAGCGCTTGAAGGCAAAACTTTCAAAAAAGTTGATGAAGATAAGATTAGAATTTGCCCAATTTGTCATGTCCAAATGGTTAAGCAAGGTGCTGCTGGTAATAACAAAATTGAAATAGATGTTTGTAACTCTTGTGGTGGTAAATTTCTTGATAATGGAGAGTTACAGCGTGTAAGAGCTGAAGCGGTGAAAGATTCTGCAGTATTAAATAATATGATAATTTCTCTGTATCAAAAGAATCTTGAGAAAAATTCCAGCAATCACAATTTGGAATCTAGAAGAAAATTCTTCCAAAATGTTATGAATCAGTTTTTGGATTAGTTTAGTTTAAAAACCGCTTTCTGCGCGTCTTATTTCATGGTTACCAATTGACAAAAAAGTGGAAAGCAAATTCCTCTTGCCTAATATTTGTATTGGAGATTCTCCTCGGTATTTTGGATCTATGTGTTTTAATGCCAGAATTTCTTTTCCGGTTCGTCTATCTTTAGATATTGTCATCTCAAAAATATCATTGCCATTGGTGGTTAACTCATCAAGTTTGCTTTGAATGCCATTTCTCAAATGGGCATTACCTTTCGTATTCAGATATTTATCCAGTCTTTCTTGCAGCGGTTTTGAGATTTTTGTTCCAAATGTTATAGAAGAATTTTGTCTGATTTCCATGTAAACTCCTTTGAAGTTTATAAAAATCATAAAAATAAAATTTGCTAGTTCAAAATAACAATTCCCAAATTTAAGTATGTTGCAAATAGTAGCCATAAAATGTATGGAATTAAAATTAATCCTGCTGATTTTGAAATTCTGTAGAATTCTTTCAGGTTTAAAATTGCTAATATATCTAAGGCTATAATTATGCAAAGAGCGAGAATAGAATTGTTTAGGATAAAAAATGCCGGAGTCCAAAGAATATTAAAAAACATTTGGAGTATAAAATATACGTAACCTTTTATTTTGGATTTTCTACTCTTTTTTATGGTGAATAATATAAGCGCAACAAATATTGATGCGTATAAAATCGCCCAAGCCGGTGCAAAAACCCAAGGTGGTGGCGTTAAAAATGGTTTTGTAAGCGTATTGTACCAGTTCAAATCAAGCATAGTTTTATTATGCTTGATTTATAAAAATCTTTAATCCGATTGTGCGGTTATTTTTCTACCACAAAAGATACCCATTGGTCTTGAGTAATTGTGTCAATGATTTTAAGTCCGTATTTTTCAATAGCTTCCAATACTACAGGTTTCTTTTCATCCAGAATTCCGCTAAGACTCATTTTTGCGTCATCTTTCATTAGTTTTCTTAAGTCGCCCATAATTTCAGCCAATACATTGTGTAAGATATTAGCGCATACAAAATCATATTGTTCGCTGGCACTGTCTGCACTGCCAAGCTCAAAAGTACATTCAACATTATTTATTTTTGCGTTTTCTCTGCAAACATCAATCACTGTATCATCAATATCACAGCCATAAGTCTTGCTTGCGCCAAGTTTCATAGCTAAAATTGAAAGAATTCCGGAGCCGGTTCCTATGTCTGCAACGCTATCACCTTTTTTCATGTATTTTTCTAATGCTTTCATACACAATTGAGTTGTCTGATGAGTTCCGGTTCCAAAAGCGCATCCGGGGTCTAGGTTGATAACAACTTCATTTGGTTTAGGTTCATAATCAAGCCAGCTTGGAACAACCGCAATATTGTCTGTAACGTGAGTTACAGTCCATTTTTCTTTCCATTTTTTTGACCAATCTTGATTTTCTTTTTCGTCAAGAGTGATTTCCCAGCTTCCCAAATCTTCGTCAGAAAAACCACGTTCTTTAAGTAACTCTCTTTCTGTTTTCAAAATTTCTACTGGATTGTTGTTTAAATCAGTTAAGAAAACCCTTAATGTACCTTCTGTTGTAGCAGTCATTACTAAGTCTTTGTACGTTTCTTCTGCTAGTACTACACCTTCGCAATCAAAATTTGAGAAACAAATATCTGATACGATATCTTCCATCATTGGGTTTATAGAAATTCTTAATTCAAAATAGTTGTTCATATTTTATCCTTTTGGCTTGTTTTTAAAATCATTATAGCATGGGGGGGATGAATGGAAAATGGAAAGTTGAAAGTCGTTTTAAATATGATAAAGTATTATCTAGTAAATTTAAAGTAAATATGGCGCATTCCCTCTCCTAGCAGGAGAGCGGATTTTCGGTAGGGCGTAAGCCCGTAAGGTGGAGTTCGGACGTTACTCCGCCGACACCCCGAATAATCCAAGACCGGGTTAGGGTGAGGTAGAAGTTTTCGAGTTTAGGTATAACTGTCTGCTGCTTTGGGGGATTACAAGAAAGTTGAAAATCGAAAGTTGTTTTAAAAATAAGTGTGATGATGATATAATATGAGTCATGAAGAAGGGCGTAAAAATTTTAATAGGTACTGTCTGCACAGCTGCAATTATAGCGGGAGGTGTAGTTGGAACATATTTGTATGTTATTCCAAAGGCCGTATCATCTCCTTGGGTAAATCAAACTATCTGTAAGGAAGTTAAAAAGTTTTTGGATGCGGATTTGGTTATACAAAATCCAAAACTTGCAACAAGCTTTAGCCCTAACCTAGGGTTTACTTTGGATGAAGTCAGCCTTATTAAAAACAAAGAAGAAATTCTTAATCTGAAGAATTTAGATACAGAATTTTCTTTCAGCAATATTTTCTCTAAACGCATAATTGTGAAGAAAATTATGGCTGAAAATATTTATGTCAACACCTCTGAATTAGTCGCTCTAATTCCGCAGCAAGAAGAAAAAGAAGAGAAGGAAAGTCCTGTTGCACTTGATTTTTATTCCGCACTTTTGGGTGTTAAAAAGTGTTTGATAACATATGATACTCCTGATTTTGGTATTAAATTTGATGCAAAAAACATAATGTTTGATAGAACAAAAGCAAAAAAATATCTGCATTTTGATTTTGATTTCTTAATGAGCAAGGGGCAAGATAAGATTTTTGTTTCAGCTGATGACCAGCATAGAATTTATATGGGAAATGGCGAATTGCATGTTGATAGCTTCCCGATAGAAATTGACAAATCCAAAATTGTAATAGACGCATTTGCTTCCAGAAAAACCGGAATTGAGGCAAATATTGCGGCTTCCAAGTTTAAAGCTCGTGATATTTATAACATGTTGACATCAAACATGATTATTCCAAACGGAAAAGAACTTCTTGCTCCGATTGTGGATGTGAATGGCAGTGTGGATTTTAACCTTCATCTGACAAAAAATAATATTCGAGGTGATATTAACGTTAACGAATCAGAATTTAAGGTAAAAGATTTGTTAAACATGCCGGTAAAGATTACGCAAGGTATTGTGGAAATTGGCAACAAAGATATTGCATTGAAGGATTTCAAGGGTTTTTATAATAACAAAAAAGAAAACAGTTTTGTGATGTCTGGGGATGTTAAAGATTATTGGAAAACTTGTGATACCAAAATTGTTTCTGATATTTTTGTAAATGATGATTTCTTTAAAAATTATTTAACTAAGATGCTTGGTGCACCAATTAATCTCGTTGGTGATGCCGGTTCAAGGTTGACTTTGACATCTAAAAACGGTTCTTGTGATTTAGTTTGGTACTTCTTATTAAGAGAAGGTGAAGGTTTTAAACTTGGTGATCAATCAATGGTTTTAAAAGACTACAAGACATTGTTCAAAGTTGATTTGAGCGTTGTAAAAAATATTTTGAAAATTAACACGATTGATTATTATATAACCAATGAGCTTAAAAAGGGCATGACACCTGTATTATCTCTTAACGGTAATTTTGATATGGCTGATAATATGAAAATGCTGGACATCAATATGAAGATTCCACGTCCATTACCGAGTGAATTTTTGAACTTTTTATGCGGTCAAAAAGTATTTAAAAAAGGAACAATTTCCGGTAATTTGAGTGTAGATAATTCCGGTGCATTCCCAACAATGGGAGGTGTGATAGCTTTGGATAAAGTTTTTGTTCCTGCTCAAAGGTTATATATAAAATCTGCTAAAATTGGTGCAAAGGGTGATAAATTAGGTGCTATTGCTCAAGGCAGATTTAAACGTTCAAACTATGATTTCAACGGATATATTGTTAATGATTTAAGACTTCCGATTGTTGTTAAAAATGTCAATCTTACAGTGGATGATGTTGATGTAGAAAGAATGTTGAACATGAATAATTCTGCAGACAGTACAAAATCTGCGGAACAGGCATTGGATACAGATAATCAAATTTCTGAAAGTGACGATGTTCCAACATTTACTAAGGGGTTAATAATTGTTGAGAAATGCATGCTTAATCTTGAAAAAGGCAAGTACAAAACTATAAATTTTGGCAATTTGCACGCTAATTTAACTCTCGATAAAGACGGACTTCTTGAGCTGCAATCCAATAAATTTGATATAGCGGAAGGTATTTCTACTTTGAGAGTGAAAGTGGATTTAATCAAAAATCTTTATTATTTAAGACTCGGAGTTAAAGATGTAAATTCAACAACAATGGCAGATGCGCTTTTGGGCTTGCCAAGAGAAATCTCCGGTAAAGCGATGGGATTGATTGAGATTAATTCTGATTCAAGCTTAAAACTTAATGGTGATATTAAGTTTAATATTCAAAACGGAACAATTGAAAAAGTCGGTTATGTAGAATATATCTTAAAGGTAGCTTCTTTGTTCAGAAATCCGCTCGCAATGATTACTCCTGCAACATTTGGAGATTTGGTAAATATTCCGGATGGCAAATTTGATGTTATTAAGGGCGAAATGAAACTTAAAGACAACGTTATTCAGAGAATGAACATAAAATCTTCTGCGAAACACTTAAGTTCATTTATTGTCGGCAGATATGATTTGGAAACAAATGATGCTTCGCTTAGAATATATACCAAGATGTCAAATAAAGGTGAAGGCTTTGCCGGCTTTTTGAGAAATATATCTTTGAATAGTCTTGCGAATAAAATAACTACAAGCAGTAGAAATGACAGTAACTATTATGCAGCAGAACTCGAACAGCTCCCTGCTATTGAAGCTGAAGACAAAGACTGTCAGGTATTCTTGACTACTGTTGATGGCGATATTATTAATTTTAATTTCTTATCATCATTGAAGAGGATAAAATAATAAAATATGCCCTACTGCTCATCGGGCATATTTTAATAATTGTTTCTAGACTTTTGTAGAGACTGGAACTGGGAGTTGAGAAACTCCCTCTCTACATCTTTATTATAACACATTTCTTAATAGTTGTAAGTTTTGTAATTTTTAAATAATTTGTAAACATTTTTTTACAAACAAGCAATTTTGAATATTCAGCATTCTTAATTTCTGTGTGTGAAATTAGAATGAAGGTTTGTATATGTGTCCATTTACAATAAATTTGGTAAATTCTTTTAACCAACCCCAAAAATCAACCAGAATGGTTGGCGAATTTCATGATTATTTGATAAAAAACGGTAAAGCTGTTACTGTAATGCGCGGAATTCAAACAGAGAACATAAATAGCTGCACTGCAGGTGTCTTGAAAGCAGGAGATAAACATTTTATGTTCCACGCTGCTCCGGAAATGCAGCCATTGGGCTCTATAAAACAGGAATTGGAAAAGCAAGTAATGAATTTAAGGAGAATTTGTGATGAAGTTCATGGCTTTATTTGTGGCGGTTGGCAGCTCGACAATAGAGATAAATCAACAGTTCAGAGTTTTGATTTGTATAACAAAATAGCAGATTCACTTGATGAATTGGGAGTTAAGTTTACAATGGTTTGCGGTAAAGAGAAAAACGCACCATTAGATAATCTGTATTCTCAAGGCGACAAAGTTGTTCTTTCTAACAAAGGTTTTAATATTGATAAGAATAAAAAACTTTCTCAAGATGATATAATTTCTGCATTGGAAGATAAATATCAAATTGTCGAAAAAGCAGATGAAGATATTTTTAAGCTTGGTGGGTAAACTAATAGTGCGTCATTGCGTGAAATGTGTTAACCAATAACAAACAGAGATGATGCGCACCCTCACCCCTTGTGGGAGAGGGTAGAATTTCTTAGTGAACGTTAGTGAGCTTAGAAATTCGGGTGAGGGTATGTGCCCTCTGGACAAAATAATAAGAATTAACATATCCATATCCACCCTCATCAGGGCTCCGCCCAGCTTGTCTTGAATTATTCGGGGTGTCGGCAGAGTAACGTCTGACCTCCACCTTACGGGCTTACGCCCTACCGAAAATTCGCTCTCCCCTTAAGAGCGAAACATTGTCAAGGATAAAATCCTTTACTACAACCTATCCTTCTTTTCCAGCACCGCTTAATGGATTATTGATTAAGTAATTTTTGCCTGCAATAAAAATTAAAATTACAGGAATAGAACAAATTACGGAACAAGCCATAAGCTCGCCCCACAAAGTTATTTCTCTAAATGAACCTTTAAAAATAGTGAGTCCGACAGCTAATGTTCTCATACTCTCTGTATTTGTTACGATAAGCGGCCACATAAAGCTATTCCAAGTTGTGACAAATGTGAATATGCTAAGTGTGGCGATTGCCGGCATGGCACAAGGAAGTGCTATTTTTGAAAAAATTTGCCAAACATCGCATCCATCCAATTTGGCAGCTTCTTCTAAATCTTTTGAAAAAGTCGTGAAATAGTTTTTCATCATATAAACTCCGAAACCACCAAAAATCCCCGGAACAATTAGAGCTTGATAAGTATTAATCCAACCAAGTTTACTCATGAGGTAGAATAATGGCACAATATTCACCTGTGGTGGTACCATCATTGTGAGAATTATGATAAAAAATAGAGTATCTTTGCCCCAAAATTTCAGCCTTGCAAAACCGTATCCGGCAAGAGCTGCGATTATTACTTGTCCAATAGTTGTAAAGAGTGCAACAATCAAACTGTTTAAAAAATATTTAATAACCGGAATAGAATCAAAAACATTTTTGTATGCGCAGAAAGAGAGGTTGATGTTTTTATAGTCTGTAAAAATATTTTCATTACCGCTTAATGAAATTAGAAACATCATGATAAACGGTAATATCATTGAGATGGCAAGAATTGTTAAAATTGTAAATAAAAAGAACTTTTTCATAAATATATTTTATAATAAAACTTTTTTTGTGCTTGAATATATAGTATATGATACCACGTATCCCAGTAAATAAACTTATAGATTCATCAGCACTATCAGCCGGAATATTTATAACAAGTGGATGTTATAAAACATATAAAGATTTTAAAACAGCAAGTCACAAATATAGAAATAAATTTCTGATAAAAGATAGTGTGATACTTTCCGGTGCAGCAGCAGGCATGATGGCTGAATACACTCTTGGGCGGAAAGTTTCTAAATCACAAGTATACAAACAGTCTGTCAGAAATTTTACTCATATGGTGCATAATCCAAAATGGGCACATGGACTTGAAACAACGCACGAAATTATTAAAAATATCATAAACGGTTTTTTGGTAACTGCATTTGGTGTGATTGGCGCTCTCGGAGCAGATTATGCGTTGTCAAAAACGAGTTTTGAGCAACCAAAGCCGCTAAAGAAAGCTCCTCCAAAAAGCAAGCTTCATAAGTATCTTGATAAAAACATTGCAAAAGTTACAACTGATGAGAATACAAGAGATTTAATTTATACAAGTGTTACAGATATGCCGCAAATGAAGTTTTTAACTTCCGGCATGGTAGGCACTCAAGCTATGGAAATAGCTAAAGATAAAGAATTTGATAAACGATTGAAGAATACGACTCAATATTTGATGAATGATACTCTTGTGCCATTGTTATTTCTATCAATATCCAGTGCTTTAACTAAAAAAATGCGTATGCTTAAAAGAGTTCCAATAATTTTTGGCTCTATTATGGGGGGAACAATGATTACGCAAAAAATATTGGATAGATTTACGAATAGCAAAGACGATGATTAATCAATCTTCTTCTGTATATTGAAATATCTAAAAGGCAATTTTTACACCTGATTTGTTTTTATATATATAGAAGAAAGGTGTATTATGTCTATTCGTATTGAGCAAAATCCGCAAATACAATTTCGTGCAGCAAATCAGACTACACCACAAAAAGATGATACTTCTAAAAAGAATTTGATTTCTCCGAAAATTGTTATGGGAACTCTTGCTGCTGTTGGTGCAGCCACGCTTGCAGTACTTGCAATTAAGAATAAAAAGAAACCTAACGTAGGCAAAGTAGAGCAAATAATTGGGAAAAATCCTAAAACCCAAAATCTTACGGAAATTGAGAAGGAAAAGTTAATCAAAGAATTGCAAGCTCAAACTGATAATCAAGAAGTCAAAGAAGAGATAAGAAAGTTAATCGAAAATGGTGAGTGGGATAAATTATAAAAGTTACTAACCTACTTTTGTCCCAATACAAAAATCACGTTTCAGATAATTGCTTGTGAATGGGCGGTCATATTTTTTGTACAAGCCAACATGGATTTTTAAAATTTTGTTATCACCACATAAAACGCTAACAGTTCGATTTTTGTAATCAAAATCAACAACTATACCTGTTTCTGTGAATTCTGACTTATTGTCTTCAATCTCTGTGTTATAAGAAGTTACGGCAAAACAGGTCGTTCCGTGGTAAAAATACGCTTCTCCCCAAGGGTGAATTGCCCGAATTAAAGCGTCGTTTGCTTCTGCGCTTTTTTTAAAATCCAACTCCAAGTCACTTGGATGAGAATAATAACTAGCCTTATCTTCTCTTTGTGTAAGTGGGATAATTATATCTTCCCTTAATGCCTTCAAGAGTTCGCACACAACTCCGCGCGCTACAAGAACAGTTCTTTCTTTAAGAGATTTGCCGGTATCAGATGGGAAAATCCTAACCTCTTCTTGCGCAAGAATTGCACCTGTATCAATTCCTTTATCCACAAGATGAAATGTTACACCACTTGTTTGTTCCATATTCCTAATTGTCCAGAAATACGGATTTGGTCCTCTATATTTTGGCAGAAGTGAAGGATGTGCGTTAATTGTTGCAATTTTAGGTAAATCAAAAATCTCTTTACTGATTTTTTCGCCCCAAGAACCGATAAGAATTATGTCCGGATTAAGTTTCAAAAGTGCACGTTTAAATTCTTTTGTATTTACTCCTCTTGCTTCAATTTCCGGTAAGGAATAACTTTTAATGTAACTGTATTCAATAGATGGGTTTACAATGTCCCTGATTTTACGCCAAATCTGAGGGTATTTTATTGTGTCTTTTCTTAGAACTCCAACAATTTCGCAACCGGAATCAAGTGTTCCGGCAATCAAATTTGTAAACATTTCGCCATATCCGACAATTACAACTTTAAGCATTCTTCCGTATCCTTTTTGATTTGTAATTTAAGTTCTTCCAAATTAGCAAATTTTTGTTCATTGCGCAACTTTTTCAAGATATCAATTTCAATATTTTTGCCGTATAAATCACCTTCATAATCTAAAATATGAACTTCTACAATCGGCTCTTTAATATTATGAACAGTTGGTTTCATTCCCCAGTTTAGAACTCCGACATGTCCGCACACTCTTGCTGCGTAAACTCCGTGAGGAAGCTGTACAATATTAGGCGGATATTTTATATTAGCAGTTGGAAAACCGATTGTTCTACCTAATTGTGCACCTTTAATTACCATACCGGATATTGAAAAGTTGCTGCCCAGAAGTTCATTAGCTTGTTCTACTTGCCCTTCTTGCAAGAGTTTTTTTATATAGGTCGAACTAATGACTTTATTATTATGCATTTGAGCTGAAATACAAAAATATTTGTAACCGTATTTTTGTGAATTTGTCTCTAAAAATTCAGCGTTGCCGCTTCTATTTTTGCCAAAAGTATGGTTAAAGCCTGTAGAGATTGACACTGGTGAATATTTTTTAACCAAGGTCTGCAGATATTCTTCAGCCGGCATGGCTGCAATTTGGGCAAAATCAAGTTCTATAACCTCGTCAACGCCCAAAGATTTAATTTTTTCTACAGATTTTTCTCTTGGATAAATGTATTTGCAATCTTTGCCGAAAAATTCTGCCGGAGATGATTGAAACGTAATTACACAAACTTTTTCAGTATAATTTATTGCAGACTTTATAACCTCTTGATGAGCGAGGTGAACACCATCAAAAAATCCTAATACCAAACCTGTTTTCATAATACATTAAGCAATAACGTTAAATTTGCTACCTAAAATCTGATTGTGACAGAAATTTTGCCATTCCGCAATATTTGCATACACTTGAGGTAATTCTTCTGAAGAAACAGCTTTTCTGCTGTTAGAATATGGGGTTAAAGAATTAAATGCAGTATCGCCAATCGTTTCGTTAGAACGGCTATTATAAGCTTTGCTACCGCTCATATTGTAGCCTTTAGTGTGATTAACAGAAATAGCAGAAACTAGCATTTTCACCCCTTTTGTCGTGTCATGGAGAGTCTACCTTATATAAACTCCCTGCATAAGAATTCTACCACACTATTATTTTTTGTGCAATAGGACGGTTGAGGGAATATGGAGAAAACTTGTAACTGCTCTAGAAGTAGTTGAAAATGGAAAGTTGAAAGTTGAAAGTTGTTTCAAAACAATTAGTAGTTGTAACTACCATAGTGCCGTCATTGCGAGAAAATCTATGATTTTCGTGGCAATCCAGAAAACTTATAAGTAAAAAATGGATTGCTTCGCTTTCGCTCGCAAAGACGTGGCACATATATAGGCGAGGAAATGCGCTACACTTATATTACAATCAACAAACAACCCTCACTTTTGTCAATCTTAAAACAACTTTCCACTTCCAATCCCTCGCCCCAAAAACAAATATCCTCGACCTTTGTATCATTCTACCCTTGTTCGTGCTAAAATTTGTTTATAAATATAGAAAATAAAGGAAGATTAGCCATGAAAATGTCAAAATTGTTTGTACAAACATTAAGAGAATATCCATCAGATGCGGAAGTTATTTCGCACAAATTACTTGTAAGAGCAGGTTATATAAGAAAGCTAACCAGCGGTGTTTACAACTTTTTACCGTTAATGTGGAGAGTTCTTAAGAAAATTGAAACAATTACAAGAGAAGAAATGGATAAAGCCGGTGCACAAGAACTTCTTATGCCTTTTGTACAACCAAAAGAATTGTGGGAAGAATCCGGTCGTTGGGGCGCATACGGTGGCGAGCTTATGCGACTTAAAGATAGACACGGCAGAGAAATGTGCCTTGGACCAACACACGAAGAAATTATTACATCAATTGCTCGTGATGGCTTGAAATCATATAAGCAGTTACCAGTAAACTTATATCAAATTCAATCAAAATTTAGAGATGAAAGACGTCCGCGTTTTGGTCTTTTAAGAGGTCGTGAATTCATTATGAAAGACGCATATAGCTTTGACACTGACCAAGAAGGATTAGAAAAAGAATACCAAAATATGTGGGAAACATACACTAGAATTTTCAAGCGCTGCGGACTTGAAACAAAAGCTGTTCAATCAGATTCAGGTGCAATCGGTGGTAGCGTAAGTCACGAATTTATGGTTATTACAGACACTGATGCCGGTGAAAACGATGTATTCTACTGTAATGATTGTGATTATTCAGCAAATTCAAATCACGCAGTGTCAAAGTTGCCGGAAGCTGATGTTGTTGGCAAATGGACAAAAGCGGAAGTCATTGATACTCCAAATACACATTCTATTGAAGAATTATGTGATTTCTTAAAGATTCCTGCAACACATATTGTAAAATCTCTTGTATATATTGTTGATAAAAAAACAATAATTGCTTTAATTCGAGCTGATAAGCAAGTGGAAGAAACAAAACTTATGAATGCTGTTGGCGGAACAGATATTAGAATTGCAACAGCAGGCGAAATTGAAGAAATGATGGAAGTTAACGGATTTAAGGCTGCAAAAGGATTTATCGGTCCTAAAGGTTTGAAAGAGTATAATAATGCGCCTATAACAATTGTTGCAGACGAAACTGTTAAAGAAATGAAGAACTTTGTAATCGGAATTAACCAAGAAGACAAACACGGAGTTGGATATAATTGGGGCGCGGAAGTTGAACTTCCTAAAATAGTTACAGATATTCGTCTTGCAGAAGCTGGAGAATTTTGTCCACAATGCGGCAAACCTTTAAAAGTTACAAGAGGTATTGAAGTTGGTAACATTTTCCAATTGGGTACAAAATATTCAAAACCTATGAATGCTGTTTATTTAGATAAGAATGGTAAAGCACAACCATATATAATGGGCTGTTATGGTATTGGTATTTCAAGAACCGCTGCTGCTGCAGTTGAAGCTCACAATGATGAACACGGCATTAAATGGCCGCTTGCAATTGCTCCTTATCACGCAATTGTAATTCCTGTTAGCACAAGGGACGAATTGCAGATGAAAGTTGCAAATGATATTTACGAAACATTGAAAAAACACGGTGTAGAAGTTGTTATCGATGATAGAGATGAACGTGCCGGTGTTAAATTTAAAGACGCAGACCTTATCGGTTTCCCTTACCAAATTATTGTTGGTAAATCAATTGCAGATGGTAATGTCGAATTCAAAATTCGTGAAACAGATGAAAAAACTGCAATGAAGCCGGAAGAAGCAGCAGAAATCGTAATAAGTGCGGTAAGCAAGCTGTAGAAATACATGGCTTGTAACAAATCTAAACATATTTTAAGCTGAAAGTGCATGGGGGCTCGACAATTCATGTTTTTTCAGGTAATATAAGAACTATACTAGCCCAATAATAGTTAAAGGAGAAAAAAGAATGCAAGTAATATTGAAAAAAGAAGTTCAAAACATCGGTGAAGCTGGTGATTTAGTAAACGTTAAAGACGGTTATGCAAGAAACTATCTTATTCCAAAAAATTATGCAGAAATTGCAACAGAAGGCGCTCTTAAGAACAGAGAACAAAATATTGCTAGATTAAGAGCTAAACAAGAAAAATTACACCAAGAAGCTTTGGCTAAAGCTGAACAAATCGAAAAAATCGGTTCTATTGAATTATCTGCTAAAGCTGGTGAAAGCGGAAAATTGTTCGGTACAATCACAACTAAGAAATTGTGCGAAGAATTAAAAGAAAAATCTAACATTGAAATCGACAGAAAAACCGTTTCATTAAATGCTCCAATCAATAAGATTGGTGAATACACAATGTTAATTAAATTAACTTCAAAAGTTAAAACTGAATTAAAAGTTGTTGTTACAGCATCAGAAGTTGTTAAAGAACACGTAGAAGAAACTGAAGAAGCTGAAGCATAGTTAATATTTTTAAACAAAAACGTGCCGGCAATATATTTATCGGCACGTTTTTTTAATGTAGTTAAATAAAAGAAAGAGCAGAATGCAAAGACAAGTGAAAAGATTATCAAGATGTATGCCGGTGGGTGATTTACCTTATGATACCGATAAAGCTGCTACCAAAATGATGGTAAAGCTTTTTGAGGATATTCCTTATCTTGCAAATATGCCTGTTGCATCCGAAAATGAATCTATTATTAATAGAACATTAATGAATCTTCCTGGAATAATAATTAAAGGTAAAAAAATATTTTTTAA
>ERZ1034920.1252-NODE-1252-length-16906-cov-76.019939_pt1 | contig 16906 bp, 9 predicted proteins | sample MGYA00520688_ERZ1034920 | MGnify/ENA primary metagenome ERZ1034920 (study PRJEB33766, sample SAMN09781785) | gut metagenome | biome: gut microbiome | host: Homo sapiens | place: Madagascar | study: EMG produced TPA metagenomics assembly of the PRJNA485056 data...
ATATACAGAAACACACAAAAAAAAGGGTGCGTCACAGACTTATGACACACCCTCAAAAGGTGTTCTCTGTCTCGTAATTCATACCTTCTACATATGAAATTCCATAAGAACTTTGTAATTGGCTGGACAAAACATTTCCTAGTTTTTTCAAATCAAATTTTTTATTACTTGAATTTAAAATGGCAACTGTTAAGGTGAGATTAATAGTAACATTCCCGTTCTTTTGTGTTACAGAAGACTCATCCCACTTTCGTCCATCCAGATCAATCATCCTAATGGGATTATCAAGTGTATAGACATATCCACCAGTAGTTGTATACTTCTCCGCCAACGGATCCACGCCATACCAAATACTTGCCATAGGATTCATGTACCTTGCACCATAATAGTACAAGCCTGTAAGACGTGCTACCGAGGTGGTCACTATGATAGAAGAAGGTTTCCTCTTTCGTAGTATCGTTTGGGATATAACAATAACCAGCCTGCGGGTCATCTGGGTTGCTCGGATCATTCCAGCTTACAGGTGGACCAGGGTTGGTATTCGGTGTGGTGTTGGGGCGTGGATTCTGAATCCAACCCTGTGGCACATCATGGTTGCCGAGTTCTGTGAGGACGGCATTATAACCAACACCCGTGTTCTCTGGATCACCGTACGCACCCTTTTCTGTCGGTACACCTGGTGCAATGCCCTGCTGCTTATAGTATGCCTCTTTCTGCTTCTGAATCTGATTCATACGCTCAGCATAATCCTGCTGACCAGCTGTTACGTATGAGCCGTTACGTCCGTAAACGTTATTAAACAGACCCGTTCCTATCCTTGAAGCAACTCGTTTGTCACCAATAAAGTAATGCTTTGTGAAGCGGTTCTTGTTGACAGAGAGGATACTTGCAGGATAAAGTGTGAAGTTGTCCGTCTCGTGGAAGGTGATGCCTTGTGGCGCACCATTGATATACACACCCTCCATCGTACCGTAACTCTTCATGTCTATCCTCTGTGTATATACATGAGAATCTATCATTCTTCATTTACACTCAAATACAACATTTTGATATTCCACAAAAGATTTGATTTGAAAATCTGATGTATAGTATATTGCCTCAATAAGCTCATATCTTTCGAGAGATTCTTTTACTTTTTTCATTCTCATTGATGAAAAAAGGTTCTCAGTCTCCTTCTTGATAAAAACCGTTTTTTCATCAAAAGGAGAACTTCTATAACTATAGGTAGTATCCTTGAGAGACAAAATGATATGATGTTCTTCATCATAGTATGCATTGGCTTTTCTTGTCAATTTGGTTCTGTTGACAGCTTTCTCTTCTTTCCCATTTTCATCTAAAGATCTTATTATAATTGAATTCCCGGAATATTCTACTTTAATTTGATTTTTAACTTTTCCCATAAATATCTTTTCATTTTGCTGGCTACATGAAGCAAAGCAAAACACAAGACATATTCCTATAGTCTTCCCAACTATAGTAGACTGTAAAATGTGCGAATTGAGATTTATCATTTTATTCTTTTACTTGTGTTGTTTTTTGGGGGTAAGTCCCATCTCCTTCATCGTGTTTAGATAATTGACAACTCCAATGTTTGATTGGTTGTTGTCTTTCAAATCAGCATGGTCTTTGTTTCCATAAGGATCTTGGGACATCATCCTCCTTATTATTTCACTGGCTTTTACAGGATTGTCTTTATTTTCTCTATAGGCTTCTACATATTTAGAAATATGAGAACCATGTAAAGCAAGTTCGTGTGCGATTGTTTCTGACAGTCCATCTTCAGAGCGGTTGGTCACATCTAATCGAAGTTCTACATATAGCTGATTATCACTGACGAAGATGTTAAACGAACCAAAATTATCACCCATATAGTCTCTTTGGACAGTATTGTCAACATTCCCCAAATCAAATTCCTGAATCCATAGAATGCAATCTGCGAATCTACCAGTACCATTAGCACCATATTGACTACTTCCTTTCTCTAAAAAATCACCAATGAATCCGTTCCCATATGTAGTAGAGGCAAATCTTTTCATAGCAGACATATACGTTTTGTTACTACGATAATCTGAACCTTCAGCTTTACTATGTCCTCTATTTACTTTATTATACAATGTCGGTAGTATTTTCTTCCCATTTGGATCCACTAATTTCACAGGATTATCTATACAATAGACGAAACCTCCTGCTGTCGGATACTTCTCCGCCAACGGATCCACCCCATACCAAATACTTGCTACAGGATTCATGTACCTTGCACCGTAATAGTACAAGCCTGTCTCTTCATCGAACTGTTTGCCATTGAACTTATATGGCAGGTCTTCACTGCTACTATGCTCGTCAACTAACAGTTCACCGTATGGAAGGTAAACATCATACTGGGTGATGTTGGCATGATCATCTGTAATGTAAGACGTGCTACCAAGGTGGTCACTGTGATAGAAGAAGGTTTCTTCTTTCGTAGTATCGTTTGGGATATAGCCGTAACCAGCCTGAGGGTCATCAGGGTTGCTTGGGTCATTCCAGCTTACAGGTGGACCAGGGTTGGTATTCGGCGTAGTGTTCGGGCGTGGAGTCTGAATCCAACCCTGTGGCACATCATGGTTGCCGAGTTCTGTGAGGACGGCATTATAACCAACACCCGTGTTCTCTGGATCACCGTACGCACCCTTCATTGTAGGTACGCCAGGTGCAATGCCTTGCTGCTTATAGTATGCCTCTTTCTGCTTCTGAATCTGATTCATACGTTCAGCATAGTCCTGCTGACCAGCGGTGACGTATGAACCGTTGCGTCCGTAAACGTTGTTAAACAATCCTGTACCGATACGGCTGGCGATTCGTTTGTCACCAAGGAAGTAATGCTTTGTGAAGCGATTCTTGTTGATGCTGATTATCGAAGCAGGGTAGAGCGTAAAGTTATCTGTTTCATGGAAGGTGATACCCTGTGGCGCACCATTGATATACACACCCTCCATCGTTCCGTAACTCTTCATAATACGTTCACCGGCAGCGTTGTAAGTATAACGACTCGTCTTGCCATTATCAGAGATTACCATCAGGCGGTTGTCTTCATCCCAGTACATCTCACGGGTAGTATTCGTAGAGTCGTTCGTTACCAGCGTTGGATTACCGTTGGCATCATAGGTGTAATGATCGTGACCAATCTGCGTTGGAGCCGTCGGATGGTTACTGTCCTCATACTTATAAGCAAAGTTATAAGACTTCGCAGTCGTCGTTGAGTCCACTTTCTGTACCTTAGTGAGCGGTTCACTCATCCGTCCGAACGACATCACCATATCATACGATGCACGCTTAGCCTTACCGCTTGCATGAATAAGGCGGTTCAGCTCGTCATATTCATACGTATGCGAACTCTTTCCGCCCAGCTTCGCCCTATTGAGTTTTGTAAGCGATGTCGGGTTGGCAGCATTCGTGATACCGAGGATATTATCCACAGCATCATACTGGTATCTGTTCTCCATCACAGTCTGACCATCCGCTGTAAGGTTCATCGCCTGCAGACGTTCACGCTGCTTGTCATATGTATAGGTTGCTTCCGTGCCATTACCGAGTTTCGTGTAGACCGTATGACCCTCCTTGTCGTAACCTATCCTGTCAACGATAACGCTCTGACGTCCCTGTTTATTGCTCGTCATGCTCTCTACCTGTCCAGCAGCATTGTAATGGTAGGTTACCACTTCACCATCAGGATAAGTCATCGTCTGCACACGGTTCCAGCTATCATACGTAGCACCATAGACATAAGTCCTGATATCTGCCACACTCGCCATGACCGTACGGACAGTCTTCGTCACCTCACCCTGTCTGCCATAGTAATAGGCTTCACCGCCACTCGCATCCTCTACAAGGGCAAGACGACCGGCACGGTTATACTTATCGCCAGCCTTACCATAGGTATAAGTAACACGGTTGAAGAGGTTTTCTGGATAAAGCACCTCATGGAGTCGCTCGAAGTCGTAGGTGTAAGAGATGTAACCCTTGTCAGATATCGATTTCCTAAGCTCTGCCGTGAGCTTCGTCAGGAGGTTGCCTGCCGCATCATAGGTCATGTCCGTCTCACCTGCATCAGGATGATTCACCATCAGTTTGCGACCAAGTAGGTCATAGGCATACTTCGTCTCCTTGCCGTTAGGATGCTGAACCGTCATCACCTGTCCGACAGGGTCATAGCTGTACTTCACCGTGATATCCTCACCATGGGCATGCTGCACCGTCTCCCGGTTGCGTCCCTTGGTATCCGTATAGTTCTCCGCATGTCGTCCCAGTGCATCCGTGACTGTTGTCTGGAGCATCGGTTCACCGTCATGACTGCCGATAGAGTAAGCCGTACGTGTCACACTTCCGTCAGCAAGCGTAACACTCGTGGTACGGTCGTGTGCATCATACTCCGTTTTTGCCTGCAGGTCACCCGTAGCATGGTTGTAAGTGCCGATGTTACCATAGCTTTCCGTCATTGGGTAATAAGCCGCAATGTTACGTCCGAAGGCATCGATGACAGCCCTTCCACTGACGATGGAGACCTTTTGATTGCTTTCACCAGACCACACCACACCCGTCTGCTTCGTCTGGACAGCACGCATCAGTGAGTCGGCGAATGTATAGGTGTCAATGTTTCCGTCCTTAGAATAATGGATGGTATGTGCCTTACGTTCTGCAGGGAAGTACTCAAAACGGATAGTAAACGGCTGGCTGCTCTCTATCTCATACGGAGCACGGATCGTCTGTTGTCTGCCCAGTGCATCGTAGGTGTATTCCATCTTCTGCCCGTTGAGGTCAGTCGCTACAGACGGAGCATTCCAAAGACCATCATAAGCCGTGCTGGAGCTATAGCCGTATGCATCCTTGACACTTGTCACAAGACTATGATAGAGGTCATCATAGGTATAGGCATAGAACATACGCTGATGGTTATAGTTCTCCGGCTTCGTCATGCGTGTGATGTTGCCATAGCCATCGTAAGTCATGTTATAGACAGACGGCTTGTCTCCGTTATGGAGCATGATCTCCGTTATCTCACCGTTGCCGTCCACCTTCGTTGAACGTTCACGGTAAGTCTTACCGCCACTGCTGACAGTGATATGGCTCGGAACACTGACGATATACTTGTCGGCTATCTTATGATAGTTGATATCTGCCTCTAAGCTATAGCCCGTTGTCGTCTCCTTATATCCCTGCAGGTTACCATAGTCATCGTAAGTATTGCTGACAGCAACCGCCAGACTGTCCCCACTATTTACATCAAAGTTACTCTGAACAAGCGTCTTTAGGGCAGGGAAGACAACAGCATCTGTCGTATTATTACCAACGGCGAGTGTCTTCAGGTCATAGTCATATAGAGATCCTTGCAGTTTCTTTCCATCAGCGGTATAGAGATACTCACTCGTAACAAGCCCATGAGCATAGTAATCCCTGTTCTTGCCATAGCTCTGTACGGAGTAACGATAGAGTCTGTCACCGTTCTCTGTATCTATCTGATTAGTACGTACCTGCTTGAAACCATAGAAGTCACGCTCACGACGGTCACGATAGCCACCGCTATATTCGAAGGTATTCCTGCTTCGTACTGCTCCGTTCTCCTTGTATCCACCTGTCGTCTCAACCGATGACATCACCCAGCGACGTCCCGGCAAGTCGTAACTTGGAGTTGTCTGCTCATAACCGATATTGATATGTCCGCCGAAAGGAAGTGTCACAGAGCGCAGCATGTTCGTTCTGCCCGTAAGGTTACGGTGGACGATAAGCTGCTTTGCCCCGTCAGATATGATAAGGTCGGGACGTCCGTCACCATCAATATCTCTCAAGGCTGCGCTTGTGAAACTAACGCCACTTGACCAAGATTTGGTAACCTTAGTTGTAAACCTTAATTTTAAAAACAGAATATGTATTGGAATGGAAACAGCAAAATTACCATATTGAGAAACGGACGTTGCCAATGACTCATTGAAACGACCTTGTTGTTCTTCGGAATAAGGAATAAAACCAGAACCCGTATTCAACATTATAGTGAACTTTCCACCACTACGAGTTACCATATCAGGTAAGCCATCGCCATTAATATCTATAAAAGATACATTATATTTTGTTGTCGTCTTTGTTCCGTTGACACCGAAAGAAATATCAGCATTACCAAGTACCCCAATGGATGTACCAAGTCCTGCACCCCATGTGCTATTTTCAGAAGACTCCAATGATGTAACACCGCTACTCTCCTCATTTGTAAAGTTATATCCAAGACCAAACTTCACCTTGTCGCCCAAGAGCATATCAGGTAATCCGTCGCCATTGAGGTCAGTCCAATCACTTTCTGTATGAGAAGTTCCAGAAGTAAAGTCTCCACTTGCGCTCACTGACACACTGGAGATAGCATTACCATTGGATGAATTCTTCGTATCACTACCGCCTGGTGTTTCATCGTCTTGTGGTTTAGGATTGATACTGATAGCTAAAGCGTTCTTTGCCGAAGCTTGTTTTGATAGACTTCCATTTGCTCCGACAGTAGAAGAGCTTGCTTTGAATCTTGGTCGACTGACATTTAATTTCATGCGATCTTCACCAAGTGTACCCGTTGCTTTTGTGTATTGAGTAACAATACTGCCATCCACTTCCTCTAACCAATCAGGGTAACCATTACCATTGATATCCATTAGAGCTACCTTGCTATAAGAAGTCTGTGTACTCTTACTGCCACTGAGTCCTGCATAGGAGATTCCACCGCTTACACCATAGCCATTACTCTTTGACTCACTCATGAGCACAGGGGCAGACAATTCACCTGCATTCTTAGTATAATGGACACTGTCTATTATGATAGCATCCTCGCCGATACGAGAACTACAGATTGTATCTAAAGAGATAAAGACATGCTCAGATCCACCAACATACATCCTCTTGTTTGCATCATATCCCATAACAAAGAAGCGCTGTTCGTTGACAGGAGTAAGACTCTTTGCAAGTTGATTGCCATCATGTGTAGATTTATAATGCTCGGCTATATCCTTATATTTATCCCTGTCAATGGTCAGTGCTGATACTTCTATTGGCTGGGTAGCATAGGCTTTATTGCCATTATAGGCGAATTGTCCCCATCCTCGATAGAGCCTTCCATAATCAACAGAGTTATACCCAGAGAAAACACAAGCCTCTAACGTATCCACAAGAACACGCTGTTCAGCAGTAACAACTGTAGATGTGGCACTTTGGTAAGAAAGACTATCGCGTAAAAGACTAACTTTGGCATGAGTAGATTTAGATAATTCGTTACTTACTGCAAAAGTAGCAGTCACCTTACCTGTATTTAATCGTTTGATAAGTGTTGTGTCTGTAACTATGATAGTATCTACCTTGAGCGTATTGGAAGTATTCAGACGACAGGTGTGGTGCAATACGGGAAGTCCGTTTTGATCATGTAAAGTGAGGTAAACTGTAGCAGTATCTGTGTCATTCTTTTTATCTTCACGCACAACGGATAGTGTTGGAACAATAAAAAGTTTAGGACGGTATTGTCTATTCAATACGGTAACACCCTGTTTCAACACTTTGCTCCCTGCTATACTAACAGGCTTGTTGAACATCCTACGAGATGCAACAAAACGTACACTTTCCTGGTCATCATCATAATTATAGCTACCCGCCCATTGTACTTTTGTCCAATCAACTGGGGATGTGGTTGTGATTTCAAAGAAGAATGAAATAGAATCTTTCTCATTTATGTCATCAGTATAATCGTAGGAGCCATTGACTACACTATCAGCTGGAAGTTTAAGCCGTTTTACAATCGTTTCACCATGTTGATCCAAGCGTGTGACGATAAGTGTAACATCATCAGAAGTCTTCCCCTTCATATAAGGAGCGTGAAGCGTAACCTTACCTGTACGATTAAATATAGCAACATTGTTTTCACCTTCTATATAATCAGCCTTGCTATTATATGTTTTTAAGTCTTCTGACAGATACCTATCCTTGCCAACAGGCAAAGATATATAAGTAATTATGGGATTCCAAAGAACTCTGTCGTCCTCACCATCATATCGAGACTGAAGACGGAAGAAAATTCTGTCTCCTACTTTTACATCACAATTAAGATTGTTGGTTTTGCTACCAGCTTGTAATAAAGAGTCGCGGACCATGAAACCATTGTTCTCATGTTGAATGCTGTAGATGATGCCATCACCTTGATTGCTAAGTTTTTTTATAGTACTTTGTATGTTGACCTTGCCAGCAAAAGGTGCGCACCACATCCGGACGGCATCATTCAGTGGATATTCCTTTTCCAAAGAGTCACGGATAACCTTATAGTCTGGAATAAAATGCTTATCAATAGGTGATCCTTCACCAATAATAGGATTGGCAGTCACATTACTTGCAGGACTAAATACAGGTTTACCGTCTACAATATGATTGAAGTAGACCTGACCATTGACAGCTATGTCTGTAAGTCCATCACTGTTGAAATCATAAAGATAGGTGGTAGTCTTGTCCTGATCTTTTGAATGTGTATAAGAAATTCCAACAGAAGCACCAAGTTTATTTGTAATACCAACTTCAACAGCAGCATCTGCATTAAGAGAACGACTGATACTATTACCTTCAGAGAAAGAGTTTACTCCTCGTACCCGTAACGCTTTACCAAAGAGTAAATCCTTTCCATCTGCACTCATGTTTTTACGATAGAAAAGTTCGTTACCTCGTTTGAAAAGCTTATCAGGCAGTCCATCACCATCAATATCTACGAAAGCAACTTTACCTGTATTTGAACTTTTGCTATTAGAGAAAGATGGACCGACGTTTACTGTTCCACCAGTGAAACCTACACCTATCATTGTTCCCCCACCTGTAGTACGGCTTTTTGAAGCTCCACCACCAAGAATACTAAGATTGTCATCACACCCACGAACCGAATGACTGAGGAATGCTTCGTAATCTTCTCCTTCGGCCTTCCATATCTCTGGCTTAGAAGAGAAAAGTCCATTTTTGAGGTCATTGTAATAGTCAAAGGATTGTGTAGCAACCTTACCATCCCTACTATCGTTCTGTTCAATGCTCTTTAGCAGCATTTTGCCAAACGGTCCTTCTTCATAGTTTAAGCTATAGCTGCGGAGTTGCTGACCATTATTCTTCACTGTGACCTTACGGAGTAGCCCTTTGTCCCTTTGCATAATGCCAAGTCTTCCGCTACTCGTTACATCTTTTCGGTTTGTGGCTATAGAGTCAATATTGAATTCAATGCTATACAGTCCTTCCGTCTCCCCGAATCCTGTCCATGTATAGCGTTCAGGATAAAGGTTATTGCCAGACTTCATGTAATGGAAAGCAGCAAAGTTTCCGTGAACATCGGTAACACGGTCAAGTGCCCATTTGATACGGTTACCCTTGGTGTCGGTAAGAGAAGTTGCATCACTGACATGACCACCATGACCACCATAACTGTAGACTGTACCATCCTTGCCAGTCACTTCCCAGTAATAGTTCTTCGGGCTGTTACCCTTTCGGATAATCCTACTGAAACCACCTTCAGTCATTGGATAGAACTGCTTGTCTGCCTGTCTTGCCAAAGAGTCAGTCCTACGATAGAGTCGGTCACTGAGCTGCTGTCCCATGAGAAGATAGCTCTCACTTTCTGACTTATCATCGAAACGTGGTACACCCCATCGGGTCTCTATGTCAATACTCTGTACAGGAAGACTCCATCCATAGCCAACAAAGCTACTACCGCCCTCGCTGCTATACTGTAAGCCGGCACTTACACCAATATCATTACGCCCTGCAGGAACTTCGAAAGGATAGGACAGTGACGCCGTACCATTCTGATTAGCTGATGGGGCTTCAATCTGCTGAATACCCGCTGCTGGGTCAGCAGCCTTCAGCTCACTGATACCTGTAGGGACATAGTTCTGTGTTTCGGGACTCTCAGGAACTTTGATGATACCGTTGATGACATCCGTAAAGTGTGAAGTCTCTGCCATTGCCACCTCACGTTTAGCATCAATACCTTTTGACTGAAGCATTGTCCAACGTTGGTGCAGTTCATCATAATAATAGGTGTGGATATCATCTACGGTATAGCCTTTCGGTATTAACGTGCTGTCGTAGGGGACAGAAATACTTGCCAGATGATGGACGAAGTGATTACCATGAGGCAAGAAACGATAACCTGACACCGTATCTGTTCTTGCCATCAATGTATCACAACTACCTGTAACGTTCACCATACCCGTAGGCAAGGTTGGTAGTTCACCTTTTCTAAGTGGTGTAATACTAAGAACTTTACCCTTTTCCATAGCCTCACATGGTACGGCAAGCTGGGCACGCCCAACATTGAGCGTATCGCTGTCGGAGTTGGTAAAGAACTTGCTGACGGTACGTTTGCCTAAGTCTGCAAAAAGTCTTGCAGACTTCCTGTTCGCCTTGTGAGTATCTACACGATTCCCCTTTTGATTTCTTGCGATTTCTTCGGAGATTCTCTTCACAGGTAAGTTCTGTACACTGTCCTTAACTTGTTTTCGTAAGGAAGTAGCCTTTCGGGAAATGCTATCTTTTTGTACAGAAGAGACTGTATTAGTACATGTAGAATCACTGATTACAGTTTCTTTAGTAGAACGATTACTTCCACCATTACAGGAGTTTAGTATGATTCCTGCAAGCAACAGGAACGGAAGGAGGAATGAATGTGTTGAATACTTCATTATTCTTGCTATTTTGTTTCAGACCTAAAGGTCCTCAGTATATATACTTGCGTTGGAAAATTTTATAAAGGAAAAATGAGAATTACTTCCTCACCAGTTTAAATGTCTTTTCTTTGCTACCACTTTCAAGTGTCAATAAGTAGATACCTGTCTGTGGAAGATAGACTTTGGTTGAAAAATATGTATCAGGCATATTGGTCTGACGACTGACAAGAGCTCCACCCGTCGTATAGAGCGCCATATCCAATGGAGCTACTTCGCTCAGTTCCACCTGTACGCTGACATATCCATTCACCGTTGGATTAGGACTTACACTTACATTTGCAAAGAAGTCACTATTTCCATCAGAAGGATTCATGAAAGGAATCTCTGTGATACCTGTCTTCGAAATCTGAAACTCATTCTCAGCCTTGTTGCCCACATGATCTGTCGTCGTAAGAAGGTATTTCCCCTCTATGAGTCCATCAGCAGACTGTATGCTGTCGCTTGCAGTACGATTGAAAACAGACATGTGTTCTCTCTGTAGAGTCATCTTGTAAGGAGCAATACCACCTGTTACTCTGACAGAAAGTGTTCCTGTGCTGCCGCTCTTCTCCGTTGGCTGCTCTACTTCTATTGTTGTAAACATATCTTTGGCAGCTCGTAGCGTGAATACGTCACGTTTGCCTAACGGTATATTCTTAAAGACAATACTATCACCAACTGTCGTATTTGCCTTATGATAACTTAGAGTTTTGACAGGAAAGCTACCTGTTCCTGTAGGATCAACGGCAAGATAGTAGCTCTCACCTTCTGCAAGAGGCTGTATCTGGCGTAGCTGCTTGCTATCAGCTACAACATCAACATTGGGCTTGTCAATCCGTGTTGCTGTATCCATCCATCTTCTACCGAGCCACTTGCCGTAAGCCTTACTCTGACGGAAAGAAAGTTTACCATTGTTGTCACCCCAAAGAAGACTCTCACCATCTTCAAGAGGTTTGCTCATACTGATTGTAAGGAAACCGTCTTCCTCACAGCTCTTGGCTCTTGTCTTATGCAGGGCAGAGGCTTTGTCTGAGATAAGACCAGCTATACGGTGGCTATAGTCCTTGTTGGTATACCCATTCCAAATAACCTCGCTTCTTGAATTAAGGTAACTACTGCGAAGACTCACGCCGTATTTCAATGCGAGGTAGCTTTCCACACGGCAACGTTCTGTATCAGAAAGGCGACGATCGAAGACTGTATACTCAACAGTTCTGCCATCAAGGTTCTTTACAGGCAGCTTAGTGTTCCCGTTCCGACCGATATGCAGAGTCTGACCGTTGCTCATATTGGAAGAGGTCGTATAGCTGTAAAGTCGCATTTCAGGCAGAGATTCCTTGGCATAATTCATAAAAGTACCGTCACCAAGGTTAGCAGCACGCTCGGTTGTCTGCATACGGGTAATAGATCTTCCGCTTCCAAGAGACCATATTGCCTGTTCCTTTTCGCCATATACATTACTTACGCCGATATAGGTAAGACCAGCACCAGCAGAGACACGGACAGAGGCAGAATCGTGTGACCAGACCATTGGCTTATCTACACCACCAGGGGTCTGAGCTGTAGCAGAAAGAGTGGATATAAAGAAGAAAACTGCTATGAGGTATTTATGTTTCATATAGAGACTGTTTTAATATGATTCGAAAATGCGGCTTATTTAGCTTTGCCAAGTGGAAGACTGTAGCCAATGGTAAGACTGACTGTCTGCAGATTGTTCATACGCTCCTGATATCCATAGTCATTGGCACTGGTGCGGAGCACATCATTAAATCCGAAACCGTATTCCAGTCCTGCCTCAAGACCGTTCTTTATATCAACATAGCCAATCTTTATGGTAGGAATAAATGTCACTCGTGCTTTGACAGATTCTCTCAGATGATCCTGAGTACGTTCAGCCTGCTGTCGGTATACCTCCCCAATGCGGTCATTGGTGAAGTCGATATTACGGCTGCCAAACGGAATAGCGGCACTGATTCCTGCTCCCATATAGAACTTTGGGAAAGCATAGAAACGAAGCAAGATTTGTGGAGTAATGAAATTATAATGAAACCGTGTAGTCTCGGTTATATTTTCAGGTTTCTTGTACTCCGTCAGCTTGCTGGAGAGACGAGTATAATCAATGCTCAACTCTGCACCTAACCTGCGATATTGCCATGTGCCAAAGACTCCAATACGAGGATTTACACCACCACGTTCATTCATTGTGAAAGTAGGACGTATATCATAGTTCTCAATAATACTGCTTAATCCTGAAATGCTGGAATAACCAACTCCTGCCCTAAGTCCAATCCGAAAAAGATGATGGTGAGGAAAAGAGTAAGTCCTCATAGATGGAGTTTCTTTCGGATTCTCCTGTACGATAGAGGGCTGGCTATTCATAGAACTGTCAAGAACATATTCACCTGTTTTCTGATTAGTAGGTTCATTGTCAGGTTCTTTCTTCTCGTGTTTCGTACTGGCTGTTTTATCGTTTACAGATGAATTCCCCAGCTTATTATATACACAATCTGAACGTCCCGAATCCTTCTGCACATTTGTCTTGTCTAAAGAAAAAGAGACTGGTGGTGTAGCAGACTGTGATGGAGCCTTGTCTGCTGTCTTTTGTTCTATACTCTGCTCAGACTCTGGCTCGTCATTAACACAGCGTTCTATACCCAAAAGAGCAGCTATGCCAAGAAAGATTCCTGCCAGAATATAACGTTTTTTTCTGTTGCTCTTGTCCTTCATAGATAAACTCATAAGGGTTAAAGTTTAAAAAGATAGCTGATACTAAGCTCTATGTTCTGTCCATGGGTTGAATGTTCTGCCCAGTTATAGTCATTACGCTCTGTCTTGATGGTAGAGTTCAAACCATAAAAATAACGTAGGTCCACAGCCCAGTGGTTGCCAATTTCATAACCGAAGCCACCACCAACGGCAATATCTGGCTGCCCCGTCAGTTTCTCCTTCATCAAACGTTCCGTCTCAGCTACAGTAGCAAAATGATAGTTTGCAAACTTATTGTCTTCTTGATTACTCTCGTAAGATATGCCCTTGCCATTAAGATTGGCTCCCGCACGCCCTCCAATTGAGATATTGAAGCCTTTGCGCCAAGGATAAATCTTCAGCAGAGCAGATACACCAATGTAATTATAACGAGGTGTAACCTTATAGTTTAACTCCTTATCATCATTATAGACAAGCTGTGACGCCTTCTGCCAATAGCTAAATCCACCTTCAACACCAATGATGGAACCATCAACATGATACTGGGCAAATACACTAACTGTTGGAGTAAACTGCCACTTGTCTTTGAAATTGTAATTGGAATAATAGTCTTCAGGAACAAGGATTTTATCCATTCCTGTGTTGACAGACATTCCACAACCTAAACGGACACCTAACCGGATAGGTGAAACCTGCGCTGACAAGTTTCCTCCAGAAAGGAATAATACTGAAAATATAGCTGTATTCAAGACTGTCTTCATCATACTCATACACTGTGGTTACATATTATTAAAATGAGGCAAAAATACAAAAAAGAAAGAAAACTATTCCGTAAATCATCATATGCATGGGCATTTTTGGCAAAAGCAAATGTACTGATGAAAAGTTTCAAGATTACCTTCCAGCGTAAAGTCGTCGTTGCAACACGCTCCCAGTGTCCAATAGGATTTCTGTGCATAATACTTTTTTTCATATTTTTATTACTGTTATTAAATGTCAACTACACACTCGAAGTGTGTAGTTATGTTAGTTTACTTGGAAAAATATCAAATAGTAATTTTACCAGTGGCAATCCATTACTCACTTTAAATGCGTAGAATGATTATACCACTATATCTGTATGGTATATCCAACACTGTATTTATGCAATGCGAATAGTCCAGCGTATTTCCATTTATATCACATAGGAATAATTGAACTTCAACTCCCACGTCACTGGAAATCACAGGATTCATATACCTCGCCCCATAGTAATACAATCCCGTCTCCTCATCGAATTCCTTACCATTGAACTTCGGATACTGTATCCAGCCTTCAGGAACGCAGTGGTCACCCAGGTCTGTAATGATGCTGTTGTAACCAATACCTGTATTATCTGGATCTGCAGTTGCACCCTTCGTCGTCGGCACTCCCGGCGGTGTGCCGAGCTGCTTGTAATACTCCTCGCACTGTTTCTCTATCTGCATCATGCGGGCGGCATGCAGTAACCTGTTGACAGCAGAAACATCGGGGCACTTTTAGGGTTAATCGAAACTTGTATTTGGCTTTACATGTCTCAATCAAACTCATTATTACTTTTACTGACAGAAGATTACTTAGAGCCTTGCCGAAGTATGCTTTGCCCTGTGTAGTCCTGTCTGCTATACGAAGTAGGATCATTCTTCCTTGTTCCATATTTGTGGGAGCAAAGATAATGATTTTTAAGTAAACTGCCAAAAAACAGATCATTTTTATATAAATCTTTGTGCAAATTGTGCAAAAAGCAAATATATTCTGCATTTTCTTACGGAAAGCGGTTAATTTAGTACTTTATTGTGGGGTTGGCTATATAACCTTTTGCTAATGCCAATTGCCGGTTGGATAGATATACAGCCAAGCATTAAAAATGAATGAAGAAGCGCTTCGTTAGAGAGCATATATATGTGCTCACTTTGAGGAATTGCTTTCACGTCGGAGGGTGTATCATGGAATTATGACACACCCTCTTTTTCATCTTAACTTTAAAATCTCGCAATATTGTAATTTATTAGTATTTATCTCATAGACCTATCATCTTCATACTTTAATCATTTCTTGCATTTATCGGAGCCTCAGCTACGGCAACCGGCGCTTTCTTACCTTTGTTCAGCATGGCTGCCCAATTAAAGTTGCGCTTGAGACCCGAAATCGTTTCGATAGTCATAATCAAAACAGAGACGAAACAGAAAATAAGCACACCCGCTATCATCAAACCGAACTTGATACCCAAAATGACGATATTGACCGGATTACCCTCATTCCTCGTTTCCACTCTACCACTGGTATAATGATATTCAACGATACTATCCGGCAGAAGCGACATCAGCAAACCACTACCGAAGAAGAAACTTGCCACGGCAAAACCGATTTTCTGAAGCGTACGCATGAAACCATGCTGACGGCGATGAGCAGAAATCACATATCCTCGCGGATAACCTGAAATGATATAGAGTGGTATCAGGATAATCAGATAAATCATCCAGCCAGTCTTCGTAGAAGCAGAATCATTAATATCATCCACTAACCCCTGAGTGTCCTTGAGCGCCATTTTCTGGATTTCATCAAAATCCATATCAGCGACTTCATCAAACTCGTCCTGGTATTTTTCCATCTTTTCTTCGCATTCTGCCATGCGCTTTTTATAACTCTCTATATTCTTATCCAGTTTAGCCGTATCAGCACTATGCTTTGCCGTCTTCATACCCTCCCTATAAGACTCCGCATTCCTCTTCAAGTCATGAAGTTTCATCAACTTATAAGCATTTGCAGACTGAACGCGACGTTCATAAAGCTGATAACTGAGTTCCGAACTTGCATCGAGTTTATCATAAGTAATCGTGGTATCAGCCTTTTTCCAGTTTTCCACAAGAGTCACATCCTTGGCATATTTCTGAGCATCCTCCTTATCCTGATTGCCAAAATACCAGAAGATGCAAGCAGCGATAATCGAACCGAATATCAAAGACCACTTCCACGTACGATGTTTACTATAGGAATATGAGATAATCTCGCGCAAATCAGACACACGCTCACGGAAGAAAGAGTCAGAAGGATCATCAGCCTTTCGCACAGCCTCATCCACCAGATTCTTCATCTTATCCGTCTCCTCTTTTGATACAGGATAAACATTATCCCAGTCAGTACTTCCCTTTTCCATGTCCTTAGCCTTGACATGTGAGGAAGTAAACAAAGCCTGGTCCAAACATTCCCAAGCTGCTAAATTTTTCTGTTCGTCCATCATTACTTTTACGGTTTTAGTTATTAATGAATGAGTCCACTTGAAAAAGTAATTTTTGAGAAATTCTTCAAATGTAATCATCTGATAATCAAATGGCGTTTTGTAGGATAAAAAACCAAAAATGACTTTTTAAAGTGGACTCAGTAAATAATTACCTTTCTGTTTTTTTACTTTATTACCTTTTTACCTTTAACAACATACACTCCCTTCTGCGGCT
>ERZ1034920.1256-NODE-1256-length-16886-cov-5.083418_pt1 | contig 16886 bp, 20 predicted proteins | sample MGYA00520688_ERZ1034920 | MGnify/ENA primary metagenome ERZ1034920 (study PRJEB33766, sample SAMN09781785) | gut metagenome | biome: gut microbiome | host: Homo sapiens | place: Madagascar | study: EMG produced TPA metagenomics assembly of the PRJNA485056 data...
CGGTCAGCAGCGTGATGGTCATGGCGTAGGCATCCTTGCCCAGCTTGCGGCGGATAAGCTCGGTGCCGCCCAGCATATTGCTCCACTGGTCATCGCCGCCGAACTCCATGTTGCAGCCGTACTCCTGGAACATATGGTAGAAGTCATAGCTCTGCATAATCATGTAGTTGAACTCAAGGAAGGACAGGCCCTTTTCCATACGCTGCTTGTAGCACTCGGCGCGCAGCATATTGTTCACGCTGAAGCAGGCACCGACCTCGCGCAGCAAATCAACGTAGTTGAGGTTGAGCAGCCAATCGGCGTTGTTCAGCATCATGGCCTTGCCCTCGCCAAAGTCGATGAAGCGCTCCATCTGGCGCTTGAAGCACTCGGCGTTGTGGTCAATGTCCTCTTTGGTCAGCATCTTGCGCATATCGGTACGGCCGGAGGGGTCGCCAATCATCGTTGTACCACCGCCAATCAGGGCAATGGGGCGGTTGCCGGCCTGCTGCAAGCGCTTCATAAGGGTCAGGGCCATAAAATGACCGGCGGTCAGGCTGTCGGCTGTGCAGTCAAAGCCAATGTAGAAGGTGGCCTTGCCGTTGTTAATCAGCTCTTTGATTTCCTCCTCGTCCGTCACCTGTGCAATCAGGCCGCGGGCTTTCAGTTCGTCGTAAATCGTCATGGGTTTTACCTCCGTTTGTTGCGGCAAGGGCAAAAATAAAAGCCCCTGCCAAATGTGAATTTGGCAGAGGGCGAAAGTTCGCGGTACCACCTCTGTTTGCCCGTCCCTCACGGCGGCGGGCCTTCGCGGGTGCGGCAGACCAAAGGGTAAGACTGCGACACCCAAACGCTGTAACGTGCGCACACGGCACAGCCTACTTGCTGTTACGCTTTCAGCCTGCTGCTCCGGGCTGTATTCGCCGCCTGCCGCTGCTGACCCCTTGCACCAACCGGGGCTTCTCTGTAGCGTGGCAGACGGGTACTGGTTCCCATCACTGCATTTAACAAAAGTAACTGTATCATATCCCGCGCCGGTTGTCAAGGGCGGCGCGGGTCTTATTGCGCTTTTTTGCGGCTGTCACCGGGATTTTTCAATCAGCTCACGCGCACTGGCAAGGCTCAGCTCGCTGACCTTGTCGCCGGAAATCATCCGGGCCAGCACCTGCACGCGGCCGTCCATATCAAGGGTGTGAATCTCGGTGAAGGTGCGGCCGCTGCGGACATTCTTCTGAATGAGCAGCTGATTGTCGGCAAAGGCGGCTACCTGTGGCGTGTGGGTGATGCAGAGCACCTGATGTCCCTTGGCAGTCTGGTGCAGCAGCTGGCCGATACGCCCGGCAGCAAGACCGGAAACGCCGGTATCAATCTCGTCATAAATGACGGTGGGAAGTGCATCCCGGTCGGCCAGCGCGCTCTTGAAGGCCAGCATAATGCGGGAAAGTTCACCGCCGGAGGCAATCTTGGCAAGTGGCTTGGGCTCCTCGCCGGGGTTTGTGGAGATTAAAAATTCCACGGTATCCTGCCCATGGGAGGACAGCGGCCCCCGCGAATGTTTGAGCGCAAAGCGGATGCCGGGCATATTCAGAAATTCCAGCGCTGCCTTCATTTCTTTGTTCATGGCGGCAAAGCCTTTAAGGCGGCTCTGGGTCAGCTTTTCGGCAGCCTCCTTGGCGGCGGCGTACAGCGTCTGCATCTGAGCCTTCAGCTCGGCAATTTTCTGACCCGATGACTGGAAGCTCTCCAGCTCTGCGGCGGCAGTCTCGCGTCGGGCCAGCAGCTCGGCCACCTCCATGCCAAACTTCTGCTTGATGCGGTAAATTGTATCAAGACGAGATTCGATCTGGTCCAGCTCCCCGGCGTCAAAGCCGTAGGCGTCCAGCCGGTCGGCTAAATCGGTGGCAAGGTCGCGGGCAGTATAGTACAGCTCGTTCAGACGCTCACTCATGGCGGACAGCGAATCATCCAGCCGTGCACTGTTCTGAAGGCCGTCTACGGCGCTGCCCAGCAGGTCCGCCGCGCCGGACTGCTCGCCGTCCTCATCACCCGCCAACGCCAGATGGGCGGCTGTAATGCCCTCCAGAATGGTCTGTGCGTGGGTGATGACATTCTTGCGCTCCTGCAGGGTCTTTTCCTCGCCTGGCTGTAGCGCTGCGGCGTCAATGGCGTCTATCTCCGCGGTCAGCGCTTCAATCCGGCGCTGCTTGTCGGCCTCGCTGGCATTCAGCGCGTCCAGCTGCCGTTTGACGGCAACCAGCTCACGGTAACGGCGGTAGTATTCCGCAAACAGGCTGCGGTTCTGGGCGTACTGGTCAAGAAGGCCCAGATGCAGCGCTGGGTTTGTCAGGCCCTGGCTGTCATGCTGGCCGTGGATGGAAAGCAGCCCAGCGGAGATATCCCGCACAACCGCTGCCGTGGCGGGCATACCGTTCACGCGGCAGCTGCCCTTTCCCTCGGCATTGATTTCGCGGTAGAGAAGCAAATCATCGCTGACCTCATAGCCGCATTTTTCCAGCTGAGCCTTTACGGAATCGGGAATATCCTCAAATGTTGCCCAGATGCAGGCCTTCTGCGCACCGCTGCGCACCAGCTCCCGGGAGGTGCGGTTGCCGAGAATGGCGTTGATGGAATCAATCAGGATGGACTTACCGGCACCGGTCTCACCTGTCAGCACGTTAAAACCGGAGGTGAAATTCACCTCGGCTTTTTCAATAACGGCCACATTTTCAATTTTCAGGCTTGCCAGCATAGAGGTGGCTCCTCCCTGTCATTTACTTTTTTACCCGCGGCGGGTGTACTGCTGCAGCTGCTTGCAGATTTCGGCGGCAGCCTCTGGGGTGCGCATCAAAATAAAGAACGTGTCATCGCCGGAAAGTGTGCCAACCACATTATCCCACTGCTTGGCGTCGAACACCTCACAGGCGGCATTGGCCATGCCGGAGAAGCACTTGACCAGCACGGTGTTGCCCGCGTAGTCCACCTTCAGGACAGACTCACGGAACAGCATTTCAAACCGGCTGGGCGAATGAGTGACCTTGCCGGAGGCGGAGGCCGGCACATAACGGTAACGACCGTCTGCCGTGGCCGTCTTGACCAGCTGCAGCTCGCGGATATCGCGGGACACGGTGGCCTGGGTCACGTCAAAGCCCTCTTCCCGCAGATGGGCCAGCAGATCCTCCTGCCGGTCAATAGGGTGCTGCTCAATCAAATCCAGAATTGCCTGATGGCGTGCACTTTTCACAGCAATCATCTCCTCATCAATTTGTTCTCTATCGCGTGGAATTGCTCCGCGTCATCAAATGTAATCAGCTGCAGGCGCTGCCGGCCGCCGGTAATCTGCAGGCTTTCTCCGGGCAGCAGGTCGCATTGGTTACTGCTGTCGGCGCAGGCAAAGCTGGCGTCGCGGTTCTCTGCGTCCGCAATGATTTCCAGCTGGCGCCCTGCCGCAAACACCAGCGGCGCTACCTGCAGGTTGTGGGCGCAGACCGGCGTCAAGACCATCACCTCGGCACAGGCGTCCAGAATGGGCCCGCCAGCCGAGAAGGAATAGGCGGTCGAGCCTGTCGGAGTGGCCAGAATCATACCATCGCTGCGGTAGCTGCCCACAAACGCGCCGTCACAATAAACCTTGTAGTCCATCGGGTGCAGCCGCGTCTGGCCGAACACCACCACATCATTGATGGCATCCGCCTGCCAGCCGTGCGCGGGAATCCCGGCATGGAGCAGGCCGCGGCTGGTCAGGGTGAAGTCCCCCACCGCCAGTCGGGTCAGCTTGGCGGTCAGCTCGCCTACCTCACAGGTGGCCAGAAAGCCCATACGGCCCAGATTTACGCCCAGAACAGGCTTGCCGTTTGCCATGCAGGAAAGCCCGGAGCGCAGCAGTGTGCCGTCACCGCCGATGGTGACAACCTGATCGGCTTCGCGGTACGCCTCTGCCTCCGGCAGAAAACGCACCCCTGCAAAACCGGCCTCACCCGCAAAGCTCTGCGGCATAAGGACGGACACACCCAGTCCGGCCAGCACGGCAGCAGCCTGCCGCGTCACGGCAAGCCCGGTGTCCTTGGTCGGGTTGGGAATCAGTAAAACGGCCATCGGCAGCAAGAGTCCTTTCTCAATGCAGATTCGGCGCCTTGTCCAGCGTCTCATGGGAGGCGGCCACAACCTTTTCAATCAGGCCCTCCGGCAGCGGCTGCGGTTCCTCGCAGTGCTGCACGTACATCAGATATTCAATGTTGCCCTCGGGGCCCTTGATGGGCGAAAAATCCAGACCCGCGGGGGTAAAGTGGTTGGCCATTGCGTAGCCTTCGGCCATTTGCAGCACCTCGCGGTGAGTGGCGGGGTCACGCACAACGCCTTTTTTGCCTACCTTTTCGCGCCCGGCCTCAAACTGCGGCTTGACAAGGCAGACGCCGACGGCGTCCGGCGTGGTGATGGCATCTGCCACCGGGAAAATATGCTTGAGAGAGATAAAGGAAACATCGACGCTGAAAAACGCTACCGGCTCTGACAAGTCCTCAGGATTTACATTGCGGATGTTCGTTCTCTCCATATTGATAACGCGCTCGTCGGTGCGCAGGCTCCACGCCAGCTGGCCATAGCCGACATCCACCGCGTAGACCTTGACCGCACCGTTTTGCAGCATACAGTCGGTAAAACCGCCGGTCGACGCGCCGATATCCATACAGACCTTGCCGTCCGGGCGCATCGGAAAGACCTGCATGGCCTTTTCCAGCTTCAGACCGCCGCGGCTGACATAGCCGATGTCATGTCCGCGCACCTCAACTTTGGCATCGGGGGCAATCATCTCACCGGCCTTGTCCACCTTCTGCTCGTTCACAAAGACAATACCGGACATAATCAGCGCCTTGGCGCGCTCCCGGCTTTGCACCAGACCATTCTGGCACAGGTACTGATCCAGGCGAATCTTGCTCATGCCTGTTTCTCCTTTAAATAGTTCAGAATATCCCCGCAGAGGGCCGCTGCATCCAGCTGCTGGTCCTTGCGCAGCTCCGGCACATTGGCGTGGAGCAGATGGGAGTTGTCCACTGCGTGGAGCAGATACTTGCCCTGCCAGCCGCACTGCTGCATGGCAAAGCCGAGCTGCTCACCGATGCTGCCGGTGCGCACGGAATCCTCCGCAAAGAGAATCGTGTCATACGCCTTCAGCGTATCGCACAGTCCCTCCGGCAGCGGATAAATCTGAGTCAGCTTGATGCAGTCAGACTGCAGGCCGCGCTGGGCCAGCAAGTCCTTGGCGGCAATAATCTCCTCCGTCTCGGCGCCATAGCTGACAAGGGCAATTTTGGCACCCTCTGCAGGCTCCAGCACGTCATAGCGTGCACCAGTGCAGGGCAGCGCCGCAAGGGCAGGCTTTTCCTCGCCGCGTGCATAGCGGATGGCGCGGGGGCCGCGAGCCTCGCGTACAAGATAGGTCAGCCAGTAGCGCAGCTCTGCATAGTTGGACGGTGCAAAAACCGGAATGTTGACGTTGGAGAAGAAGGCTACATCGTAGATGCCCTGATGGGTTGCACCGTCACCGGGCACAAGGCCCGCACGATCCACAGCAAACAGAACATCCAGCTGCATCAGGCTGACATCGTGGATAATCTGATCATAGGCGCGCTGGAAAAATGTGGAATAGATAGCAACAACCGGCAAAAGACCTTGACTGGCAAGACCTGCCGCAAAGGTGACAGCGTGTTCCTCCGCCATACCGACATCAAAGAAGCGGCCGGGGTGGCGGTGCTTGAAGAAATTCAGCCCGGTGCCGTATTTCATGGCGGCGGTAATGCCGCACAGACGCGGCTCATCATCGCCCAAATCAGCCAGTGCACAGCCGAATGTGGAGGAGAAGGAATCCTTCGGGGAAAGCTCTGGGTCAGTCAGGTGGTTCAGGTCGATGGAGGAAACTGCGTGGAACTCGCCGGGGTTTTCCTCGGCCGGCTTCAGGCCGCGGCCCTTCTGGGTTACAATGTGCAGGAACACAGGGGCATACTGCTCCCGGAGGTTCGTGAGCGTATGGGTCAGCATATCCACATCGTGGCCGTCCACCGGGCCGATGTACTGGAAGCCCATCTCCTCAAACATGGTGGATTTGTAGATGCCGCGGCGAATCAGCTGCTTGCCGCCCTGCAGCACCTTCACCAGCGCATCACCCGCCACAGGAATCCGCTCCAGTGTTGTTTCCATATGGGCTTTGGCGTGGGAATATTTCGGGTCGGTGCGCAGCTTGGTCAGATAGTTTGCCATCTGGCCGACATTTTTGGAGATGGACATCTTGTTGTCATTCAGTATGACAATGAGGTTGTTCAACTTGCTGACGTTGTTCATGCCCTCATAGACCATACCGCCTGTGAAGGCACCGTCACCGATGATGACCACAACCTTGCCCGGCTCATTCTTGAGCTTTTTGGCGCGGGCCACGCCGATAGCGGTAGACAGCGCCGCACTGCCGTGACCGGCAATGAAGGCGTCGCAGTCGCTCTCCTTCGGGCTGGGAAAGCCCGAAATACCGCCCTTGCGGCGCAGCTGGGCAAAGCCCTCCCTGCGGCCGGTCAGGAGCTTGTGGGTATAGCACTGGTGGCCGACATCAAACAGCAGCTTGTCCTGCGGAAAATCCAGCACGCGGTGCAAGGCAACCGTCAGTTCCACAACACCGAGATTGGAGGACAGATGGCCGCCGGTCTCGGAAACGCTCTTGATAAGGAACTGCCGGATTTCCTCGCACAGGGCGGGCATATCGGACATAGGCAGATTTTTTATTTCTCCGGGCGCATTGATACGCTCCAGCAAGGGATAGCTCATATACGCACCTCGTTTTATACCATCGGCATAACGAAGCCCAGCAAAGTGCCGAGCGCCGCGCCGGTCAAGACTTCAATCGGCGTATGGCCGACCATTTCCTTCAGCTTTTTGCCGTGGGGGAACTGCGCAAAGCCCTGATCCACCCACTCGTTGAACATACGGTTCAGCAGCTTGGCCTGCTCGCCGGTTTCGTACCGCACGCCCATGGCATCGTACATAACAATGATGGACAGCACAGCCGCAATGGCAAAGGTCGGGGAACTGACGCCGCAGTAACGCCCGGTGGCAACCACCATCGCACAGACGGTGGCAGAGTGAGAGCTGGGCATACCGCCTGCGCCCCACATACGCTCTGCAATAAAGCGATGGAAGATGAAAAGATTCAGCAGTACCTTGATAAGCTGGGCCAGCAGCGATGCACAGACCGCCGTGACCAGCACGAAATTCCAACTCAGCGCAGCGCGCAGCAGTGGCATAGGAATCACATCCTTATTTCTTACGTTCCAGCAGCTCTGCAGCCATCAGGTGCAGAAAATCTGCCCGGGGGCCAAGCGCATCCAGCGCGGCCAGCGCTGCGGCGTTGTGGTGCTCGGCTTTTTCGTGTGCACCCTGCAGGCCGTACAGCGTGATAAAGGTGGTTTTGTCATTGTCGGCATCGCTGCCCACAGGCTTGCCCAACTCTTCCGTGGTGGAGGTGACATCCAGAATGTCATCCACAATCTGGAAAACCAGACCTACCTCGGCCGCATAGCGCACCAGTGCCCGGCGTGCTTCATCATCGGGGCGAACACCCGCGGCGGCACAACCAAGCTCCACGGCGGCAATGATGAGCGCACCGGTCTTGTGGGCGTGCAGCGCCAGCAGCTCCTGCTCGTTGGCGCGCACAGTCTCAAAATGCTTATCCAGCTCCTGCCCGTAGAGCATACCGCGGTCACCGCCGCCCTTGGCCAGCAGCTGTACAGCCTCCACCCGGCTCTCGGCGCTGCAGGTAGCGTTGGCAATCGTCTCAAAAGCCGCCGTGACAAGGGCATCGGCAGCCAGCAGCGCGGTGGCCTCGCCAAACTGCTTGTGGCAGCTGGGGCGGCCGCGGCGGAAATCATCGTTGTCCATGCAGGGTAGGTCATCGTGAATCAGAGAGTAGCAGTGCAGCATTTCCAGCGCACAGGCATAGTCCAGCGCATCGGCGGCGTCTGCCCCGCAGAGGGCGCAGGCAGCCAGCGTCAGCACGGCGCGCACGCGCTTGCCGCCGCCCAGCAGGCTGTAACGGGCAGCCTGCCCCAGCTCGGACTGCGCGGGCAGATAGGCGTCGCACAGCTCGGCCAAGCGCTGCTCTGCCAGCTGTGCCCAGGCAGAAAATTGATACTTATAGTCCTCAGGCTTCATGGGAAACCTCCGCATCCGGGGCAAGGCTGGCGTCAATCTCCTCAATCTGCAGCTTAGCCTTGTCCAGCGCCGTATTACAATAGTGTATCAGCCCGGCGGCTTCCGCATACAGCTTGACGGAATCCGCCAGCGGCGTGGTCTCATCCTGCAGCTGACTCAACAGGCCCTGCAGGCGGTTCATGCCCTCCTCAAAGGATTTAGGCTGTTTCATCGGGTATCACTCCCCTGTTTGATTTTCCGGAATGTGCACCGCTTCTATGCGGCAGTCGGCGGTGGCCCTTGCACCGCGCAGGGTGACGGCTTCGCCGGGGCGCAGTGTCTCCACCGCGCAGGGCACGCCGCCCTTTTCCGCCAGCGTATAGCCGCGGGCCAGAACCGCGTAGGGACTCAGCGAGTCCGCCACAGACGCTGCGTGCTGCAGGCTGCGCTCGGCATCCTGCACGCGCTGCTGTGCCGCACGGCAGACGGCCTCCTGCATCCGGGCGAGCTCCTGCTCCCGGCGGGCCATTTGCTGGTGCTGGCGTTGCAAAATTTCCACAGCGGCCAGCTGGTTAAACCTATTATAGCATAAACTGCAGCGGTTCTGTATATTTTTTTGAATATTTTGCTGTAAAATGAATATTTTCTGCCGGAGCTCTGCCTGATCCGGCACGCACAGCTCGGCTGCGGCGGACGGCGTAGGAGCACGCAGGTCGGCCACATAGTCGAGAATTGAGGTGTCAATCTCATGCCCGACGGCAGAAATCACCGGTTTGCGGCAGGCTGCCGCGGCGCGGGCGATGCGCTCGGAGTTAAAGACCCACAAATCCTCCTTGCTGCCGCCGCCGCGGGTGATGAGAATCAGGTCGGGCCGGGGGTCACGGTCAAGTCGACGGATGCCCTCGGTAATGCTCTGCTCGGCTTCAATGCCCTGCACGTTCACCGGGGCCAGCAGCAGGCGCACCATCGGCCAGCGGCGGGCAATGACATTCTGCACATCCTGCCATGCGGCACCTGTCTTGCTGGTGACAACACCGATGCACCGCGGCACAGCAGGCAGCGGGCGCTTGCGCTCCGGCGCAAACAGCCCTTCGGCGTCCAGCTTTTTATACAGTGCGTCAAAAGCCATCTGCGCCGCACCGGCGCCAAACGGCTTCATATAATCGGCATACAGCTGGAACGCGCCGTCGCGCTCGTAAATCGTGGCGCGGCCATAGACAAGCACCAACATACCGTTCTGAGGTGCAAAGTTCAAAAGCTGCGCCTGGGAACGGAACATAACGGTCTTGATGGATGCGTTTTCATCCTTGAGCGTAAAATACAGATGGCCACTTTTGTAATGGCGGGGGAAGCCGGAAATCTCGCCGCCGACAATCAGATCATTCAGCGGGGCGCACTGCGCCAGCACCTGCCTGGCCAGTTGGTTCAGGCTGGTTACATTGATGTAGTCGGCCATGCGCCACACTCCTCTGCCGCCAGAATCGAAATGCCAATGGCGTTGTCGCTGGCAAATTTGCCCGGCACAAAGTGGGCACCGGGTACACGGTTCGTCACATAGGTGCGGATTAAATCACTGCTCATAACGCCGCCCGCAAAGACTACGGGTAGACCGGGGTGCTCGGTCAAGGCGTTGTTTGCCATCCGCACCAGCGTTTCGCCTACGCAGAGCAGGCAATATTTGCAGACGTAGGCGGCGGATTTTCCCTCGGCCAGCAGCTTCGTGCACTGGTTCTCCAGCCCGGACAGGCTGCAGGTCAGGCCGCGCACGCTGACCTTGGGGTGAATCTTCTCGGTACAGAGCGCCGCCTGCTCACTGACATAGACGCCCGCCGGGAAGGAATAGCCGAGCTTTACACCCAGTCTGTCCACAGCCTGCCCGGCATATAAGTCGCTGCTGGTGCCCAGCGGCGTGATGCTTTTGGCACCGCGGCATAGCAGCAAATCAGTTGTGCCGCCGGAAACATGAAAAACCAGTGTTTCCTGCGCGAAAAATTCCGGCCTCCCGGTGGCGTACAGCGCGGCAGCAATGTGCCCTTGTTGGTGGGTCAGCTGGACAAGTGGCAGTCCGCGGGACAGCGCAAACGCGGTGGCAGCGCTGACGCCCGCCAGAAAACACGGCATATAGGAGCCCTCCACCGGGCGCGGCTTAGCGGAAACGCCGACCGCCGCCACCTTTGTCAGGTCTGCCTTGCCGTTCAGCTCCTCCAGCATAGCGGGCAGAGCAGCCGTGTGGTGAAAGAGTGCATCGCTCTGCCGCAGGCCGAGCTGCCCTTCCTTGACGGGCAAAAACTTTTTGCAATCGCAAACAACCTCTCCGGCGTCTGTGTCAAACACTGCCAGAGAGGTTGCGTAATTGCTGGTGTCAATGCCCAGCGTCAGCATTGGGGTTCGGCGTTCTCGCCGCGCTCACGTGCGACAGCGCCCAGCAGGCCGTTGACGAACTGGTAATCCTCGTCAGCACCGTATTTTTTCACAAGCTCCACAGCCTCGTTGATGGCAACGCCGGTTTTTTTCTCCTCGCCGTACAGCATCTCAGCCAGTGCCAGGCGCAGGGCCACAAGGCTCACGCGGGGCACGCGGGGCAGCGTCCAGCCCTTCAGGTGGGCGGTGATAATTTCGTCCAGCTCGGCGGCGTGGTCGTTCATAGCGGCCAGCAGCTGGTTGGCAAAGGCATCGGGAGCGGCGTGCTCCTCAACGGGCACGGTCGGCTCCTCGGGCTCAAAGGTGGCGGCAAAGGCCGTCAGAAAGGCCGTCTCGCGGGACTCGCGGCGGGTCAGCTTTTTCTCCATACGTTCTGTTCCTGTCTTTCCTTGATTCTCTTGGGTTTATTCCTTCTCAGCGGTGGCTTCGGTCAGGCCGACAACCAGCACATCCACGCGGGCTACGGTAATGCCGGTCATATTCTGGATTGCCTGCTTTACGTTCTCCTGCACCTTCTCGCACAGGGGCATAACCTTGCTGCCGTACACAACGGTGATATGCACCGTGACGGTGGCAATGCCATCCTCCATGACAACGGTAACCGGCTTCTGCAGGCCGGTGCGGCCCAGAAGCGAACGGACATTCTGGCTGGTGCCGGTGGCTACATCAGCAACACCGTCAACCTCCAGCGCGGCCAGCCGCGCAATTTTTGCAATGACCTCAGTCGAGATCTGTAAGCTGCCGCCGATGGTATTGTGTACATCCATAGTGTGTACCCTCCCGTTGCAAACGGCCATATGGCCATAGTTCTACCAATATGCTTTAGTGTACCACAAAACGGCACTGTTTGCAACAGAATGTTCAGTTATTTTACCTCTACAATGGTAATCCCCTGCGCGGTCAGCCCCTTGCACTGGCCCAAAAGGACATCGCGTATCCGGGTGACCTCCTCGGCGGTCAGGGCGTCGCTCTCGGTCATAACGGTCACGTTGGCCTTGCTGTCCTCCAGATTGACCACACAGTCTGCAAAGCCCTTGGCCTTGATGAGCGTTTCCAGTTTTGTTTCCAGTGTGATGTTATTGATGCGGGTGCTGAGCTCCTCCGTCAGCTGGGTTTTCTCCTCGGCGGTCAGCTTTGCATCCTTCAGGGATTTCTTCAATGTGTCCAGTGCCTCGTCCCGGGCCTTGCTGCGCGTCAAGCGGGCGGCCTCAAAAAACTCTGTGCCGGAGTCCTTGTTCACGCTGACAAGCTGCGCTTCGCCGTAGTTCTTGTCGGCGGTGTCGTCGGCGGCAGCCTCCGCATCGTCCGCTTCGGCAACGGTCTCCACGGCCAACGGGTCGGTGATGGGAACGGCAGCTCCGGCGGAAGTTTCCACCGTGTCCGGCATCGTCAGCTCCGCCGGGGCATTGCGGGAAAAAGACCAGTTCAGGCAGATGGCGGCCCCCAGCGCCAGTGTCAGAACGGCGGCAGTCGCGCCGCGGCTTTTCAGATGGGCAGAGACTTGCTTCATTGGGTGTTCCTCCTCTTACTTGGTCGATGCCATTTTTGCAACGGTAATGTGGCTGGCGCCCAGACCGGTCAGCGCTTCCAGCAAGGCGGTCACCCGGCCTTGCACAGCGGCGCTTCCGCCACCCTCACAGACAACCGCTACGCCTAAGATGCGGGGCGTCTGCACAGTCTCCACAAGGCCGTCCGCCCTGCCACTGCCCAGCAACACATGGGTGGAGGAACCGTCACTGTCGGTATCGGTGGCGTAGACGCTCTCACTGCCGGATTCCAGCGTGACCATGACCACGGCTTTGCCTGCCCCCTCCACGCGGGAAATCAGCGCGGTGAGGCGCTGCTCGAGCTGTGCGGCGTAGTCGGCGGTGCTCTCGCCCTGTACGGCGGGTGGCGCGGTGCTTTCCGCCGGAAGCCACGCGGAGACAGCCAGCAGAGCCAGCCCGGCCAGCCCCATCAGAACAAGCAGCTTTACCCGCTTTTGCTCATCCGCCAGCACAGCGCGCAGCCTTGCCGCCAGCGGGGTCCAGAACGCCCGGCCGGTCATGGAATTTCTCCTGCAAAGCACCACGGCAGAGTGCCCGCATTGACGGCAAGCAGGGCTTCGATGGCAGATTTGTCGCGGATATCCACCGGCGTGATGACACATACGCCATCCTGCCAGCTGACAGCGGCGTTTATGCCGGCGCTCTGCAGAACCTCGCGCACCGCCTCCACCGAGGCCGTCAGCGCCAGCTCACGGCGATAGGAAGAATAATCCGGGAGGTCTTGTGCATCGGTGGGCAGACTGCGCAGCTCCTGTGCTACACCGGCCCAGTCAAGGCCGCGCACCATCTGCACACCTGCTGTTATAATATACAGCGCCAGCACCGCATTTATGACAGGCTTGAAGCTGTTGTCTGGCCAGAAAAGTCGCACCATGCCTGCCAGAGCTGACAGAACACAGCACCCCAGTGCCAGATGACGCAGTGAAGTCATGCAAAGCCTCCGTTTCCTGCCAACAGCAGCAGCGCCGTGGACAGAAAGGTGATGAAAAAATAGAGCGCCAGCACCGACCCGCAGAGCCGCGTGCCCTCAAAATAGAGGCGGCAGAGCCGTGCGCAGGGCGTCTGCCCCACCGCCGCGGCCAGCAGCCCCGCCGCCGCAAAGCCGAGCGCATAGGCCATGCTCTGCACAAACACCGGGACAAACATAGCTGCCAGCGCCAGCAGTGCCGCCAGCGCAAGGGAGCCCTTCAGCAGCTGCAGGGCTGCCGCGGCGCCGGTCAGGGCGGCTGCGGCAGCATCCCCCACCACCGGGATAGCCCCCTGCAGAAGGCTTTTCCCAGTGCGCAGGGCGGCATTATCCACAGTGGCGGCCAGTGCGTTCTGCAGCCCCAGCACAAGGCTGAACAGCGCGGCACAGAGCTTTAACAGCCAGCTTATACAGCGGGCAAACAAGGACGCGGCGTCCGAAAGCCCGGCACCGCCCCACAGACACGCACAGACGGAAATGCAAAAGTAAATCTGCAAAATGGGCAGAAGGATGTTTTGTGCCAGCGCTGCCAGAAAGCCGGACATGGCAAAGAACATTCCGCTGTAGACAAGCGCCCCGGAGGTCTGCCCGCCTGCCGCGGCAAGGCCGCTGAACACCGGCACAAAGCTGGTCAGATAGGTGCGGCAGTCCTGCGCCGTGCTGCCCACAAGGGTGGTCAGCTGCATGGCAGTGGAAAGACTGAGCGAGCCGAAGCCCAGCACAGACAGAATTTCGGCGTAGGCGCTGTAGGGTCTGCCTGCCAGCAGCCCCAGCAGCCCTGCCAGCAGCAGATACCCGGCGGACTGCGCCGCAAAGTGCAGCGCGGGCCGGAAACCGCTGACGGCCCACTCCCCCAGCCTGTCCAGCACGTCAGTCAGCGTCCACCCGGCGGCATCGGCGGCAGAAACGCCACTTTCGTCGATGAGCTCCTGCGCGTCCTTGGGAAGCTCGTCCGCAAGGGCGGGTGGCGGCAGCGCTACCAGAAGCATCACTGCAAGTAGTCCGCAAAGGAGCTTAGCAGGCTTTGCAGCAGCGGCAACGCCTGCAGCAGTGCCAGCACCCGGCCGCAGAGCTCTACCGCACCGGCCGCGGCGGTCAGCCCGGCCTCCTTGCAAGTGTCGGCGGCAAACTGGGCCACCAGTGCAATGCCCAGCGCCTGCAGCAGAGCCGCCGGGCTCTGCCCTTGAAAATAGCCGTCCAGCGTGCGCAGCCAGTCCAGCAGGGGCTGCAGCTGGCGCACCACCACGGCCAGCAGCCCGGCCGCGGTGCAGACGGAAACCAAAAATGCGAAAGCGGGCTGGTCCTTTTTTAAAATCAGCATCAGCACGGCGGCCACAAACACCGCCGCCGCGAGCTTGCACAGCAAAATCATGGCTCATAGCTCAAACAGCGCTTTGATAAGCACAAACAGGTCACTGATCTGCCGCACAAGCATTGTCAGCACTACAATCAGCCCGGCAAGGGTGGTCATCATGGCCTGATCCTCCCGGCCGGAACGGATGAGCAGCTGGTTCAGAACAGCCACAATGATGCCGGTGGCGGCAATTTTAAAAACAAGGTCGATGTCCATGCGGCACTCCTTACCACAGCAGAATGGCGGCCATTGCGCCTAGGCAGCCGCCCAGCCGCGGCCACAGCTGGCGGGCTTTGCGGCAGTGCGCGGCCTGAACGGCTGCTTCCTCCTCACACAGGGCGGACAGGCGGCGCAGGGCGGCACAGGCGGTCTGGCGCGGGGATTCCTCTGCCGCAGCCAGCGCAGAGCAAAGCTCGCCCTGCAGTGTGCGCGGCAGACTGGGCGGCAGTGCCAGCTGGGAGAGTGCCTCCGCCCCCGCCGGGCAGAACGGCGCAAAGGCTGTGCAGCGTGCCGCCCGGTACAGTAGCTCCGGCCCGGCCAATGCCTGCGCTTCCAGCAGGTCGGCCAGATAGCCGAGCAGCCGCGCAAAGCTATGCGCCTGCTGCTGCCTTTTGGCAAGCCGGGCTGCTGCCGCCCAGCCACCGCCGGCTCCGGCCAGCGCCAGAAGAAGGCTGCCAATCGCACGCAGCATCACAGCGCTACCCACTCGTCCACCTTGCCCGGCTGGGCACGCCCGGCAAGGAACGCCGCTCTGCCAAAGGCACCGGTGTCCAGCAGAGCCGCCAACTGCGGCTTTTTGCGTAGCCCCGCCGGGGTGTCACAGTGTGCTGTGGCAAAAAAGACAACCCCCGAGGCTAGCCCCCGGGCCACAGCTTGCGCATCACCGGGGGTGCCCAGCTCGTCACAGAAAATATACTGCGGGTTCATACAGCGCAGGGCCATGGCGATGCCCTCCGCCTTGGTGCAGCGGGCGTAGATGTCGCAGCGTATCTGCGCAGCGCGGGGCAGGCTGCCGGTTTCGCAGGCCATCAGCTCCCCACGCTCGTCTATAACGCTGACGAGGGCATCACTCTCGCACAGGTGTTGTATCATCGAACGCAATAAGGTGGTCTTGCCGCTGCCCGGCGGGCCTGCCAGCAAAAGACCGCCCGCGGAGGTATGTAGTGCGCTTTCCAATTCGGGCGGCAGCGGGCAGGTCAGCCAGCGGGCAACGCGCAGATTCAGCGAGGTAACTGCCGCAAAGCCGCCCGGCCCGCGGCAGCCCGCCACCCCAACGCGGCAGCCGCCCTGTATGGTAAAGTAGCCCTGCTTCAGTTCCTCCTCATAGGCATAGACCGAACGGCGGCAGAGCTGCAAAAAGCAGCTGCGCAGCGCTTCGCTGTCAACAACGGTGGGTAGCCCCGCGCCGGGCAGCAACTTTGCGGCGGGGCACAGCCGCCCGCCAACCGTAAACTGCACCGGCTGGCCCAGCCGCAGGCGTATTTCCTGAACGTGCGGCGCATAGTGCGCATTCAGCTTTGCCAGCGGCGTGCGCAGGGCGGGCGGCAGACTATCCAGAATGTGGTAATACTCGTCCATCGTTTGTCACCTCACACTGCAACTGTATGCCGTCAGTATGGCGGGTAGAACAAAAAACAGGAACACCCCGGTGAAAGGGTGTTCCTGTTGAAAGCATACTATCAGCCTTGTGCGTTGTTGTCCGCAATCAGCTTATACAGTCCGGCCTCGTCCAGCACAGGGATGCCGAGGGTCTGCGCCTTGGTCAGCTTGGAGCCGGCAGCCTCACCGGCCACCACATAGCTTGTCTTTTTGCTGACAGATCCTGCCGCCTTGCCGCCGTTCTGGGTGATAAGCGCCTCGGCCTCCTGACGGGAAAGCGTCGGCAACGTCCCGGTCACAACCAGCGTCATACCGGCTAGCGCCGTGCCCTTTTTCTCGCCGGTCCACTGCATATTCACACCGTCACGCTCCAGCCGGTGCAGCAGGTCAGTGGTGCCGTCCTTGGCAAAAAATTCAAGCACGCTCTGCGCCATAACCTCGCCGAAGCCGTCAATCTCACACATCTGCTCTGCGGTGGCGTTGCGCAGGGCGTCCATACTGCCGAAGTGCTCGCCCAGCAGTGCGGCGGCCTTATCGCCGATGTTGCGGATGCCAAGGCCGAAAATCAGCTTGTCGAGGTTGTTGCGCTTGGAGCTCTCGATGGCGTTGAGCAGATTCTGGGCGCTCTTCTTTTTGAATTTATCCAGCGTCAGCAGCTGCTCCTCGGTCAGGGTGTACAGGTCGGCCACCGTGCTGACAAGCCCCTTGTCGATGAGTTGCACAGCCACGGCCTCGCCCAGTCCGTCGATGGCCATTGCATTGCGGGAGGCAAAATGGATAAGGTTGCGCAGGCTCTGCGCCGGGCACTCGGGGTTGACGCAGCGCAGGGCGGTCTCGTCCTGCAAATGCACCA
>ERZ1034920.1257-NODE-1257-length-16869-cov-17.352563_pt1 | contig 16869 bp, 10 predicted proteins | sample MGYA00520688_ERZ1034920 | MGnify/ENA primary metagenome ERZ1034920 (study PRJEB33766, sample SAMN09781785) | gut metagenome | biome: gut microbiome | host: Homo sapiens | place: Madagascar | study: EMG produced TPA metagenomics assembly of the PRJNA485056 data...
TCAAAGTTGACAAGTTGAAAATCACTAAGGACTTTCAACCGTCAACAAGAAACTTCATTTTCAAATTGTCTTATCTCGAAAAAGATAAATTCTGAGGATCCTGAATAATCTTTGCCACCTTCTCATTGAATAAAGCCATAATATCTTCATATGAAACTTTAATAAACTTATAGTTCTTATGATTGCGAATTTTATCATCAATAGTCTTTACAGGCTTCAAACGAGAATTCATATATTCATCAATTGTGCGATTATAAAAAGGATGCTGTGGGTCTGTTATTATATACTTTCCATGAACATCACCATACCCTCCTGGTATTGCAAAAGATTGTGTTTGGATTTTGCTAACAAATAACCGTAAGGTAGAGAATATATCGTCAATACCATCTTCACCAGAATCTAATGAATAGTACAAAGCATCCAACATAGGTACAAATGCGCCAAAAGCAGTACAAACATCTTGACCCGAAAAATAATTAATATAAGAAAAACACATATTAAGCCCTTCCTCTATACGACCCTTTTGCTTATCTAATGCACCCATTTGATTTCTAATCATTTGTTGAAGTTTTGCATTATCATGAGCCAACTTAATATTTTCTTCTTTTTGCTTTTGAAGTTCACCTCTAAATTCAACAACACTAAATATCTGATATCCCATAACCAAAGTAACAATGATACCGACAGCAGAAAGTACTATTCCTAAAAACGTCTCATTGCCAACTTCACAGGGAAACACTCTAAATAAAGAAAAACCTAATGATATGACACACAACAGTGTCAATAATAACATTCAATATTTACATTTACTATCCATATGCATTTATTCTTTAGAATCTCTTTTGATAAAAGTAAATCTTGTCTTCAAACATGGACGAAGGGAAAGATCGTAGGTTCCCATCTGGAAGTAGTTGCGACTATCCTTGCTTGGATTCAAGTTCTGATAAAAATGAAGACCACGACCAAGGGTGATGTCCCAATCATTACTAGTGCGGATGTAACGGTCATAAGAGTTTTCATCAAATTCATATTCAAATGTCATTATGTTGCCATCCATATCAGCCAGGGTTTCCTTGATACCACTCAAACTATCTTTTATATAAGATGACTCTTCTACCGTATCGCCGAGTTTTGTAATCAACTTAAAAACTTTACAGTCACCTATCTTTACCAATAATTCGATGAATCGAACCAAATTGGTTACCTGATAACCATGTGACAAGTAAGGTTCTTCGAGCATAACCACCTTTGCCCCCTTCAGATAGTCAGCAAACAAGTCATCATAACCATAACCTATATCGCCATATTGCACATCAATTGTCTTCTCTTTAGGAGAATCATCCTCAACAATTAGAGGTTTCATCATAGGACGATCCTCCATAACCTTTGAAGGTGCATTCTCAAAAGGCATTTCATCATAAGCTTCGGTCAAAACTGCCACTTCAGGATCTTTACGAGGATTCTGGGTTGCCTTGCTATACTTACTTTCCGGACAATATACTATAATTTTCTTTCCATCCCTATTTATATATGACATATTGATACGAGCGTATTCCTCATCAGGCTTACGCTTATTCAATTGTTCCTTCACACGACGACGGCCTTCTATCGCATATTCCACTATTTCATCGAACTCCTCATCAGTTGGTTCACCTGTCGGGAACAACAACTTGATAAAGCCAGATATCGTCTTTTGTAAGGCACGATTATCACGGCCTTCAATATTATCACCCTTCTTCAAACGGGCATTGACTACCCCCACGTATTCACTATCATGCACAAATAAGTAATGAAGTGCCTCTGACATATAATCCGTGATCAATCCAAAACCGTTATTATAAGCACTGTCATCAATCTTCGGTATCTCCCACCCTGGAATATAGTTGTAGATACGATCGATTACAGCGAGATCGAAAGCTTCAGGCAAAGTAACCAGCAAATCTTTATCATAATTATTAACTATCTGCTGGATATTCAAGTCAAAGTTACCAACAAAAGAGAAACTGGCATAGCCTGTCACTTCCCTACCACGCGAGAAACGACCATTAGCCATATAATCTTTCATGATTTGCACGGTATCGGCATCCTTGATTTTCATCTTGGCAACCTCATCAAAGGCGACATTATCCCAATAACCAACAGCACCCACTTGCTTGCGTTGATTATTATATAGTAATGTGGCAGTTGAAGCCTGTCCACCAGACAACAAAGTAGAATAAGGAGAGAACTCCGAATAAAAATAGCTCTTACCGGTACTTCTGCCTCCCAACTCAATGCTATTATAATTACTTTGAACCAATGGCAGGAAGCGGGAGAGAATATGAAATTTCAATCTTCTACCATTCTTATCGCTATTCAGCTGACGTGATCTTTCAGAAAGCCAATCAGGATTAATGCCAATACTACGAATCAGAACATCCATCCACTCATCAGTAGTAAATTGCTCACGACCACGAAAGAACTTTTCTGCATCAAAATGGGCAATTTGGATAGGGCGCAAATCTTCGATGAAGAAGGCATAGTCATCCTCCTCCACTTCATTATATGCCAAAGTTATCTCTGCCCAGATGCCACTCTCAAGCAATTTTTCGTTTTCCTGATAGAAACAAGGATTGATGGCAATACGCTTGGAGGCAAAGTTCTCCATCTCAGCCCAGTAACGTTTTTCCCGCTCCACATATTTCACATGAATCTTATCAATGAATTTATGGCGTTTTTTCTGCTCCACGATTGCCTGTGCCTTGTTAGATTCATCCGGTCGAACATAGCATTTTTCTATAGTTTGCAGCACAGCTTTCTTTCCTTCCTCTATTTCTTCGGGATCCTCACTGGCACAATAACGTGACAGCAGGAACTCCAAGACAAAGGAAGGAACGTTCACAGCACGCTTAATATCATGCAGCAGGTCCTTGCGAACCACCTTTCCTGGGAAAGCATGGTTAAGTTTCATATCTAAAGCATCCATTTACAAATCATTTTCAAAGTTCAACTTCAATGTAGAGAGCGTAGCATGGGTATCAGCGTCCAACGCAGACACAACAATACTGTCACCCCCATATTCTTCATCTATAACTATCGGCTGACGGTATTGAGTAACACCAGAAGGTATTTGTGCTGTCTGCGTAACATCATCATAGAATTTACCACTCGGTGCGCCTATTGCGTGGCCTTCGCCATCAGCCACTATTAATCTTATATTTACTCCATCTGCAAACAAATCATCCTGATGGATATTAATATCAATCAACGGACGGCAAGTATAAACTGTACCAGACGTATTCCCCTTATACTTTAATTCCACGCTGTATTTCTGCTTTTTCTGCTTTTTCTGCAACTGCACAGTTATCACAGGTACCACATTCTCCTGGAGCGACAAGCCTTCATGGTAAAACACTTCACCTTTTCTAAACACAGTAAAGTTCTTGGCATAACATAGTTTCATAACCTCAGCATCCAGTCCCAGTTCTTCAGGAGTAAAGGATAAGGTGTCCTCGCTGTCATTCAGATTACCTACCAACAAGCGACTTTCTTCCAGCGAGACATCACTACCCATAGGTTTATCTATCAAATTACCCACATGGAAACTTGACTGCACCATAAATCCATGGTCAGCAACAAAGACAGCCATATCAAAGCCTTTTTGCTTGCAGGCATTCAAGGTACGCGCCAGACGCACCAACACCTTATCCATCACGGCAAGCCCACTCAACTTGATTTCTTCTCCAGCAGTATCCATATCCTGACTTCTTATAACCAACAATTGTACATTGTCTTCTATGGCAGACATATCGAAATTTTCCAAGCGCACATCTTGCGTTACTACATGGGTTTTCTGCTGCAAATAATCCAGTCGGTCATCAGGCGTTATAATCACTCTGCCATCTACAGAAGGTTGCAGTTTTCCGTTTTGTTCCACAACTTTCACATGTCCCAAATGAGCAGCCATACCAAATCGAGTAACAGAAGGCAGGAAAGACAACTTAGCCCCTATCTTTACTTGCTCTGGTTCATTGCGCATCATACTATCAGCAAAACATTTACCCATCTCATAGCGGAAAGCATCCACAAAAAACAAAGCCACCCGCTTACCTTCTTTCAAGGCAGGATATACAATATCTATACATCCCTGGTTTCGCAGTTGCTCATGATTCTTGATTTCCCCGGCACGCATCTGATACTCCTTGACACTACGCTCAGTAAAGTCTACATACAAGCCTTCTACATATTGTGTCATTGTCTTTACTGCAGCAGGAAGAGAGACTACTTCCTGGCTATCAGTCAAATATCTACGGTAAGCTTTATCAGCTTCCTGACCACTGCCAACATACCATTCCACCAAATCCTGGATATCTCCATCGCTCTTTACTCCCCGATTCACACAATCAGCGATTTGCAAGGCATAACCAGCCAATTTCCAAAACGTTGACACCTCAGAATCTTCCTGATACCAAACGTCTTCGATATTCTTTTTGAGCAACTTATGAGCCTCTCCTAACTTACCCTCTTTGAGATAAGCTACGAAACGTTCATATTCCACCTTATTTTCAAAAGCAAAAGTCACGCGGTCACCCAAATGTTTGGACTTCGCAAACAAATCAGCAAGTTGAAAAGCATCAGCCGTTTTACGTGCCATTCTTACATAAATCTCACGCAAGTCGCTTCTACGACGCAAATGGTCACACACCGAATAGATCTTATCCTTGATTTCAACCGGTGCCATAGCAACCGTCTTCAAACTATCAGGCAAAGCCGAAGGTAAATCGAAAACGAACTCACTAAACAGCAAATACATCCATAGTTTCTGCTGAATATCCTGAAGAGAGATTCCGTTACTATCAAGACCCGGATATTGAATCTCTGCAAAACGAACCCATTCAGGTAACCATGCCATATCCGATGAAAACGTTTGAGCCAACAAGCCCACCGTCATCTCAACAAAGCTCTTGCCACCAGTCAATTGTTCCAAAGCAGGATAAGCCGCTCCATCAAGCAAGGCATTAATCATATTGAAAGATGTTGTTCCACTCGCAAACAGGCGTTCAATCTCATCTTTCTTGGTTGGCAAAAACGACTGACAGATGTACTTATAGTCATCTTGTGGACCTACAGGAAACATTGCCGCTGCATTTTTGAAAGCACTATAAGGCTCCTCTACCCACTGACGGTCGGTAGTAGGTTGAGGCATCTGGCGATAGATAATCATACGCAAATCATTATTCTCTGCCAGTTCACCACACCAAAAACGAGACGCAGCCAGCCGGGCATGCAGTAAGCCCTTGGTTGTGTCTATCACCTTCACTCCTTTTTCCTCAGCTAGAGGCAAAACACTATGATAAAGCGCATTACGGTCGTAGATGACGAGCACAGGCTTCTCTGCACTCATCTTCCCCAACCAGTGGTCTATGATATATCCTTGTATGTCCATCTTCTTGTAATTTTCTTGTAAATCTTCTTGTATTCTTGTAAATCTCAAAAAACATTTCTATCAGATTATCAATACCTTACAAAATATTTCTTGTAAAATCTTGCAGTTTTCTTGTAAATCTCTAAGCCTACAACTCTACTTGCACAAGAACCAAATACGTCTCTTCACATGGATTTTCCCTTCCTTTCTTAAGGAAGCCAGCAAGTTAGTCACCTTATTATACTTTTGAGTTTCATCCAAGACCTCTGGCAATTTATCCATAAGAAGTTCTTCGATTTCTTTTCTTGATGCAGACTTAAACTTTTCCAAGTAATCAATAATCAATTTCTTATAATATGAATCATCAAAACTCTTATTCTTTATATATGAAGCCTTCAAACCTATATGTTTGGAAGATTCCACTACTTTATACGACAAATATAAATTGGTCTTTCTACCTTCAACAAATCCTTTTTGTCTAAGAAGAGCTATAGCATCATTTGTCAAATCTGCATATTTTTTCTTCTGCACCTTATCCAGGAGAATAATCTCTGGAAGAGACAATTCTGGATTATTCACAAGAATACGAGCAAAATTCTCATCCAAGACTTTTCCTTGTATCTCACACCTTACCTTCTGGTCGGAAAGCGTATATATAGGCATTGGGAAAAATCTCTTCCTCTGTTCAACGAAGAGCTTCTTAATTCCACCTCCTTCTGTATCAGCCATTCCTACATTACACATCGCCTCCATCAAGAAAGGATTTCGGTACCTTGAATCAGGACAGTCTCGTTCAACCACATCTTCTACCGAATCAGGTATAAACTGACCATAATTCTGTACCACCAGTTTCTCATCTTCATATTCCAAAAGTTCAATACGAGTGCTCATACCATAATCCTGATGTCCAATGGCGTTATTAATTGGCTCTCTAAGTGTAAATACATCATAGCGTTTCATATTCTCTGGGAACATGTTTCCGCTGATGGTATATATGTAGTTAGTATTTCTTATGTACTGCTTTGTTATCTCATCCACAGCCTTAATCATTGGGATATGGAAATTACGAAAATCTTTATTCTTATCCTCTTTTGCAATCAGTTTCCAACGAATGACACATACGGCCGGCGACAAGAAATGTTCAGATTCCTCTCTACCCAATAGAATGATAGCTGCATTGGTTATCTTTCCGGCTCTTGTAATCTTTGCCTTGTTCAAGAAGGTTGCATCATCCCAACTCTCGATTTCCTTAGCTCTTCTCTCATGCCTTTCCGTATATTTTTCTCTTGCCATACGAATAGCATCAGGATCAAGATCGTCGATGGTAGCATCTTCTATAATATTGGCTGTCCAATCGCCAAAGACTGCACTTGGTTCCGAAAGAATTCTTTGCATACGCTCTTGTGTCATCTCTACCAGAGAATCGGCAATACGCTGCCAAGCCTTTCTATGTGCATAGACAGGGCGGCGTGGCTGATGCTTGGGGATATGGATAATCCAAACAGTCTTGTGCGTATCATCTGTTATAAATTCTTCGATATGAAGACCTTCAGAAGAAAGGTTCACACATTGCTCCACCAACTTGAACGTCGCAGTCAATGGGGTTGCAGCAAAGCCATTGAATGTCAATGCTGACAAATCTGTGCCAACGATATCCAAGGTCTGATCTTTAACACCAATCACAAGTTCCCCTCCCTCCATGTTGGCGATAGCCGACACGTAGGAAAGTACATCATTGCCCTCCTTGCCATTGAAGGAGTTCTTCAGATTTTTCATTTCCTTCCATTCGCATCTTGCGTTTTCTTCAGGATAGCGTTGGCGGATATATTGTTGTAACTCTTGCTCTGTCATACCTTTTTCTTATATTTTGATGTCATTAAAATGATAACGAAAGCTGTGGGTTTATGTTGTCTTCCTTTTTCTTTCTTGCCTTCTTTTCCTTCGGTTTGTTCTCACAGATGTGTTCCAAACCGTGGGTCAGCGCCATGCACCAGTCTTTCTTCGCCTTTTGGGTTACTCGGGCTGGATACATGCTCATGGCAAGGTGGCTCCAGTCGTAGTCGCCTTTTTCCAGCAGTTCCATATTCTTCTCGCATTCCACTCGCCATGGACGGCTGGCTGCAAGATGGAGCAATGGGGCGGCTGTCACCGGCACTCCGTCATCATGGTTAGGCACATAGCCTGCGGCAAGGATGCGGTTCAGCTCGTCCATCATGCCTTCCACCTGTTCCTACTCGGCACGAATCTGCGACTCCTGTGTCTTGTCGTGGGCTGCAAGGGCGGCATTCAGACGAGTGCGCAACTGTTCCTGCTGTTCACGCAGACGGATGATAAGCTGCGGCAAGGTGTTCTTGCTAAGCTTTGGATAATACACCCAGTAGTCCATGGTGCCGTCTTCCGAAGCAAGGAGCCAGTAGATAGGTGCCTTGCGACGGCTCTTGGTATAGCGCTTGAAGTGATAGTCAAAGAACCCGGTAGGCAATGCGAGGTAGGCTTGCAGACTCTTGCAGCCTATCAGCTGGCAGAGTTCATACTCCATATCGTCGGCACGGTCTGCCCAGAGGTAGTGCATCACCTCTCTTACGTGGCTTGCCAGACAGAGAGAGGAGTCGCTATTGTTAGTCAAGATGCCATCCGTAGGTACGTCGAGTTGAGCAGGGCAAGCAGCCTCGCCCTGACTGACCACTGGCATAAATGGCAGAGCATCAAACACATCGCCAAACTCAGGAATAGCCTGTTCGCCCTTGACGTATGCCGTGTTCCATCTGCCGAAAGTCATGCCCACCAATTCCATCACGATTTCCTGTGCCAACACCTTCTTGTCAATCACGTTCTGGCAGCTGGCTCCGTCTATAGAGAGCAGTTCTTCATAAGGACGACGTGACTTATAGTTGTTTAAGGTCTGTCGGAATTCGCTATTTCTGTCTATATCAGCCAAGTCCATCCACAGGTCATCATTCTCTTTCACGAGTTCTTCATATCGGGTGTAATCAGCTGTCAGCTGCTCCTGCATCTTGTTCAAGGCTGCATCTATGGTGGCATCGATATGCATCTGGGCTATCAAACCATGATACTCCAGGTTGGTTTCATCCAAGCTGAACCACTTGCGCTTGATTTCTATGATAGCATTGACGATACGCTTGATGTCGGATTGACGGGTGGCGTAATCGGGCATAGGGAGAAGACTCACATAACCATTTACTTTATGTTGAGCACAATATTGATTTATCGTGTATTGAGCCATAATTGAATTTATGAAAGAATCAACTACATAAGCATCAGATACAGCTATACGAGATATTGCATGTCCTTCATGTGTGAAGAACATACGCTTTTTTAGAACATGGGCATCTAATATATCACCACGTTTACCATAGCCACAACCTAAAAACAATTGATAATTAGGATTTCTCAAAACTGAGGTTGAGTTCTTTACAATTTCTCCATTTTTCTCCCATTTAACAAGCTCTTTATACGGATAGTAAAGTAAAGTATAAGAACCACCATGATATAGGTGACAATAATCTTTCTGTTGCTCTACTTCAAAAAACAGTCTAAAAAAGCGATCTGGTGAAACAAATGAATTACCTTGGCGGGCAGGTAATCCACGTTCTTCCAAACTCTCATTTTTAAAAATATTCAATATATTTTCATCAAGATAATAGCCAATTATAGTATTCGGCAGATTATCAAACTCCACCGACTTCGCCACATAAATCCACTTGGCATCCTCACCTCTGTTATAAGTTTTTATCAACACAGAGAGATTTTCATCCTTTTCCTCTGGATTCACGTCCTGTACATCCATAAACACACCTTCCACATCAGAGCTAAGCTTGTTCAGCACCAATGTAGAAGTCTCTACACTCGCATCCAATACACCCCAGCCTGTATCAGCACATGCCGTGATAAAGCCACAAAGGTTACGGCGGCGGAAAGCCTCGTAGCTCGACTTAATCATTACTGTACGGTCGAAAATTGCTCCCAATTTGCCTTCATCATCCAGCATTTCCTGCATACGATCGAAGAAAGCGCAAACCAGGTTCTTGCTCCAAGCAGGATAGTTGTCATTCATATACTGACTGGTATGCTCACTCCCCTCTCCGAACGGTGGGTTCATGACGATGCAATCGAATCGTTTCTGGCACAATTCGATAAAGGCAAAGCCACGGGTGGCATCTTCAGAAAAGAGCGCATTTTCGTAACCTTCTTCCTCACTCAATCGGGAAGAAAGCTCTTGCAACGCAGTTTGCAGACGCTCTGCGATTTCCTCAAAAAACTCATCCTTATGGTGGCGCAGCTCTGTACGAGCCTCATTGGCAGCCGCAATCTCTGCACGACGCTCCTCAGAATCAAAGATATTGGCATTACGGTTTTGGTTCACCTTGCTCCAGTTCTTGCGCAGGTATTCAATATCATCGCTGATTTCCTTTTCCATCTTAAAGAGCAGACCAGCCTCGCCCACATATTTCATCTTATTCCAAATGGTGGTAAGCAGACGCTGCATCGGCTTGTCAAACTCATCCATCAAACCTTTGAGCAGACGCTTATTGCCAGGCATCGCCTCCGCCAACACCAAATTACTTCGGGTTATCAAAGGACGCTCAGCTGCATCAAGATTCATCTGGCTATAACTCTTCTGCGCACGGAGCCAAAGGCTGAGGGCGGCAATCTGCAAGGCACGAGGGTCTATCTCGCAACCATAGATATTATTCTCCAATATCAGCTTAGGCACCTCACGACGGAAACTCTCACGGGTATGTACCTCACGATACTTCTGAAGCAACGAAGGCTGATGATCCCAGGCATCCATATAGATATACTCATATACCTCGTAGAGATAAAGGCCAAAGTGCATGGAACCACAGGTAGGATCAAGCGAAAGAATCTCGGTAGGCTCCTTCAGCTTGCGCTCTTCCAGCGGCTCACCAGGGCGACGAATCATATATCGGCATTGCTCCTCACCGATGCGGCTCTCACCACGGGTCATCTCATACCAAATACGGCCCAAGGAATTGTCGGTAAGGAAACGCACCACATATTCAGGCGTAAAGAACTGGTTGCGCACCGCCATCTCACGGCTATTGCGAGGCTTGTTGCTCGCTTCGCGCATCTTTCTGCGCTCCTCCAAGGAATTGTAATCCTGGAACATCCATCCCAAGGTTTCGTCCTCTTTCCAGAAATTCACGGTCACAGCATTCTGCTCGTCAAACCAGGCAGAAAGCTGACTGTCGTTAATGAGTTCCAGGAGCTTCATCAATGTACTCTCATCAGGGAAAAGAAGACCGAATGGTGAAAAACGGTCGAAAACTGCCGGCAGTTCGATGCTCAGTTCATCGAACACACTCAATAGATAACAGCGGTAACGCTCATAACGGCTTGCACCCACACTTTGGGCAATACTATCATAAGCCATGAATCCTGCCGACTCATAGCCCCCACGAATACTCTCCATAATCAAGTCACGCTCCTCACACATGCGAAGAGCGCAAAAACGGTTGAGCTGGGTAAAAGCCTGTTCAGCCACCAGCTGACCTACAGCCTGTCGCTCCTTGTCGGCATCAGTATCCGTATCAGGCAGAGCAGCCATCAGATGCTGCAAACGGTCGCGCAGCATACGGGCCGTATGCACAATGTCAGTATCCTGACTTGGCAACTGCTCCACACCAATGGTATGGCCATCCGCCCAGATGCCATACCACTGCTGCAACATTTCCGTTACGTTCTGCATCAGCAGGTTCTTGGCTGCCGATACAAAACGTTCTATTATCTTCTTTCCGTTTTGAGAAATCATATCGTTTTATTCTTTCAGAATAGCTAAAAATTAGAAAATAAACTCTACTGGCGAATTATCGCCCACCTTATCCAACAACTGTGTGAGTTGGTCAATAACCTCCTGCAATTCCGCACGAGAAGTAATCTTATGCTTGATACAGAGTTGAGTTGAGCTATACGAAGGAGAATGAAGATGCGTAGGCGTTTCCTTACCAGGATTGTCATCATCCCCTTCTGTATTTTCACCTGTAGTTGATGACGTGACCGTCGTAACAGCAGGAGCGTTGGCAGCAGCCATCGTCTTGACACGCCCCTCAATAACTTCCACAGCGCCCATCGGCATATAAAATCCAGAAAACTTATTCAGCATATCACGCAAATTGTCGATAGAACTGCCACGACTCTCGATGGTCAATTCACCCAACAGCGTTTCTATCTGCGCACGTTGCTCTTCCTTTAACTTCTCTATTTCGGGATTCGCCAATATAGCCACACGTTTTTTGTTAAGCTGTTCGTTGCTCTGTGTCTGGAATTCAAGACAAGCCTGCTGCAAATAAGCATCAAGCTGTGAGCTAAGCTCGGTGATGTCCGACACGATGTTAGGCAAATCAGGATTAGCCACATAGCCATTATATACCTGTCGCACCTCATTCACCTGTTTGCGGAATCCATCAAGGATACCATTCGGTGCCAAATTATCAGCCTCGTCCATCAGTTTTTCCATGTGAAGGAAACGGTCCAGGAAGCCAGCTTGTTCGTTACATTTGACGAGTTCCATCGCATAACGGAACGCCTTCTCGCATTCCTTGTCCTTACCCAGCAAATAGGCAGCTTCTCCGCCCTCACTATCCAAGATACGATTGCCATAGACAATTGCCTTGTTCAGCTGATGCAATCCTGCCAAATGCAGATGTTCGAAGTGAGGCACCAACTTATTCCACTTAGTCATCAGATACTTGATACGCTTGTTGGCAGCCTGCGCAATCTGATCCTTGACAGGAGCTGTGCGTGGAGCCCCCAATACGCCCATCAGTATCTTTGCCGCATTCAGCAGTTCAGGAACCGTTAAAGTTCCATCTGTATTGAGAGAAATACTTATCTTTCCAAAAGCATTGTTATTGCCCATGGCAGCCACTGCTGACTCACCAAACACGGTGATGTCCTTGCCCGACACACGAAGCTGTATGCTTCCAGCCTTCAGCATCAGGGCAACCAGATAGCGGATGGTATCCTTTGCCCAGCCATACGGAATGCTTTCGAAATGGGTCATCAGTTCCTGTCCCGTAGCCTCTGAACGAGACGCCACGAAATCCTTTATCTCCATCAAAGCCGGATGAGCGGCATCTATCGTTCCGTCATTTTTCTTGATGATCTTGAACGGATTGAGCGAATCGGGGATAGTGGTAACATCACCAAACGAAGCAAGCTTGTTCACGCAATCGCTCTTCATATTGGCAGAAGCCAACGGATATTTCTCAAACACCTTTTCTGCAATGCCCTTCAAGGCAACCGTCTTGTAGGTATCAGCATTCACCTGCTGTGGAGAGCCACGGAAGATGATTTCGCTGTTGGCCTGCGCCTCTCGGAGCGCACGGATCAACTGCGGTTTCTTCTCCTCTGCCATGTCGCCCTGCGCACGGAGATAAGCCTGTATCTCCTTGTTGGTCTCGTTCTGATGGCGGTTGCGGATGTTCTGGCATTTCACAATCTCCTGCAGCAGAGCCTCCTTGTCTTTATTAAGCGTACAGAGCCAATAGAGGGTACGCATATTTTCCTGTCGGGTACTCTCTGTAAGCAACTGCTGGCGAGTCTCCTCAAAATGTGCACCATTGACAAAACGAACGTTCATCTTCAAACTAGTTGTGTTATAGATGGTGTAAGGACGGTTGCGTTCTGTCAGTTCCACACCTGCGGTGATTGTCTTGCTCGCATACACATTCACGGCAGGAGCAGGAGTCAGCAAGTCTTTCAGCATATCCTGCATCACCTCGGCTTTCTCTACTTCACGAGGCACAATCTTACCACGTTCCTCACGGATGCCCAAGATGGCATTGGTCATAAACTGGTATTTGCCTTCCACCTCCTGCAAGGTAAGCTCATTGGAACCAGAAATCTCGTCAATAATCTCACGCACACGGTTGCGGTCGAGTGTTTCGCTCACCTTGTTGTTCAACAACGCACAGATATTGTCGAAAGACAGGTTGAAGTCGTCAAGCAACTGCATCACGGCGATGGTCTTACAGATGCGCACAGCCAGTTCGTTGCCAGTGTACATACGTACTGCCTTATCTGCTGCCAGGACGATTTCCTTGGCTGAGTTCTTCTGCATATCAGATGACAACACATCATAGAAGTATTCCGGACCCGCCAGCTGTCCGATGGTAGCATCAGCCAAGTGATTGTCCACCAAGATGTCTCGTATCAATCGGATAACCGAACGGAGACCTACACCACCCGTGCGGCTTGCCAGCTTCTGCAAGAGCGAAAGCAGGATATCGATATGCACCGGGAGGAACGGATAGAGGTCGGCAAACGACTGCTCTGTAAGCACCTGATTATAGATGCTACGCTGCTGCACAGCCAAATGGGTATTATTCTTCAAGATGCCTTCGTTTTGATTGAAGAGCTTAACCAGGAATTCCTTGCCCTCCTGCGACTTGCCCAGCAGACGCTTGGTGATAATTTCCTTGATGTCGTTAGCCTCAATATCCACCTTGATAGGGAAACGGTCGTTCAAACGGAATAACTCATTGGAATTGAGTTGCGCCTGACGATTGTCCTCCGTTAGAGTCTGCTGTGCAGTAGCAATCACCCACACATTTCCACGGAACTCATCCTTGAAAATCTGCATCATGCCCTGCACATTCAAGATCAGCTCTACATTGGAAGCCACATACTGTCCTACCTCATCCAAGACAAAGATTACCTTATCCTTTCCTGTTTTTTCCTTGATCAGCTGATAAAGACGCTTGAAACGTTCCTTCTCGTTCAAGGCGCTATTCATCTTGATGTTCTTGAAGCTGGCGCTATCAGGGAAATAGGCAGGCAAGAGTCTTGGCGCAAGACTTGCCGCAATCATATTCGCAGCCAAGTCGTTGCACTGTTCCACTTCCCAGTCCTTGTGCTTCTCTTCCTTCACAATGCGGCAGAATTCCTCATATTTTCCCTCGCTGTGAAGCATATCTACGAAGCACATCACCTTCTGGTCAGTACACTTGGTGATGTTCAACTGTTTCAAAGTCTCATAATACACAATATCACTGACCGTTGAAATATTGCCGGCAACCGACTGAGTACTGAGGTCAATCATCACAACCAGCGGATTATGGCGATTGATGATGGCATGGTGCAAGGCTGTGATAGTTGTATCATGAATGCGACTCAACAACTTATCACCAAAAGTAACGCCATCAATCATCAGGCTCTTATCAAACGACAAGCCCAGATATTTGGCAAAGGAACTCTTACCAGAACCATAGAAGCCTGAGACCCAGATACCAATCTCCTTACTTGAATTATCAAAAGCCGACTGCAAATCGAGAAGCACGTCCTCATAGTTCTTGTGCAGTTTGTCCGTAACGACATACTCCCGAATTTCATGGTCCAAATCTTCCGTGGTATTGGCACCAAAGGTGACAACACTCTCAATCTTACGGTTGAGCTGTTTGGAAGGATCGAATAATTCCTGTATCTTATGCATAACTGATTATCTTTAGAAGTTAATGGAACGGTAATTTCCGTCCTGGTTATAAATGCCGAGGAAAGAACGGGCAGTGCCTTGCGTTTCTCCCGGATAAAGCACCAACATTGGAATCTGAATCTGGTTGTAGATATTGTTCTCTACAGCGCCAATCATATAGAAAGGATGAAGCATCTCCACATCCCGGATAACCAAGAGCGGATTTTCTTCTTCAGCCAACAGTTGGTCTTGCTTCTCCAACAGAGCTTTCTCTATATACCTGTCGTTCACAATGGCCTGTTTGATGCTATTATAGAGTTCTGGCTCTTCCACATCGGGGTCGGTCCAAATATCCAGATAGTCATTCGTATTGATAAACCTATCAATGACTAGCCCCATAGAAAATTCATGGGCATGAAATCCCATGTATTCCGCCTTTGGTTTCAGAAACGAGTCAATCAATCCTCTTACCACGAAGGCATCCTCGGGCTGATATACCATATACACAATAGAGCTGTAGCCAGTAGGCGACAACTTGCTTGGCGACTTCAGGTAATCCAAAGCCCTTTCTATCTTATTCTCATAATGTAGCATCAATAAATTCCTCCATTGTTTGATAGTTCCACGAAATGGTGAGCAATTCGCCCGAGCACTGGGCAATATAGCCACCCTTGATATTCATATCCATGATGCGATCCCGCAAAGTGTATTTGTCCAACCCAAACAACTGCCAATCCTCATGATTCCAAATTGCCATATCTGAAAGACCAGCGAAATGAAGTTCATGCATTAAGTAGAGCAATACAAAATTAGAGATTTCATAAGGTAAGATATCTCCATTGCGAGCCACAAAACCAAAATCCACCAACACAGCCTTTATATAAGAAGCCTGTCGTTTTTGTATGCTTTCTCCCCACTTCGCCTTTCCTTCATCTACAATGCCCTTAATAAACATAGTGATTCGATCACGTTCCAACTTTTGTGTCTGATTCACACGCAAAACATTCAATTCATTCACTATAAAATCATACATAACGGCATTCTCTCTTGCACAGTAAAGCATCAATAACTGTTTAAACTGAGATAACAGCAAACCTTTTTTTCGGATGGCACCCAACCACAACATTACATGAGGTTCATGCTTCATGAAGCGAGGATAGAATACCAATTTGACGATGTCCATGCTACGCATGTCAGAACATCTACTAAGCAAGTTTTGCTCATGTACACATTGGGCGAGAGATTCCCTTGTCGTATGCTCATCACATACGGACAACAACGTAAGTGTTTCCTCTATCAGTCCACACCCCTTCGCCAATGCAATCGTATATTTCGTATTCCTTGTCATTGCATATATGGGAATGATTTGACATTCTCCTGAAACGAATATCTATAATGAGAGGCACACAGACGCAAGAGATTGTCGATTTCATCTTGCCGATAAGCTCCAATAGGAACAGTTGTAAAGCAATGGTCTGTCGCAATAGTATCCATACTCTGCAGATAAACATCCGCATCGTCACCAAGACTTGCAACATCCATTTTTTCTTTTTTCAGATAGTCCATTATCATCCTTTCTATCTGTGCCGGTAGCTTAAAGAGATAAAAGACGCCACCCAAGAACATGCCGTGAGCTTTGCGCATCAGTTCCATCACTAGATTATAATAGGCGATATTACCAGATTTTGGGAAAATGTAATTCATCATCTCAGATGCGCCACTTTGATCTACGCCTTCCCAAAATCCAGCTTTTACGCCAGCCTTATATACAGCCATGCGCATTTTGATTATATCATAGATATTCTGTTCTGTCATGCTAGTATTTTTTGATTATAAACGCAAATATAAGAATTATATCTGAAATAGCACCATTTTACCTGCATTTTATATGAAAGTTTAACGTTAGTGGAATCTAATGGAGAAGATGAGCCACGGTCGTACAACCAAAAGGTGTATAGGAGGGTGTGTCATAAGTCTGTGACGCACCCTTTTTTTGTGTGTTTCTGTATAT
>ERZ1034920.1258-NODE-1258-length-16864-cov-15.945446_pt1 | contig 16864 bp, 13 predicted proteins | sample MGYA00520688_ERZ1034920 | MGnify/ENA primary metagenome ERZ1034920 (study PRJEB33766, sample SAMN09781785) | gut metagenome | biome: gut microbiome | host: Homo sapiens | place: Madagascar | study: EMG produced TPA metagenomics assembly of the PRJNA485056 data...
GCCCTATGGTCTCACCGGTTTCCTCTGGCGGAGCGTCTTCCTCACTGCTGTTCCCGGTTTCGCCGCCATTACCACCACCATAGCCGCCTCCGCCACCACCGCCGGAGCCGCCTCCGTTTCCATTTCCTTCACCGCCTCCATGGCCGCCTCCGCTGCCTCCGCCGCTTCCTCCGTCAGAGGATGAAGCGGCAGAACTGTCACCGGAAGAAGATGGGCTTGGCGCTGCCTTATCCTGGTGTGGTGCGATTTCATGGACATCATCAGCTGCCGCTTCATCTGCCTCGGAAGGGACTGCAGGAGGAGGTGCTGTAGGAGTTGCCTTCGCCTCATGGATTTGCGGAAGCTCTTCAGCAGCGGAATTTCCTCCGCCTCCACCGCCACCGCCGCCGATGTCGGAAACCAAATCCACCTCGATTGGTTCACGTTCGGGCTGGGGCGGCGCAAAAAGAGCCATCAGCCCTGTTAACGCGCCAAAAATCGCTATCTGGCACAGAAAGGACAATCCAAAGGCAGAGGACCAACGGTACTTAGTCGTACGCATGGGACCACCTCTTTACTGATTCTGACCGGTCTTCGACTCTGTAGCAATCCCCACCTTGCTGATACCTACAGATTTCAACTGGTCAAGTACAAATACAAAATCTCCATGTTCCGATTTCGAATCAGCCCGAAGCACCACTGCCAGATCAGGATTCCTTCCTTTTTCGATTTCCATACGCCGCCGGAAATCATCTTTGGCAATCTTTTCCTTCTCCACGTAAATCGTGCCGTCGGAAGTAATGCTGATGGGAATCGTCTGCTCCACATTCACTTTAGCCGTAGCCGTCTGTGGAAGATTGAGATTGATGGACTTCTGCACCACCATGGAAAGCATGCTCATCATGAAGAAAACCAGAAGAAAGAAAATGATATCAATCATAGGGATAATCATAATCTTCGGTTTCTTCTCCACATTCATCGATTCCAGTTTCATTCTGTCTTCGCCTCAACGATTGCCAAATACAGGGTCCCCAGTTTTTCCATCTGGGAAACGAAATTGCTCACCTGCTGTGACAGGTAGGTATAGGCAATGAGGGCAATGATAGCCACGAAAAGACCGGTGGCCGTGCAGACAAGAGCCTCCGCCACGCCGCCGGTAACGGCAAAGGGCTGGCCATTGGACACAGAAAGCACATTGAAGGAGCCGATCATACCGATAACCGTGCCCAGAAGGCCCATCAGAGGCGACAAGGTAACGATAACATCCAGATAATTCAGATAATTCTTCAGAAGACCTGCCGCATGGGATGCCGCCCCTTCAATGAGAGAAGTCTGATCCACCTTCAGGTTCATATGCTCAACACCTGCCAGCACCACGGAAGCCGGAATGCCTCCGTCCTTCTCAAGCAGAGCCTTCAGCCCCGCGTAATCCCCTCTTTCCAGAAATTCAGGAATCTCCTTTGCGAGCTGGTCTACCTGGGAACGATTGGCCCGATAAAAACGGAACCTTTCGATAAAAATAGCAATGACAATAAAAGAGCAGAGAATCAGCGGATACATCATAAACCCGCCGGCTTTGAATAAATGCAAGAAATCCATCAAATGCCTCCTGAAAACGAAATAAAACGATTAGATAATACTTGGACATCTCTAACATTCACATCAAGACTATCATTTTAAAAGTGATTAGTCAAATAATATTTCTTTAATTTTCCTGTTATTCATATTTCATTATGCTAAAAGAAATGCAGTCAGAAAACGAAACAAGGAAATCTGTGATTCCCCCACCCGAAAACTGTCATCCCTGCTCAAAAAATAGAATGAGTCCCTCGTACAACAGAAATCCCATGGTCCTCAAAAATCCGGCACAGAGCACTGATTTCTTCGCAGAGCACCTTTCCTCTGGCATCATGACAGCAACAGATGCCCAGATGTACTACATCAGGATGACTTTCAAGAATGTACCTGATTTTCTCATCCAAACCGTCATCCCTGCCGGGGAAATGCCCGCACCCGCTGCATTTCATAAAGGCCAATACCTCTATCTCCTCCCCGCTGTACACCGCAAATGCCTTTGTCCGCCGGTTCAATGCTGTAAAACATCCTCCGCCGGTACAAACATCCTCCGCCTTCGGACAGGTAAGAATCACAATTCGTTTCATCCCGTTCTCCTTTGCATAAGAATATATTCACCAATCCATGTAATCCAAGGGAAGCATAGATTACAGCTGCTGCATAATCAAACCTTCAGTTCATTTCTATCTCTATCCGTCATTTTCCAATGTCTGGGTACATAAACGATATTCATCCTTCCCCCCTCAAAATGTTGGATACGACAGTCAACATCATAGAGATTCTTTATGAAATCTGCTGTAAGCAGTTCTTCAGGCGTACCCATTCCCACCACTTCACCCTTACGGATAGCTATGAGCCGGTCACAGTACATACAGGCTATATTCAAATCATGTATGGCAGAAATCACCGTATGATTCAGAGATTTCACTATATCCATAATTTCCAGCTGGTATTTGATATCCAGATGATTGGTAGGCTCATCAAGTACCAGACATTCACTTCCCTGGGTCAAGGCACGGGCTAAAATCACCCGTTGCTGCTCGCCACCGGAAAGGGTGGAAAAATTACGTTTCTCAAAGCCTTTGAGCCCCACAACTTCCAGTGAATCATGGGCAAGCCGGTAATCCTCTTCATTGTCTCTCTCCAGCATTTTCTTGTGGGGAGAGCGGCCCATCAGTACTACATCCAGCACAGAAAAATCAAAATTATAGTAATTATGCTGCGCTACAACCGCCAGCATGAGAGCGGACTGGCGATAAGAAAGCTCATCCATCGACTGTCCATCAAAAAAAATACGCCCCTCCGAAGGTCTCTGCACCCGATACACACATTTTAGAAAAGTACTCTTTCCGCTACCGTTAGGGCCAATGATTCCAAGAAATTCCTTAGGCTTCAGATGAAGGTCTATCCCTTTCAGTATTTCCTTTTTCCCGATAAAATATTTCACTGCTTCCGCCAGTAACTCCATTATTCACCACCTCCAAAGCCATAGCTTCTACTAATCATGAGATAAATAAAGCAGGGAGCCCCGATAAGGGAAATCAGAAGCCCGATAGGAAGTTCCGTGTGAGGGATAATGATACGGCAGAGGCCATCACAGATGACAAGAAAGATGGCACCCACCAGCGCCGAAACAGGTATCAGATGCTTATGATCCGAACCTACTACCGTGCGGATGACATGGGGAATAATGAGTCCCACAAATCCTATAACGCCGGTGGAATAAACGGCAAACCCTACAACAAGAGAACTAACAAGCAGATATACCTGTCTATATATGTGAAGATCTGTGCCCATCGTAATAGCTGCCTCATCTCCCAGAAGCATAAGATTAAGCACCCGGCTCTGGGTCCAGAAAAAGAGCACTGATAGGATAACGATAGGCGCAATCACTGACAGCTCATTCCACCGAGCACCTGCCAGACTGCCCATGAGCCAGTAAGTAATTGTCTGGATACCATCCCTGTCATTTGCAAAATATACGATGAAACTGGAAAAGGCGGAGCACACTGAAGAAAGGGCCATGCCTGCCAGAAGGAGCTTCATAGACGATGACCGGCCACCCAGATTAGAAATAAAGAGCACCGCCACGGAAATGGCCATAGCACCTATAAATGCGGCTATGCCTACGAAATTCGGGCCCAGAAAAGCACCTATTCCAAGAAGGATAGCAGCTGTAGCTCCGAGGGAAGCGCCAGAGGAAATTCCAAGAATATAGGGATCCGCCAGGGGGTTTTTTACAATGGCCTGCATCACCACGCCGCAAACTGAAAGCCCGGCTCCCACCAGTGCCGCCAGCACCAGCCGCGGGAGCCGGAGGAGCCAGACAATATCATGCACTGGCCCCTGTCCCGGCGCCTCAATGGGAAGTCCTCCCGTAAACTGCCCCATTATCGCCTCATAAATCACCAGCAGCGGCAGCTTCACCGTGCCGATAGACAGTGCCCAGAACAGGGCACACCCTAGAAGGCAACCCAGGATAAGAAGAAAAAATCCGAATCCGATTTTTACTGCAAATCGCTTCATACATGCTCCTATCATATAAGAATTAGTAAAGGCCCATGGGCAGAAACATTCCTACCAGTCCTCACCATACAATCCCTTCCCCACAAGCTCAATGCCGTCAGACATCCTCACACCAGCACTGTAAATGGCATAGAGCGGAAGTACCTGAATCTTCTGATTTCTAATACAATCTACACTCTGCAAAGCTTTATCTTCATAGAAATAAGACAAAACCCGATCTATTTCCCCATAATCTGACTCAATCACCACAAGAAATAGAGCATCAGGATTTAAATTAATCAACTCCTCCTTACTGATTTGATGAGAAGAAGGCTCCAAAAGCTCCCCTCCCATGGACTTCAAGATATTGCCGGCCAATGTCCTTTCACCATACACAGAAAGCCCTTTCCCCTGCCGCTCCAAAATGAGTGTTCTAGGATGCCTGCCTTCACGCTGAGCCATTTCTTCCGCCCGGCCTATTTCATTCTTCATGTTCCCTACAATAGCCTCAGCCTTCTCGCTGCAACCAAAAATCCGGCCCATATTGAGAATATCCCTATACTCGTTATCCACCGTCTTATCAGTCATTTGGGATGAGGAATTCGCAGATATATAGGTATGGACATCACGACTGTGCCAGTAATCCGTACTCCTTAGAGCTTTCGGAGTAAAGGTAGATGCCCATCCCACAATCAAATCAGGATTCATCATGGTAATTGTCTCCATATCCAGATTTTCCAGACTGGTATAAGGAATCTTCTCATACTGCGCCCGGTATTCTGGTCGAAGATACCTGGCATCCGGTATACCCATGCCTGCCACAATCCGGTCACCGACTCCCAAAGCCAGCAGTGTCTCAATAGAATTCTGCCAAACCGCTACGACCCGTTCCGGAGGTTTCGTAAATATTTCCTCTTCCATCTCACCATTAGAATTCAGAGAAGAAATGGAAACAGGATAAGTATCCATGACAGTACCTGTTTCATTTTGAAGAGATGATTCTGTTCCTTTGTTTACTATCTTAGTACAAGCAGTAAATGATAATATTATATATATAGAACAAAATATAATCCCTAATTTTTTTATATCAAAGATTTTCATTAAAGCAGTCCAAGAAATCTCAAACACCTTTTTATTACCTAAACGGACATAAGTGCGCCTATGAGAATAGACGCACTTTACCGTATTTTGACTATCTAAGCATATTGCATACTGATTATGTCTAAGGTTAGAATTTATACTTAACCCCAAACATCCATGCACGTCCCGGCTGGGGAGCGGCCCCCTTTCCATTATAGGCAGAGTAGGCATTCTCATATGCTTGATTTGTTAAGTTTGTAACTGTCACATATGTAGAAATATCCTTGTTGATTTCATAATTCAAGTTCCAATCAAGAACTAATGCCCGTTTGTGAGTAAACGCTTCCGTACTGCATCCGGTATACCAATTAGCCAAAAGTCCTGTATACCATTTCCCTTTCTCAAAAGAAAGATTGGCAGTATAATGATTGGCCGGGCGCAGTTTATTAATCATGGTGTTCACATTACTGTTTTCATTCAGACTAATATCCGGGTCAAATTCTTCTCCATGCTTAGCTTCCCATTTATCATTCAAATGGGTGTATGCAAGACTTAGTGACCAATTATCATTAAACTGGTGATCCAATGTTACATTGAAAGATTTTTTCTTTTCCTTGGCATTAACAGCTTTGCTCCTCCAATCATCCGAAGAAGTATCCCAAACAGTATAATATGTAACCGCATTTTTCATTTTAGTCCAATCATAGTTAACATTGACAGTTGTTTTGTCACCAATGTTTTTGCGTAGTCCGATTGTATAAACGTCGCCTTTTTCATCACCCAAAGAATCTCCATTAGGGGTAGAAATAGAATAATCTCTGGCTTTAATTGGTCTATAAATTCTAGTCCATCCAACATAGCCGCTGAAGGAATCACTAAAAGCATATTCAGTATTAAGAGCAGGTGTATAAATAGTATCTCCACCCACGCTGGAATATTTGCCACCGACAAAATCAGAATAATGCGAAAATCTAAGTGCCGGTGTCAAATCCCAATGATCATTAATATGAATCTTATCCTGAACAAATCCAAAAACACTGTCTCTATGAACTGTTGTCATTTCATTTTGATTCGTTTTGCGATTAAGCTGAGTTTTAAGCTGTTTAGCTTTATCTATTGTTACAGATGCTAAAATATCGTTAATTCCAAGAGTTTTACCATATTGCAGTTGGAACCCATGATTTTCTTCATAATAACTTGTTGTTGGAGAAAGTCCTTTAGAGAATTCATAGTTTTTAATAAAGGTGTCCCAATCCGGGCTGTCCGGGAAAGGCACATAACTTCCATCAGGAAGAATCCAATCAGGATAACGATCTACCCCCCAATAATGATGTTTCTGGTTGTAAAAACGAATGTAGCTTTCCATTCCATTTTCTTTTTTAAAGGTATAAGAAATATCTACATCATTGTTTCTGTACGCATTATAAGAGCCGGATAATGCATCAAGGGAGAACAAATTACGATACCCAGGATTATCTGTGTTTCCATAACCACCAGGCCTTGTTGTTCTTTCAATAATCCGATTCCAATCCGCTTGGCTCCAGTAACGCCAATCTCTGGCAGTAATTGGATACCCGTCTTTACCATTCTGATGATTATACCAGAATTTGATTTCCTTATCTCCGCCAAGATCTTTATCCAGCCGGAAGTTAACGCCTTCCTCCTTGTACTTGGTTCCATTATAAGTATGATCTTTATCTGTCAACCCATCATGATATTTGCTGTCATGTGCCATGTTTCTTGTTGCAGAGAAGAAATATTTCCAAGACTTATCATTACCTGCAGCGCCAGAATAGCTAACATTATAAATATGTTTTTTCCAAGAACCGGTAGAAAGATCAATCGTTCCTTGATTTTTCACAGATCCTTTCCTGGTAATAATATTAATAACGCCACCAGTGGCATCAGCCCCATACACAGATGCACCAGGTCCTTTAATGACTTCAATCTTGTCTACACTAGCCATGCTTACAACCTGATTGAGATCAACCATTGTCCTGCCAGCTGATGATGCCCTGTCCCCAAACCTTGTACTTGTGCTGTTGTCAACCCTTCGACCATTGACTAAAACAATAACGCGGGTATCTCCATTAATAGCCATACTGTTATTATATGAATTATAACCATATTCCCCGCCACGATACCCTGCATTAGTAAAAGTGACTCCTGGGACACGTTTAATTGCTTCAGTTACATCATTATAGTGACGTTTTTCAATTTCTTCACGAGTGATGACTTTTACATCACCACCTGTACGATAATATGACTGTTCAGTAATTGTATCACCAAACTGGTTTTTGGTTCTATCAGCATTGACTATGACTGCATCCAATGTATAAGTTTTTAAATTTTCATCAAAAGATGCATAGGTAGTATTGTATACCCCCCCTGCCAGGGATGTTAACATAAATGTAATAATTCCCGCTCTTAACATAGATCTCTTTTTCATGGATTTTCATACCTCTCTTCAAAAATTTACCACCGTGATCCTGGTATGTATGTGAATTCATATTCTTCATCAGTATTCCAAGATGACCATGTTCCTTCATAAGGCCCCAAATTTAAAGTTACGGACCTCGAACCACCAGCACCGATTTTCAGCATTGGAAGCTTAGCCGGTCCACCTACAAAAACAGACTTACTTCCATCGGGCTTGCCGAACGTAATCTTCATAGTCATACTATTCAGCCTTGTAACAGTCAAATCATTGCGTTTATTGTAAAAAGTTCCCCTAATACATAAATTCCCATGATCCAGCCACACCTTATTTGTAGACCAGCCAAGAATCATAGTATCTGATGAAGTCTCCGCAGCCTGAGCATTCATAGGCAACCATAAAAATAGAAATATAACTGCTAAAGCAGCAACCCATTTTCTCATAATATCCCCCCTTTCTTTCACATAAAATTTACCACCAAATTTCGCTTTCCAAGTAACTATCACTGGGCATTGGCATAAACTCCAACTGCCACAAAAGCAAAAGCCCATTCTAGACAAAAGAATGGGCTTTAAAATAATTGAAATAGCCAATAACGCCAATCCCATCCCCTGTCCATCGCAGGAGGTACTGCATTTCTATCAGGGTAGTTCTTCTGGCTTCCGTTCATCATCTGCAAACCCTTCTCAGATTTCTCCAATGGATATGTTTGCAGATTCCCGGTTACAGCGGCGGGACCGTCCCAGACTTACACCGGGTTCTCTATTGAGTCTTTTATAAGACGCCTTGATATTATTAATTTTTAGATAATGCAAGTCTATCACTTTTTAATCTATCTAGCAACTAATATTCTAATAAAGTATACTAACACTGCTCTAATCTATTATTATCATAAAATTTATTTAAATATTTGAAAATGATAATTTTATAATCAGAAGTACACACACGCAAAAAGGCAGCATCGCACATGGAAGCTGCCTTTATAAATGATATGTAAACTATAAAATCACAAATCCAGCATGAAACAGAATTCCTTTTGTGCTTCATGTGAGTCACTATCACAGGTCTCTCCTACTGCTTCACGCCTTTCAGGGAGAGACTGATACGGTTTCTTTTTTCATCCACCTGGATAATCTTCACCTTCAGGATATCCCCTACGGCAAGCATATCGGAGGGATGGTTCACCCGGTGTTCCCCCATCTGGAACACATGGAGGAGGCCGTCGTGGTGGAGGCCTATGTCTATGAAGGCGCCAAAGTCGGTAATGTTGCGGACCGTGCCTTTCATGATGGTGCCTTCCTTGATTTCGGAAATGTCGGTAATGGAAGAGCGGGTCAGAGGCAGGGGCAGGTCGGCTCTGGGGTCGCGGCCGGGGCTGACCAGGGAGTCCAGGATGTCGTGGACTGTAGGAAGTCCGGCGGAGAGTTTTTCCGCCATTTCTTTTTCATTCACCCCGGGCCGTTCTTTACGGAGGCGGGCGATTTTCTTTTCATCCTTTAAGTCACCGGGCACCATGTGGAAAAGAGCAAGGATTTTTTCCGCCAGGCCGTAGGATTCAGGATGGATGGATGTATTGTCGAAGGGGCTCTTTCCGTTTCTGATGCGGAGGAAACCGGCGCACTGGGTGAAGGCCGCAGGTCCCAGGCGGGGCACCTTGAGGAGGGTGCGGCGGCTTCCGAAGGGGCCGTTTTCATCTCTGTAGGCCACGATGTTTCCAGCCACAGCGGCGCTGATGCCTGCGATATGGGAAAGAAGGGATGGGCTGGCGGTATTGAGATCCACGCCTACGTGGTTGACGGCGTCCTCAATGACCGCATCCAGTGATTCTCCCAGAAGTTTCTGGTTCACATCGTGCTGGTACTGCCCCACGCCAATGGCCTTGGGGTCGATTTTCACCAGTTCCGCCAGAGGATCCTGTACACGGCGGGCGATGGAAACGGCACCGCGGATGGTGACATCATACTCCGGCAGCTCCTTCCTTGCCAGTTCGGAGGCAGAGTAAACGGAGGCGCCGGCTTCACTGGTGATGAGGTAGTGTACATCCAAATGGTTTTTTGAAATCAGATTGGAAACGAATTTTTCCGTTTCATAGGAAGCAGTTCCATTTCCTATAGAAATCAGGGTCACGCCATGTTTCCGGATAAGGGAAAGTACTTTTCTTTCCGCCATCTGCCTTTCCCCTTCCGATTTCGTTACCTGGATGACCCCGTGATCAAGCACCCGTCCGGTGGCATCTACCACGGCCATCTTGCAGCCGGTGCGGTAGCCCGGGTCAAGCCCCAGCACCCGATAGCCCGCAAGGGGCGGCTGGAGCAGAAGTTGCTTTAAATTCATGCCGAAAACTTTGATAGCCTGCTTTTCCGCTTCCTCTGTCATCCGGTTCCGGATTTCCCTTTCCAAAGCAGGAAGAAGGAGCCTTTTATATCCATCCTCTATGGCACTGCGCAGTTCTTCTCTGAAAATGGAGGGGCCTTTATAGTATTTTCTGAAAATCCCCTCTATAGCCTGTTCATGGTCGAAATCCATATGAGCCTTGAGAAATCCCAGTTTTTCTCCGCGGTTCATGGCCAAAACGCGGTGGGAAGGCATGCGGCGCAGCATTTCACTGTGATCCTTGTACATAAGGAATGTGGATGCCCCTTCTTTCGATTCATCCAGTTCCGTTTCAATCATGCCTTTTTTCCACAGGCGGGTCCGCATGTCCTGACGAAGAGACGCATCTTCCATGATTTCCTCCGCCAGAATATCCCGAGCGCCGGAAAGCGCCTCTTCCGGTGTATTGACATCTTTCTCCGGATTGACAAAGGAAATCGCATAGGAAAGGGCTGTCCCCCTCTTTTCCTTCTGCTCCCTTATAGCCTTTGCCAGACCGGCCAGGCCCCTTTCCCTGGCCTTGGACGCACGGGTAGCCCGCTTCTGCCGATAGGGCAGGTACAGATCCTCCAGCTCCTGCAGCTTCACCGCCTTGGTAATCCTGTCACAAAGAGAGGGCGTAAGCTTCCCCTGCTCATCAATTTTGGAAAGGATTTCCTCCTGCCGCTTCACAAAGTTTCTGAGGTAAGCCGCCCTTTCTGACACAAGACGTACCTGCTCATCGGTGAGGGAGCCGGTCACTTCTTTCCGGTACCGGGCGATAAAGGGAACCGTATTCCCCTCATCCAAGAGTTCCATGGTTTTGACCACCTGCTGTGAAGAAATCGAAAGTTCCTGTCCTATGATTTTCGGGATGTCCGTCGTAAGCATATGTCCTCCTGAAATGAAAATATAGTTCTCTGCTTTTCCTATCTTACCATACCCTTGATGAAAAAATACCAATGAAAAGAAAGTGGAATCCGTGCTTCCTTAAGTCACTATGTGCAAACCCGGCATCCTTCCGGGTGACCTTTAGAGGAGGGCCCGGTCAGCCGCAATATTTCTATCGTTTATCATCTTATCCGAACCCGCTGCAAGCGTCCTCTCTCTATTACCAATAAAAAACAGCACTCCGGAGAAGGAATGCTGTTTCTATTTCATACTCTTACCAGAAATAAACCAGGGCGAAGGCTGCCACGAAGAAACGGTAAATGGCAAAGCCGGTGAGGGTGGATGTATTCAGGAATTTCAGGAACCAGAGGATGGAGGCATAGGCCACCACGAAGGCGGTGACGAAACCTACGGCCAGAATTCCCAGATCTCCCATGGAAAGGCTGCCGATGACCTTCAGCAGATCATAGAAGCAGGCCAGGAACATGAGGGGCACTGCCATGATGAAAGTGAAGTCGGCGCCTGCCTTTCTGGAAATGCCGAGCAGAAGGCTCCCGGCAATGGTGCTGCCGCTCCGGGAAAAGCCGGGCCACAGGGACAGGCACTGGAAGAGACCGATAATGAAGGCCTGTTTTGTGGAAATCTTATCCACGTTCGTCACTTCAAATTCCTTTCCTTTTCTAGTCTTTTCCGCCACAATCATGAAAACGCCGCCCAGCACCAGACCGATGATAACGGTGGTGGGACTGAAAAGATGGTGTTTGATAAAGCCGTGGAAGAGAAGGCCCGTGAGGCAGGCAGGGAACATGGACACGCAGAGATTAAACACAGAGGGCCCCTTCCTGCGGAACCAGTGATGGGTATTCAGGATAAAAGTGAATTTCTGCCGGTATACCACCAATACGGAAAGGATGGCCCCCAGCTGGATAAATACATCAAAAAGGTCTGCCAGGGTGCCTTCAAACCCCAGCATGTGACCTACAATAATCATATGACCGGTAGAAGAAACAGGGATATATTCCGTGAGACCTTCTACAATACCAACAACTAACGCACAGAAATATTCGTACACACTAACACCTCAAACGGTTCTTTACTTCGTGGGATTCATGGCACTGACAATGCCTTCCACCTTATTTTTTGAAAAATTAATAATCAGCACATTGCTCTTCCCCTTGGAAAAGTAAATGTAAGATGTCTTGGGCTCACTGCCGGATACATTCATTTCCAGGCGATGAGGCTTCCCGTAAAGAAGCTCCACCGTAGACACATCATCCCCCAGTGTGAGTCCCCGGGACGTGACCATGCGCTTATCCGTAAGGAAAAGGGCAGAAATAATGGAACTCTTCACCGTCAGACGGACAGCATACCCCGGGAAATAGAGAATTTCCTCCCTGGGATTGGCCATCTTCTTTTCCCATGCCTCAAAGGAATGGGGCTTGAATGTACTTCCCAGCTCATAGCCGGCCAAGCGGAAATCCTTATCCCCCAGGAAAAGCTTTCCTTCGCCGTCAAGATAGGACACATCTTCCTTTTTCACAGGGGACGTCAAAAGGGACATGCGAATAGAAGAAACCTTATCCCCCTTCACAGTGAAAACAATTTCCCTGTTTCCAAGGCCATAGCGGAAATCAAAAGACTGTCCCTTCCCATCCCAGAGAACGGCAAGGGGCCTGCCATAAGCACGGATCAGATTCTCCCGGCCAGTACCAACCCCTACATTTCTAGGAGTCGCCGCATCCGGTCCGGCGGCCAGGATTTCTGACACCCCTTTGCCGGGGAAGGCAAAATCCTTCGGCAGATCCGCCCGCCCGGAATAGGAAAGAAGGAAAGGGGCTGTCCTCTTGACGGTCAAATCCTTAAAAACATAGGAATCCCTGGTATTCTCATGGATTGTCTTTTCCGGCAACCCCTTCCGATGGATAACCGATGAAATGGAATCTCCCAAGGATACACCGTTCACCTGGAAATCGCTGTCGGAAAGAGGAGTGTCGGAAATCGGTAAAAGCGGAGCCTCCGCCCCTGTCAACGGCAGCTCTGCCGTAGTACCGGTCCCCACCGCAGCAGGATGAGCCGCCTCAGCAGCGGAAATACTCAAGACACTGCAGGCAGAAACAGCCGCGGCCAGCAGCGCCGCCTTCAATTTATATTTCATGGGCAGTCTCCTTTTAATCTAAAAAGTACCCGGACGCAAAGGTACTAGTTTATTATGATAGCCCAGATGATATATGTCAAGTATAAAAGGGGGCAGAGGGTTCCCTCCCCCCCATTTATTGTGCCCCCGCTACATCGGGGGAAAGGTGGTGCGTCAGCACCAAAGGGGGCGGGCCCTTTGGGCCCGAAGGCTGTGAGTAAAAAGGTTCTTAAGATTGATGGGCCCAGGGCCCAAGGGTTCTTAAGTTTGACAGCCGCTTCGCGGCTGAGGGTTGTGGTATCGCCCTTCGGGCGATGAGTATAAAGTCGGCGTTACGTGCTTACCATTAGTGTCACCAGTGCTGCATGAGGTAGTGCGTTAGCCCCCTTCCTCTGGAAGGCCGAAGCCCTGCAGAGGGCTTCTGAGCCGGGCTAATATGTGAGCATAGCCTGCACACAAAGCGAACACCTTAATGCCCGGCCGACGGTGTCGCCGCAGGCGACGGAGGATAGCGGACTTTCGCAAGGGGCGCGCTGATTCAGTCGTTATCGGATTTCATTCTTGCATTTTGGTTCAATACAAGGAATAAGCCGACGCGAATAGCCAAAGCTATTTAAGGAGGCTTATGACGCAGTATTGGACCAAAATGCTTATGAAATCTGATTCTGCGACTGAATCAGTGCTCCCCTCAAAAATCCGAGGCCCTGAAAGGGCCTAATGTGACTCTTCCGTACAATGCCACCTACAGCGGCGCCTTTGCTGGAGAAAGGCCTATCCTCAGCCCTATCGGGCAGCTCCTTCCAGCGGAAGGAGCCTTACGTTACGGGAATGCCCTCCTGCTACTTAATTCTTGCTATGCATTACGGTGAATTGGCCAATTCCAGTGGCCACCCCCTATCCCGCTTCTCGGGACTTCCCCCCCCCAAAGGGGAAACGACTCACTACATTTTGCGCGTCGCTATCGCTCCTTCAAAATGTGTTCGCTGTGCATCCACGGGAAAGCGTCTCACGTGATTTTCGGGTTGCTACCGCTCCCCTACAAATCACGTTCGCTTGCCACCCTATTCAGGGGCAGAATATAGCCCCTCTATGTTTACCCTTGATTTCATATGTTACGAACAGCATTACGGAGATTAGCCACCGGAGGTGGCTTTTTTCCCCCCCTTTTGGTGGCGCAGCCACCAAAGGGGGCCGCTTTTCCCTCGCGCCACAGGCGCGGTTGTATGGTTTTCTATCACACCAGCCCACTAGTACACCAGCCCACTAGTACACTAGCTCACCAGCCCACTCCACTCTGCTGCAGTCGAAATGACGATGTGGGAGCCTTAATCGTTATTTTACAAACGAATGGCTTATACAGGAAATATTCCTTTTCTTCCTCTTTACATACCTATTAAAATCCGTTATTATTGATAGAAACACTATAATCTTTTGATTTTTATATTTCATTAAAATACATAGGAATGTATAAATTTCAAAAGATTTCACAAATTTACGCATGTTTGCAGGGGGAAAAGTTATGGATTTGGAAAACAACTGGCCTATAGCGCTGGCCTTTATACTGTACTTGGTTTTGATGATGAGCATCGGGCTTTATTATTCCCGCAGGCAGAAGAACCTGTCTTCCTACATTTTAGGGGACCGGCAGCTGGGGCCGTGGCTTACTTCCATGAGCGCCGAGGCTTCCGATATGAGCGGCTGGATGCTCATGGGCCTTCCAGGTTATGCCTATCTTCACGGTCTGTCCGCTTTCTGGACGGGCATCGGACTCATCATCGGCACCTGGGCCAACTGGGTTCTTGTTTCCCAGCGTCTTAGAAATTATACGGAAGTGGCTAATAACAGTCTTACCATTCCGGACTACCTCTCCAACCGATTTGAGGATCACAAAAACGGTCTCCGCCTCATCTGCGCCCTGTTTATTATCCTTTTCTTTATCATTTATACATCTTCCGGATTTGTGGCAGCAGGAAAGCTCTTCAATACCATTTTCGGCATCCCCTATCTCCACGCTCTTCTGCTGGGCGCCTTTGTGGTGGTGTTCTACACCTTCCTGGGCGGCTTTTCTGCCGTAGCCCTCACCGACTTTATTCAGGGCACCATGATGTTCTTCACCGTCATTTATGTACCGGTGGCTGCTACCATCGCCATGGGCGGCCCCATGCCTACCCTGGACATTCTTTCCAGGGACGGTTCCGATTTCTTCTCCTTCTTCCCGGACTCCACCGGCATGTCCGCTCTTCTGGTTATGATCGTTTCTTCCCTGGGCTGGGGCCTTGGTTACTTCGGACAGCCCCATATCCTGGTGAAATTCATGGCCATCGGAGACCCGAAGGAATTGAAGAAATCCACACGCATTGCCATGACCTGGGTGCTTCTTTCCCTCACCTTCGCCATTGCCATCGGCGTGGTAGGCAAAGCATACCTCTCCACCCCTCTGGAAAATGCCAATGCAGAGCGTGTCTTCATCCTTATGGCTGAATCCCTGTCCGCCCCCTTCATCACCGGCATCATCTGGTCCGCCATCCTAGCAGCCATTATGAGTACCAGTTCTTCACAGCTTCTGGTCACCTCCTCCGCCGTTTCCCGCGATCTTTTCCAGGCCTTCCTGAAAAAGGATGCCTCTGAAAAAACACTCATCCGTGTGTCCCGTTTAAGTGTCCTTCTGGTTTCCGCCATTGCCGTATACCTGGGAAGCGACCCCAACAGCTATATCTTCTCCATCGTCTCCTACGCATGGGCCGGATTCGGTGCCTGCTTCGGTGCCACCGTACTTCTCTCTCTCTACTGGAAACGGATGACCCTGAAAGGCGCCTACGCCGGCGTCATTGTAGGCGGCATCACCGTACTCATCTGGAAACAGTTCGAATGGTTCGGCCTCTATGAACTGGTGCCCGGCTTCTTCTTCTCCATTGCCGCCATCGTCATCGTAAGCCTTCTGGATAAGGAACCTTCGGAAAGCATCAAAGAAACCTTCGAAAAGGCCCTGGCCCTTTCAAAATAAGAAATCTAAAAAGAGGATGTGCAAAAATGCCAATCATTTTTGCACATCCTCTTTTGTATGCATTCATGTTCAAAGAAATCTCCCGACGAAATGAAACCGGTACCATTGTGGAATGAGATTTCTCCACTGCGGTCGAAATGACGATGGTGTAAAGTTTACGAAACTGATTAAGCCTCCACAATCCTAAATTCGATTCCAGAAAAACGTCATTAAAAAAAGACCGGAAATGCAATTCCGGTCTTTTTGATTACAGAGCGAGCATTCAATAAGCCGAGTTCTGTCCCGTTTGCACGGTGATGATTATCTGTCTAGCCATCCAATTGCTTGGATGATCAAGCGACGCAACCCGGAAGGTCAGCGGGCAGCCTCAACCCTTCCCTATTCGGTCTTGCTTCAGATGGGGTTTACCAAGCCAGCCGGTCTCCCGACTGCTGGTGCGCTCTTACCGCACCTTTCCACCCTTACCACTTGCATGGCGGTCTCCTTTTCTATGGCACTTTCCCTGGGGTCACCCCCGCCGGACGTTATCCGGCATCCTGCCCTGCGAAGCTCGGACTTTCCTCACGCCTTACGGCCCGCAATCATCTTTCCTGCTCGCAGGGTACAGTATAGCATAGGGAAATGAGGATTGTCAATGAGTGTGAAGAAAGGTTCTTAAGCTTAACCGGCCTTTGGCCAGTGGGTTCTGAAGTTTGACCAGCCTGTCGGCCGGATGGTTCTTAGGTTTGACGGCGGCTCCGCCGCCGAGGGTTGTGGTATCGCCCTTCGGGCGATGAGTATAAAGTCAGCGTTACGGGAATGCCTTTTCTGTCGTCAGTGCTGCATGACGTAGTGCGTTAGCCCCCTTCCACCACTACGTGGTCCCCCCACCCCCGAGTGCGGGGGTGGGCAAGTTTATGGGGAAAAA
>ERZ1034920.1266-NODE-1266-length-16784-cov-10.076454_pt1 | contig 16784 bp, 13 predicted proteins | sample MGYA00520688_ERZ1034920 | MGnify/ENA primary metagenome ERZ1034920 (study PRJEB33766, sample SAMN09781785) | gut metagenome | biome: gut microbiome | host: Homo sapiens | place: Madagascar | study: EMG produced TPA metagenomics assembly of the PRJNA485056 data...
GATATAACAGGTTTATCAAAAATTGCAGCCTCAAGAGGGTTATGTCCGCCTGTCTTATTAAAGCTTCCGCCAATATAAGCAACATCGGAAACTGAATACATTTTTTTGAGTTCGCCTAAAGTATCCAATACTAAAACATCAACTTTATCAGATAATCTGCCATTTTCTGAACGCAATTCGTAAGATAAACTGTACTTTTCTAACAAGTCTTTGATTTCTCCAACACGTTCTAAATGTCTTGGGGCAATTAAGAATTTTAAATCAGAATACTTTGCTTTTAAGTCTTTATAAGTTTTTATAACAATTTCGTTTTCTTGATGGTGCGTACTGCCTGCAATAAAGACACGATAGCCTTCTTGACCGATATCAACTTTCTCGGCAGTTGCTTCAATATCGAATTTCAAATTTCCCATAAGCTCCGCTTTTTCAGAATCTAAACCGATAGAAATGAATTTTTCTTTGTCTTCATTGCTTTGAGCCAAAACGCCGGAGTAATTTTTGAACACATTTTTGAAGAAGAATTTCATTTTTTTATAAGAATTATAAGAAGTATCCGAAATTCTTGCATTAATTATGTATAAAGGAATTTGTCTTTTTTTGCAGCTATAAGCGAAATACGGCCAAATTTCTGTTTCCACAATAATTACCATTTCCGGATTAATTCTTGATAAAAACTTATTAACAAATGGCGCAATATCGAAAGGGAAATACGTAACGTAATCCGCAATATTTGCAAATTTTTTCTGCGCAATTTGTTGACCTGCATAAGTAAAAGTTGTCATCACAAGTTTGTGTTCCGGAAATTTTTCTTTGATTACTTTTAATAGATTTTCTACCGCCAAAGACTCGCCAACTGAACAACCGTGGACAAGTATAACTTTATCATCTTTACTAAACTTTTTTACGTTACCAAATTTTTCTTTCCAACCGTAAGATTTTTTGTGCAAAACTCTTTCCACAAAATAAAACGGTAAAAAAAGATAGAACAAAATTGTTGTAACAACTTCTATAAAAAGCATTTTTTCTCCTTGTTGAACCTCACGTAATCCTGACAAAAAATAGTATCAAATCCTATACAAATTCTGCCATACTCCCACTTCGGTTAAAAATTCATAATACATATTGATTATAGGTAAAATTAACAACTTCGTCAAATAGTTATTGTCAGGGAAGCCTTGAATTACGACTATTGACTTTTGTAACAAGTTATTTATATAACTAGCAAAAACTATGTTTTGAGGTTTTATTACTCTTGTAGATATTAATAAGGAGTATTTTATGAAAATTAATCCAATTGCTTATTGTTATAATGCTAAATCATTTAATTCACCTCAATGTAATAATATTCAAAGAGCTGATAACCAAAATTCTCATCCGAATTTTGGTTGTAGTAAGCAAGAATTTGGTTGCGCAAGCATTTTTGCGCTAGGATTCGTGGCTACATTATCAGGTCTGTTTTATACAGGTCATATACAGGAAAATGATGCAAAAATGAAAGCTGAACAAAACAAAGAAATTTTAAATAATACAATAAAAACAAATTTTCAAAATTCAAAAGAAGATAAAGACAATATGAATGATGCTATTGTATTTGCAGAGTCATATTTACCATTACACTCAGAAATATTAGGAGATTCAGTTAAAGCAAATAGAAATTTTCAAAAATTAAACTCTTTAATAAAATCAGTAACTTCTCCTTCCAGTGAAGATGGGAACGCTATAAGTTTAAATGAAAAAATAATTGTTGATAATATCTCTGGAAAAAGCAGCAATAAGTAGTAGCTAGAAGAAATAGATCGTTCGTAGGTCGTGTTGGACAATTGTCATCCAACACGACAAATATATAAATTTTAAGGTCGTGCAACACGACCTACAATTTTATAAAAACTCAACTAAGCCCAATATTTATCAAGCCATTTAGTTGGTTTAACGTATCTCAAACCGCCTTTACCCATAAAGCCTGCATAAGCTTGTTCCGGAGTTGGACGACCATGGAATACAATAATTTTTGCTTCTTGTGGATCTCTTGGCATCTTGAAAAAATTAAGCGGGAATGGCTGCAAACAATTACGTTTGAAGCTTACGCACCAAGAGCTGTCCCAATATTTAAGAATACCTTTTTTCTCCATTTCGTAAGAAAGGAATGCTTGTTCGTTTTTATAATCGTGACGAATTTCGTTACCAAGTTTGTAGAAATTCTGCAAAACTTCCGGATGTTTACCAACTTCAAAACGAAATACAGAAGAGTTTCCGATAATATCATTAGGAAAATCCCAATCCTTAACGATTAAGAATTCACCTTCTGCTTCAAAAAATGGAGTCAAATCACTTCTGATTACTATATCTAAATCCAAGAAAAGAGCTGTTCCTTCTAAATCCGCTAATTGTTCATTGAACAAAGACAATTTTCTCCAGCCTTTATCTCCAATATTCGGATTATCTTCATAAGGTGGAAGTTCTCTAACCTCGATACCGTCTGCCAAGCCATCAGCACTATCTGTAAAACATACAAATCTATGTGGCAAACTTAAATTCTTTTGAACCATTTTATAAAGTCTGTTTACGTATTCAGGTCCAAATTTTGTTCCCCATTTTATGCAGATAACATTTTTTGTCATACTCCCACTCCCATTAAAATTTTATAATACATATTGATTATAGGTGAAATCCGCTATTTCGTCAAACTGTTCCATTTGATGAAATAATCGTGGTCGTAGGATAGAAATAACGAAGCGGTTCCCACCTTATTAATTGAAATTTCATCCAATCATGATTTTTTCTAAACCTTTAACCGCATTAGCAATCTCATCATTGACAATTCTATAATCAAAGTGTTTAGAGTTTTCCATTTCCAATTTGATAGAAGCAAGTCTTTTTTGAATAGCTTCTTCTGTTTCTGTATGTCGCCCACGTAATCTTGATTCCAGTTCTTCAAGAGAAGGTGGAGCGATAAATATCAAAACAGCTTCCGGCATAATCTTTTTAACGTTCAAAGCACCTTTTGTATCAATTTCTAATATCAAATTATCGCCATTTTTCAAGCAATCTTCTACGAAGCTTTTTCTCGTACCATAATGATTACCGGAAAATTCTGCCCACTCTAAAAAATCTTCATTTTCAACACATTTTTTAAACTCATCTTTGGTTAAAAAGAAATAATTTTCGCCATGAACTTCTCCATCTCTTTTTCCTCTAGTTGTACAAGAAATTGAGAGTTTAAATTCAGGATGCTTTGCTAAAAATTCTTTTATCACGGTTCCTTTTCCGACACCTGAGGAGCCTGATATTACAAATAATCTATTCTTCATCTTCAATAATTCCTTTGTGAACCACTGTTTCGAAAGTCATTGCAGAATTCTCTTTCTTTTCTTGCGGTTCTTCTTTTTTTTCTACTTTGATTTCTTGAGCAGCCTTCGCAGCTTTTAAACAAGCAGCCAATTCTTCCGTTAGTTTTGGCATATCCATCTTATCCGTGCAAATTTCGATGTAGCACATTTTATTCATAATCTGCGTTACTTTTAATGCCTTGTCAAAATCATCTGCCGTAGTAACTTTTGTAGACCAGACATCTCCTTCAAATACCCTAGCAAACTTTGAATAATTCATTTGCATAATTTCGTTAAATTTGTCATCCGGACTATCGGAAAGTACACGCTCAATTGTGTAACCGCTATTATTAAGAACAATAATAATAGGCTTTAATCCGCGTCTTAAAATATTTCCAATTTCCATTGCCGTAAGCTGATGAGAACCTTCACCGGTAATCATCACAACACGAGATTTAGGTTTAGCAACACACATACCTAAAGTTGCAGGAGTTGCCCAACCAATAGAACCCCAAAGTGTTTGAGTTTGAAACTCTACGCTGTTTGACATTTTCATTGGCGCTACACCGTGCGGAACAATTCCTGTTTCTGCAATAAGAATGTCATTTTCTTTTATAAACTCTTGTAACCTTGGATAAATATAAGAAGATGTTAATACGTCATTAGATACTGCTTTGTGCTCATATCCGATAATCGGTTTTTGAATATGCATATTTTTAGGGTCTACTAATTCTGTAATAGCATCTAATACGTCAGCCATTTTAACATTATCATATTTAACGCCATCTACATAAGTGTAGGTTCCATAAATCGCAATATGATTATTTATCTTGTATGGCAAATTAAACCCAAATGCATTCAAATCAGTATAAACCGGTCCAACAGCAATTAAGCAGTCCGTAGTTTCTACATATTCTTGTGCAATGGGATTCTCAAATTTTGCATAATATCCGCCTAAATATAAATCATAATCCATATCAATAAGATTTGTACCCATTAAAAAATTGGTAACAGGAATTCGTGTTTTTTCTACAAACTCTTTGTATTCAATTCGTGCATCAAATCTTTTTACTAACAAATCGCCAAGAATAACAGGTTTTTCAGATTTATTAATCTTTGCGGCAATTTTACCGGCAGCAACTTTTAAATTTTCTTCATTACTTGTCCAGTCATAATTTACATCATTGCCGGTAATTTCCATTTTTGCAATATCCATTGGTATTGCAACATAAACCGGACGTCTTTCTTTTACAAAAACTTTTAGAATTCTGTCGATTTCCATTTTTGCATTGTCACGTGTAAGGTATGCAGATGCTGCTGTCAAAGGCTTGTAAGCTTCAAAACAAGCGTGATAATCTACATCCTGAAAATTATGGTGAACGCAAGTTTTGTTTTCAATTGTTTTTGTAGCCGGTACTCCAACGATACTGATAACCGGAACATTCTCCGCATTAGAACCGGCTATTGCGTTCATTGCGCTCAATTCTCCAACTCCATAAGTTGTTATAATTGCACCAAACCCTTTTAGTCTTGCATAGCCATCTGCTGCATAACCCGCATTGAGCTCGTTTGTGCATCCAATCCAATTTGTATTAGGATTGTTCTCTACTGCATATAATATATTAAAATTATAATCCCCCGGAAGTCCGAAAAAATCATTAACTCCCAGTTCTTCCAGTTTCTTTACAAGATATTCGGCTGTGTTCATTCTCTTTCCTCTCCAATTTATTAAAGAAATAATATCACAGTGAAATTACCTTTTCCAGTAAAATTTTTATTAAGATTTTAAGTTCAAGGTGCACCTAATCTCCGTACCAATTCGATAACCGTATCTTTCATTTTGCATTTGCAATCCATATCCTTAAAATAAATTTTAAACAAATTGCATTTTGAACAAACACATCCCAATTTGTAGCAATCAACAGCAGTTGGAGTCCAACTCTTAGATGTTGTTTCACTACATGATACATTGTATCTGTAACCCATATCCAAACCTCTACCCAGTATGTTAAACATTGACTTTTTCTATAATATATGATTAAATATCCATTAATAGTTTACATTATGTGTTTAATTGTAAGATAGTATGATACATATGTCAAGTATTATTTTATATTATGGTGAAACGATGAAATTAGAAGAACTCATAAAACAAATTTCTGATAAAACCGGCAATATCATAAATCAATCTTCTTTAGCGGAAAGTCTTGGTATAACAAGGCAAACTGTGAGTAATAGAATTAAAAATGAAAGTGAAGTAACGGTAAGTGAGCTTAAGCGTGTAGAAAAATATTTTAAAATCAATTTGTTGAATAATCTTGCAGATATTGCATATATAGATTATTACGAAGATGTTTTTGCAAGCTGTGGCAATGGCAGTATAGTTTTTTCCAGTGAAAAAACAAAGTTACCAATACCGACATCAATGATTTGCGGATATTCAAAAAATAAATTGTACTCCATGATTAATGCATCAGGAAACAGTATGTCACCGACGATAGATAACGGCGATAAGCTGATTGTTGAACATTGGAACGGTAATCAGATTCAAGATAATAAGATTTATGTATTTTGCTACAATGGCGAATTTTTCGTAAAACGTTTGTCTAAGAATCTTGATGAAATCATAATAAAATCAGATAATCCGGAATATAGACTCCGAACAATTAGTGGCAAATCTGTTCAAGATTTAACTTTGATTGGAAAAATAGTAGCAACCGTGAAGCAGTTGGGGTAAAGGGGTAAAGGGGTAAATTTCTTTATTTTGAAACAGCTTTTTGTAAAAAAATACCGGAGCTTTGCTCCGGCAAGTTTGTTTTATACCAATATCTTACATCTAATTAATTATAAACCTAAGACTTCTAGAATTAATTTATCTAAGTATTTTGCCTTGTTTTTATCTATTGTGTCTGTGCCAGTAAATATTTGTGCCATTCCGAACTTTTCTAATTCTTTTAATGATTCAGAATCTGCTGCTCCATATTCCTTGGCATAAGCGATTACTGCATCACGAATATGAATTATAAGAGCCTTTTTATCATTATTAGAACGTCCGTCTTCCGTTGCAATTTGGCGTACAATTTCATCAGCACCCCATTTAGAAGTACTTTGATAGCTACTTATTACAGTGTAAACGTTTTCTTTGTCGATTCTTCTTATAGCTTTAGAAACATCACGCCAATCATCGTCATCTGTATACCAATTAGCGAGTTTATCTTTTATTTCTTTGCCGTCATTTTCTGCTCTATCTTTGTTTTTTGCGATATGTTCTTTGTAATTAGCATCATTTTTAGAGTTATCAGTATCAGGAGTTTCGTCTGTAGTAGTTGTACTACTTATTTTTGTTTTGTTTTCATCCTCTGTAACAATGTCAGATTCTCCAACAGTAGTGAAGTTGTCATCTGTTAGTTGATTGAATGAAAGTTTTTTGCCATCGCTCATTACAAATTTACCGTCATTAGTATCACAATATTGACAATCAATTTGTTTAAGTTGTCCGTCTTTAACAACAAAGTATTGACGATATTTGTTACCTAGAGGAATGCCTTTTGATTTGTAAACAGTTACACCAGCTGGTAAACCTTTGAAAGTTGGCTTCATGAGTGTACCGTTAGAAACAAGTTTATTTACCATATCTACTGTATTCTTGTAGTTAATGATATCTTGTGCTGTTACTTCTACAGCATCTTTTTTAGCTTGTTCCAAGCTTACGTGCTTGCCGTCAACTTTTGTACACATACCGTTTTTATCAATGTATCTAACACCTTTAAGTTCAACAAGTTTGTCGTCCTTAATTACGTAGTGCTTAACAGGTTCGTTTGTGTTTGTAGCAGTTGATTTGTAAACACCGTTTTTAGAAGTCTTAGCTAAAGCCTTAGTGTCATCTGCCATCAATGCTTTAACTTTTTCTTCCGGTGTATCGCATTTGTCGTCGATATCAGTATAGTCTTCTACTGCATCTTGTTTGATTTCATCAATATCAGATTCGTTGAATGAAATGCCTTCCTTCTTCAAGTCAGCTTTTGTTTCGGCAACGATAAGGTTATCAGTGACGAAGTCTTTATCATCACTTGCGATATTGTTCAAGAATGAGAATTTAGCCTTGATAGCGTTTCTAGTCTTTTCAGCTTCCAAAATTCTAAGCATTGCATACAATGTTTCGAATTTTTTAGCTAAATCAGTGATGTTATTCTTTGTAAAATCTTTTTGTGCCTTTGATAAAGCTTCTGATACTTCATTCTTAGCTTTGTCTAATTTTGTGAACTCGCCGCTAGCTGATGCTTTAAAATCTTCAACCTTGTTAATCAAAGACATAGAAAGATTTTTAACACCAATTTTGTATTGTGTTTGTTTAGAACTATCTGATGGAATGTTTTCAGCAATCAATCTCAAAATGCTTCTGTTATTTGCATCTTTATGAGTGTCATTCCAATAGCTGATTTTTCTCAATATTGAAGGGTCGTTTTCGCCACCGGTTAATAGTGTTAATTGTTTGCCTTCACCTTTAATATCTTGTTCTAAAGTATTCAATTCTTTTTTAAGCTCTGTATCTTTTTCTCTGTTAGAAGATTTAAAGTCGTAGCCTGCTTCGGTCAACATTTCTTTGTATTCTGTCATTTGAAGCATTGCTTGTTCTAATTTTGATTTATCCAAAATTTTGTACAAGTCTTTTAATGCTGTCAATTTTTCTTCTGTTGAACCGGATTTATTTAATGTATTAGTAATTTTGTCTTTTAAAGATGGAGAAAGAGAATTGTTCTTTTCGCCAATTTCTTTATACTTAGTAATCAATGCTTTAAGAGCATCAAGTTCAGAACTGCCGGTTGAAGAGCTATTTGAGTTGTTGTTGCCCCAATTGCCCCAGTTGCCGCCAAACATGTTGCCAAAGTTGAAACCGTTACCGATTCCACCGAAGTTTCCAAAATTAAATCCGCCAAAACCATTTGAACCACCCATCCAAGAACCATTGTTGAATGAAGCAATTGTTTGTTGAATAGCAAGATTTGGGTCAAGAAGAGAGTTACCCCATTGACCAAATTGTGGAAATTCCAAGCTGATAGAAGGAGTAAAATTAGGTGTCATATACATTATTGAGTCAGCTTTAATTTTCTCCTGAAGTTGATTCCAGTGAATATTTATAGAATCATTTTCGGAGCTCCTTGCGAGCGCACTATTTAAAGCTGAATAATGGAATGGGAATGACATATAATTATCCTCTATTTATACTCTTATATATATAAAGTCGACAACTTTACAAAAATTGCCTATTTGTTAATAATTGTTACAATGCTTAATATAAAACTGATATACTGTTGTAATAAACTTTTTGTATGATATAATTAAGTGTCACAAATTTATGGAAGATTTTCCGTTAGAAAGGGGATATATGGCAAGAGTATTAATTTCAATGTCTAATGATTTTCTTAATAAGGTGGATAGTGTAGCAACATCAGAACAAAGAACAAGAAGTGAATTAATTAGAGAAGCTCTTCGTGTATATATTAAGAGAAATAAAATTTCTAACAACCTTAAAGCGGAAGAAAATGCTACCATTTTAACAGAATTATTGGGATAATTTTTGTTTTGTGATATTTTTTTAAGATGCTATACAAGATATCAAGAACACTAGTTTATCGTGGGCGCTATTGTTTGAGAAGAGTGATGGATTGCCACGTCACTGACGTTCCTCGCAAAGACGGCACTATTATTGATTAATGTGTTTTATTTAAAACAAATATTTCTTTTTGAACTTATTCTACTCATTTTAATAAAATAAAACTGACCCATCTCTGAGTCAGTGTAAGTTTTCTCTTATAATTTTGGGAGGAGATTTGGGGATAGTTGATACATGGCATGCTACTATAAATTTCAAAATCATGATATGTCATGTTTGAAAAATTTTACAAAAATTTACAAATTTGACACAAGATTAGAATGTCATATTTACCCCTGCCTTATTTACTTATTCACTTTCTATTATTCTTATAGTAATATGTTGTTATGAAGAGAAAAATTTTAGGGACAGTTTGTTGTTTAGCATTATGTACGATTTTATGCCAGCCAAATGCTTTTGCGGCTCAAGCAGGAGCTTTTGCGGAACATTATGATGCCGGTCAAAATTATTTAATGCAAAGCCAGTATTCATCATCTATTGTTGAATTCAGAAAAGCTTTGAGAATAAATTATCTTGATAATTCAGCAAGAATCGGATTAATCAACGCTTATCTTGCTAGAGCGACATATTATGCAAATCAGGAAAAGAATTTTGAAAAAGCTGCGAACGATTTTAGAAGCGCAATTTTTTACCTGAAAATTTATCCGAACAAGCAGCAAGCCGTTCAGAATTCTGCCGGCATGATTACTTCTGCAACAGAGAACCTTAATCAGTGTTTGAAAGTTATGAGCTTTGATACAACTGCCGGTTCTAGGTACAAAAAGGCAGAAGAGCTCAGAGCTGCCGGAAATTTTTCTGCTTCTGCTTATGAATTCTCTAGAGCTGCTCAAAGCGAAAAGCTTGCGGCGGATGCTAATATGCAAGTTGCAGATTTGTTAAAACTTATTGGAAACGAACCACGTTCTGCAGATTATTACCAAACAGCTTTAGACTTGAGTCCGAATAACGGAGTTCTCAGAATGAAATATGCTCGTACTCTGGATAAATTGGGACGTTATGATGAAGCTGTAAGTCAGTATAACGAAGCATTAGCAAACTCTAAAGGTGACCAAGAAGTCTTGTACGCACTAGAGCGAATTTACTTGAAAAAACTTGCACAAACTCCTAGTGATGCAGAGTTGAACGCAAACTTGGGTGCTATTAAGCAAGCGCAAGGTGATTTTGAAACTGCGCTAAGTTATTACGGAAAAGCAGAACAAATTAATCCATCAAACGTTACAACACGTCTGAATGTTGGAACTCTTTTTCAACAAAGAAAAGAGTATCAAAAAGCGATTCAGTCATATGATTCCGTGTTGACTTTGTATCCGAATAATACGCAAGCTCTTTTATATAAGGCGCAAGTTTACAAAGAAATGGGCGACGCTAAAACTGCTGTAAATTTGTACAAAAAAATCTTATCAATTGATCCTGCGAATGCTGCCGCTAGAGATGAAATCGGTGCTGTATTAAAGGATTCTATGACACCTGCAGAGTATATTGCTTATTTAGCTCAAAACGGAGATGCTGATGAGCTTTATGATTACGCTTATAAATTGCATAAAGAAAATAAAATTGATGACGCGATAACAGCTTATAAATCCGTTATCAGCAAAAATGCGTCAAAAGTAGATGCATATGTCAATTTGGCAATTTGTTATGCATCAAAAGATGATTACAATAATGCTGTAAGCATATTAAACAGCGCAAAAGAAAAATTCCCAACAAATAATCTTGTCTTAAAAACACTAAAAGATGTACAACAAGATTCTGCGTCTACAAAACTTGCTGCAGCCGGTTCAAGCTATGAAAACAAGGATTATAAACAGGCAATTAAACAATATCTTTCAATAAATCCTGCAACAGAAGATTCTATGCTTGGTGTTGCAGCATCTTATCAAGCGTTGGGAGATTATAATAGCGCTATAGAATATTATAAAAAGGCTGAACAGATTAATCCGAACAATGCGGATACACCGTATTATATCGGTTATTTGTATTCAGAACAACAGAATTGGAGTCTTGCGGAAAATTATTTAAAGAAAGCTGTTCAAAAAAATCCGCAATCAGAAGCAAAAGAGTTACTTAGTTATGTAACTCAAAACGGCTCTGTTTCAATTTTGAATGAAGGTATTGATTTGTTTGATAAGAATAATTATCAAACAGCACTTTTAAAATTTAACGAAGTTCTGAAAAAAGATGCAAATAATGCGTATGCTTATTATTACAGAGGTTTGATTTATGATGAACAAAAACAGCCAAAGCTTGCTATTAGTGACTTTTTGAATGTGCTAAAATATTCAAACGAGTTCCCGATTGCAAATTATATGTTGGCTGTAGATTATGATACATTGTCAAATTACAAAGAAGCGTATAAATATTATCAAAAATTTGTGTCAGCATATACAACAGATGATGAATATTTAAAATACGCAAAATCAAGAATGACCGAATTAAAACCATTTATTGGTTCTTAACAAAGAGATGATGAATAGCAAAGTAAAAGATTTAATATCAAGCAGAGTTTCACTTGCTCCAATGGCAGGTATAACGGATTATGTCTTGCGCTCACTTGTTCGAGAGTATTCAAAGACTTGTCTTCTTACTACAGAAATGATAAGTTCAGAAGCGCTAACACAAGTTAAAGATACTGATATTGTTGCTAAAAATGATGACCATTCACCTATTTCTTATCAGTTGAGTGGACATAAGCCAAAGATGTTGGCGGAGTGTGCAAATTATTTGCAAAAATATGCAGATATGATTGATATTAACATGGGATGTCCTGTAAACAAAGTAGTTAAAGGTACAGACGGTTGCGCTCTTATGCGAAATTCTGATTTGGCGCAAGAAATTGTACGTACTGTCAAAGCTAATATTACGATACCATTGAGTGTAAAATTCCGTTTGGGTTATACATTTGATGAATTGAATTATGTAGAATACGGACAAAAAATGCAAGAAGCAGGCGCTGATTTTATTACAATTCATGGTAGAACTCGCTCTCAAATGTATGGCGGCAAAGCTGATTGGAAAAAAATTGCAGAACTAAAACGCAATGTCGATATTCCTGTTTTTGCAAACGGTGATATCGTTTCCATAGAAACTGCGATTCAATGTCTGGAAGAATCTCAAGCCGACGGTGTTGCAATCGGACGTGGATGTCTGGGTGACCCGACTCTTTTATATCGAGTTGAAAGATACATTAATGCCGGTGAATATATTGCTCCACCAACTTTAGAAGAAAAAATACAAACACTAAAAAAACATTTGACAAAAGAAGTCGAATTTCGTGGTGAAAATATTGGTGTAAAATTTTGCAGGAAATTTTATCCATATTATGTAAATGGATTTACAGGTGCTTCCAGACTCAGAGGCGAATTAGTTTTGATGGATAATTTGGAAGAAATCTTCCGGAAATTAGATAAAATATTATGTCTTTAATTCCTTTACCCTTTATAAGAGATAGAAAGTTCTTCTGCTTAAAAACATTTGAGTATTAGTGCTTAATTCCGTTTGCCCAATCTCTAGCAAGCATTTCGCCTTTACCTTCCGGTTTAACCTTAATCAAACGTAAAATTCCACTACCGGTTTTTACATCTATACCGAATTTTGAAAATCTGACAAATTCACCTAGTTCACCACTAATATTTTCATTTAATGGCTCTGTTTCCAAAACTTTTATAATTTTCCCATTGTAATCAAAAAATGCTCCCGGACATTTGTATACACCACGAACCAGATTGTGAATTTCCTGTGCTGATTTTGTCCAGTCAATTTTACACTCTTCTTTTTGCAATTTGTCTGCAAAACAAACCCCTTCTTCGCATTGTAGAACCGGCTTCAGAGTTCCTTCCTTAATTCCGATTAATGTTTTTTCCAATAGTTCCGGAGAGTTTGCAGCACAAAGTTCGAACAACTCCACGCAATTCATGTTAGGAGTAATTTCAATCGGATATTTCATGCAAATATCACCGCAGTCAAGTCCTAGCTCTGTAATCATAGTGCAAATTCCGGTTTCTTTATCGCCATTAATTATTGCTCTTTGAATTGGATTAGCACCTCTATATTTTGGCAATAATGATACGTGAAGATTTATTGTTTCAAATTTTGGGATATCAAGAACTTCTTGTGAAAGAATTTGTCCAAATGCAAATGTAACAAAAAAATCCGGAGCAAGATTTTTTAATGCTTCAATAACTTCCGGTTCTTTTCTTATTGATTTTGGCTGAAAAACAGGAATATTATGTTCAACCGCAAATTGTTTAATCGGACTTGGAGTTAATTTATGTCCACGACCTGATGGTTTATCGGGTTGTGTTACAACTGCTTGAACATTGAATTTATCAGAATTATAAAAATGTTCTAACGATTTTAATCCGATATCCGGAGTTCCAAAAAATACTATGTTTATCATAAAATTCCTTATAAGTGACATTAAAACTTTTGTCAGACAATGCCTGACCTACATTTGTAAATTTAAAATTATATCTTTAATGCGTTTCTAACATTTTTAAATATTTCATTCGCTTTATTTTTAACAATATTTTCCATCATAACAATATGGCGCACATAATCCGCTAAATCACCTTTTTGTTCCGGAATTGGCGGAAAATGTGTTTGATTAAAATTCTGTCTTGCATTTTCCTTAGATTTTAATGCTATTTGCTCAATAAGAGGGAGTTTTTCAAATTTTTTTCTCCCTTTTGTCAAATCACCTTGAAAACTTATTGCAGAAACCTTCATAGCCTCTCCTTGTTTTATTCTTTTTCTGAATTTTCAGACTTTTCGTTTTCAACTTTTTCTTTCAAAAGAACTTCTATTTGTTCAGCAAGTTCCGGTTCTTCTAATATTTTATCAAGCTGAATATCCGGAAGATTATTCTTTTTCAAAACTTCTTCCGCTTCAAAACGATTTATCACGTGGTCAATGAATAAAATACCATCCAAGTGATCAAACTCGTGTTGAATAGCTCGAGCCAAAAGTGTACCATCTTTAGCTTCCAATACGAAAGAGCGACCATTCCTATCGAGCGCTTTAATCATTACATTTGCATATCTTCTTACATCAGTAAATGCTTCCGGAAAACTTAAGCAACCTTCATGACTAATTACAGCACCTGATTTTTTAATAATTTTAGGATTAATAAAAACCATAGGATTAAGCGGTTCATTGCCGGTAGAAACATCAATTACGAACACTCTGTAATTTTCCCCAATCTGTGGTGCAGCAAGTCCGACACCATTTTGGGCATACATTGTATCCAATAAATCTGCAACAAGATTTTTTATTTTTTGAGAAACTTTATGAACCTCTTTTGACGGTTGTCTTAAAGACGGTTCGCCATATCTTACAACTTTTTTTATTGACATAAATTTAACCTCTTTAAGATGATTTTAACATAAAAATATAGTGACGGCTAAAATTTATAAAACCCCTCACCCGCATTCGTAGTTCACTAACGTTCACACGACTGCTCCCTCTCCCACAAGGGGCGAGGGTATATATGAGTTACTTCATACGTAGCGTCCAAAAATCTTTTTGGAACAAAACTAAAAATGGAATTAATTCCAATCTGCCGAACATCATATTAAAAATAATTATCATTTTGGTCCCGCAATGTAGTGGTGCAAATGATTCTAGTGCGCATAGTTTTCCAAATGCCGCACCAATATTTCCGATTGAACTCACAGTACCAGTAATTGCAATTGTTGTATTATGTTCAATTGCTCCGATTGAAAATGCAGAAAGAGCTATTGTTGCAAAATAGAATGTTACAAACATTAAAGTTTGGTCAATAACTTCTTTTGGCACAGAATAATTACCGACCTTGATATTGCAAACTGCTTTTGGATGTAAAATTTTTAACATTTCTGTTTTCATAACTTTGAATACTAAAAGCCATCTTGCAACTTTTAATCCCCCACCGGCAGAGCTTGCGCAACTTCCGAATAACATAATTGAGAATAAAAGAAGTTTACTTACATAATCCCATTTTGCATAATCAACACTACAAAAACCTGTCGATGATGCCATTGAAGTAACTTGGAAAAATGCGTGACTAATACTGTTCGTAAAACTATAATTCATATTAAAAAATAATGAAAAGCTTAAAAGAATTGCAATTAACATTACTGCTGAAAAATAAACTTTGAATTCTTCGTTTTTGAATAATAATAACGGATTAAATTTTGTCCAAACTTTATATTGTAAGTTAAAACTTGAACCGGCAAAAAACATAAAATAAGAGATTATCCACAAAAGTGGAATAGATATTCCAACCATACTTTGACTGTAAGGTGATAACCCCCCACCAGATATTGAAGAAAAAGAAACGCAAATTGCACCAAAACTGGTCATACCGTTTAATTTTAATAAAATAATTTCAAATACTGTAAGTCCGGCATAAACTTTCCATAAAGCCGCAGCGGTACTTTTAATTCTTGGTGTGAATTTTTCTTCTGTAGGCCCCGGGGCTTCGGCAAAAAACATTTGACGACCGGCAATAGCAAACTGCGGCAATATTGCAATAAACAGGACGATAATTCCCATGCCGCCTAACCATTGTGTAAAAGAACGCCAAAAGAATAGAGCATTTGGGTAATCAAAATTTGTTAAAATAGTAGCACCTGTTGTTGTAATTCCGGATGTTGCTTCAAACAATGCATCAATAGGGCAAATGCCAAAAAATAAATACGGTATAGCTGCTATTATTGCTGCGAAAATCCAAGAAAAAGATACAACACACAAACCTTCTGATTTCTTGATATCATTAATGCTTTTTATTTGAGAAACACCAGGAACAAGTTTTTTTAAAGTAACGGATATCATTAAAGCTGTAGCTGCTGATATCAAGAATGGGAATATTGCATTTATCTCGTGATAATACAAAGCAATTAAAATCGGAAGTAAAAGCACGAAGCTAAAATACATTATAGTTAAACTGAACGAATATGCTATATATGTTAATCTCATTCAATTTCCTCAAAGAAATTTTTAATAATCGGAGCGTTTTCGCTTGTTGTAAATATAATCAAATTATCTCCGCTCATAATTTGAGTTGCACCATTTGGAATAATGATTCTTTTTCTACGCTGAATAACTCCAACAATTGCTTTTGTTGGTAACCTTAATTCCATAATTTTTTTTGTCTGAAAATTATCAGGTATTTCAATAACAAGGACTTCTCCTTTGCCTTGTTCAACTGTTGCTAAAATACCAATATTGGTTTCTTTTATATTATTTTTAATTTCATTCAAAGATGCGGTTTTAGAAGATATTGCAATATCAATTCCGACACGTTCAAAAAGTTCTACATTGGTATTCTTAGAAACTCTTGAAATTACTCTCGTTGCGCCCATATGTTTTACTAACAAAGAACAAAGCAAGTTCTTTTCATCATTATTCGTAACACTAACAACGACATCCGAAGCTGCGATATCTTCTTCGTTCAGTAATTCCAAATCTGTGCCGTCACCATTAATAATCAATGTGTTATTAAGTTCTTGTGATAAGTATTCACATCTTGCAGGGTCTTTTTCAATAATCTTTAAGTTTAATTTTAAATCTTCAAGATTTTTAGCTAATTTTAATCCTACATTCCCGCCACCAATAATGGCAACATTTTTTACAAATTCTTTTTCGTGGAAAAATTTACCGGCTAAAATATCTAAGGAGTTTGATAATCCCATAAAAATGACTTTGTCATCTTCGTGTAAAACTGTTTCACCATTTGGTATAAATAATTCTGAATTTCTCGTAATTCCGACAATTACAGTATCTTTAGGGAAATCACAATTCTTAAC
>ERZ1034920.1273-NODE-1273-length-16740-cov-19.712197_pt1 | contig 16740 bp, 12 predicted proteins | sample MGYA00520688_ERZ1034920 | MGnify/ENA primary metagenome ERZ1034920 (study PRJEB33766, sample SAMN09781785) | gut metagenome | biome: gut microbiome | host: Homo sapiens | place: Madagascar | study: EMG produced TPA metagenomics assembly of the PRJNA485056 data...
GGGGGTGGGGGGACCACGTAGTGGTGGAAGGGGGAGGCCGCCGCAGGCGGCCGGATCTGTAAAAAAATGTAAATCATTTCTTCACAGATCCTTTTTTATGCGGGTTCATCGGGGTGTCGAAGTGACGATGGTGGAAAACAGCACTTCTGTCATTCGTCACCTTCTGAAATGCCGATAAGCTGCCTGCCGCTTCGTCATCTCAAGCGGGGCTGCATGCCGCCATAGGTGAAATGTGTCCGGCATGATTGAAGCTCTGAGTCTGGAGATCTCCTGCCGCGATGGGACTTGTACCACTTCAAAGTGAGATTTCTCCGCTCCACCTCCGACCGTCGAAATGACGGTAGTGGAAAGCGCTGCTTCTCTCATTGATTCCATAAAAAACTGCGTCCCCTTTCGGCAGACGCAGTTTCCTTATTTCTCTTCTTTTTCCAGTACTTCGATATCTCCGTCAGCAAAGGCAGCGGGATAGGTATATTCCTTTTCCACTTCCTTGAATTTCACGGTCATATGACCATTGCTGATTTCCATAATAACCCCTTCTCCATAGAGAGGAGAAATAACCAGGGTGCCAACGCCAAGGGAAATGAAGCGGGTATTGCCCCGATGGGTTTCCTTCGCCCGATGGGGAACCACCTTGACCTTTTTCTCCGGTTTGGCCTGGGCCGGTACGGTATAGGTTCTTTCTTTGCCCTTATGAGGCTCCGCCTTCTTTTCTTTCTTTACTTCCGGAAAAGCACTCTTCAGAAGCTTGGCAGGAAGGCCCTGGGGATACATGACATGTTCACCGGTGGCTTCATAGGTCACATACACGCCCCGTTCCGTAATCCGGCTCACAACGCCCTTTCCCAGCGTATCGTCCACCACTTCAAGGCCCACTTCCGCTTCCCTTTTGCGGGGTCTTATATCCCTGAGAGGAGCCTTTCCTTCTCCCGGCTGCACGTCAAAGGTAAATACCTTCCTGTCCATCGGTTTTCCAAGGGGCGCCGGTTTTCTCCCGTTCTTTGGAGCTTCCGTCCGTTTCTTCCGTGGAATCACCTTTTCCACATCGCCGAAGGCTACGGTAATTCCATCTTCCGTGACCTTCCGTACGATACCTACGCCCAGTCTGCGGTCTTCAAACTCTACGCCCGGTTCCAGTTTCCGTTTAAACTTTCTGCCGGGAGCTCCTTTCCTGTCCCTGTGAAAGGGTTTTCTGCCGCCTTTGTGAAAAGGCTTCTTGTCGTTATCCATGTTTTCTCCTTACTTCAGCTGCTTAAGATATTTCGATTCTTTTTATTATACCAGTATTTGGCAAAGGTTCATAGGGCTCCGCAGGGGGAAGGTTCACGGGCCGGAAGGCCAGGGGGCTTTGCCCTGCAGAAAATAATTTTTATAATTCCGTTTCGCGCAAGCAGGCTCTATGAATGAATCAGCGCTTCCCTAATCCAGCCTCTGTGTCTTTATCCTTCTGTCCAGATCCCTCTTGGCTGCCCTTTCCGCCATGTCCTGCCGCTTGTCATACAGCTTCTTACCTGTGGCGGTTCCGATTTCCACCTTTACTTTGCCATGTTTGAAATACATTTTCAGCGGCACCAGGGTAAGGCCCTTGGTTTTCAGTTTCATTTCAATCTTGCGGATTTCCTGTTTATGGAGCAGCAGCTTTCTGGTGCGGAGGGGATCATGGTTAAAGATATTTCCCTGTTCATAGGGGCTGATGTGGGCATTCCACAGATAGACTTCCCCCTTTTCCACCTTCGCAAAGCTGTCTCTCAGGTTCACCCTGCCGGCTCGGATGGATTTCACTTCCGTGCCGGTCAGGGCGATGCCGCATTCGTAGGTATCATGGATAAAATAATTATGATAGGCCTGCCGGTTGGCTGCCACCAGCGGTGCCGTTTTTTCTTTTTTCATGCAAAACCTCCTGCAGGAAAGGGATTATTTCCGCTTTCCTCCTTTTTTGCCCCGGGACTTGCCGTTTCCTTTCTTGTCCTTCTTCTTGGAATGGGACTTGGAGCGGGATGAGGTCCTTGTCTTCTTTTCCAGATTCAGGGGCGAATGGATTTCTCCCAGGACGAAGTCCACTTCCCTCTTTTCCTTATCCGCTTTCACCAGGGTCACCCTGACCGGCATGCCCATGGAATAGGTGGTGCCGGAGAACCGGCCCTTCATGGTCATGGTGTCTTCCTGGTATACGTATTCATCGTCGTCCATGGAGTCCACATGAACCAGGCCTTCCACACCGTTATCAAGGCCTACGAAAATGCCGAAGCGGGTAATACCGGTAATATGGCCGTCGAAGGGTTCTCCCACGAAGGGCACCATATATTCGGTCATCTTCAGATCATCCACATCCCGTTCCGTTTCCGTAGCATTCTGCTCCGTTTCCGAGCAGTGCTCCGCCGCGCGGATGAGGAATTCAGTCTGCTTCTTCCGTTCCGATTTTGTCAGATCATCATGGATAGCCTGGCGGATGAGACGGTGCACCATAAGGTCCGGATAGCGGCGGATAGGGGACGTGAAATGGGTGTAGCAGGTGCTGGCAATGCCGAAATGGCCGTCATTATCGGTGCTGTAGCAGGCCTGGGGCAGAGAGCGCAGGGTCATCACCTGTACCACCGCTTCAATGTCCTTTCCCTTCACCGACGCCAAAAGCTTCTGAATATCCTTCGGTTCCGGATCCTCCGGAATATGGATGGAAAGGCCCATAATGGCAATGAGCCGTTTCAGGGAATTCAGTTTTTCCTGATCCGGATGATCATGAACGCGGTAAATGGACGTATGGCCTGTCTTTTCCAGGAAACGGGCCACCGCCTCATTGGCGGCAATCATGGCGTCTTCAATCATCTTTTCCGCTTCGCCCCGGATACGCTTTTCAATGCGGAGAGGTTTACCATCTTCGTCAAGCACCACTTTATATTCCGGGAAATCGAAATCCAGGGCGCCCCGGCGGCTGCGGTTCTGCCGAAGGGCTGCGGCGCATTCACGGAGATCCTCCAGCATGGGCAGATGGAGCTTCAAATCCTCCGGTGCAATGCCTTCTTCAAAGGCTTTATTGATTTCCGGATAATTGCAGCGCCTTGCCACCCTCACCATGGAAGGAGTAATCTTTTCCGTCTTCACCGTGCCGTCCGGCGCCACATCCATGAGGCAGGACATGGCATAGCGGTCTTCGTCGTGGTTCAGGCTGCAGAGATCATTGGACAGCTGGAACGGCAGCATGGGAATCACCCGGTCTGCCAGGTACACGCTGGTCCCCCGCTGATAGGCCTCATCATCCAGAAGGGAGCCTTTGGTAACGTACCGGGACACATCGGCAATGTGGACGCCCAGGGCAAAATGGCCGTTTTCTTTCTTTTCGCAGTACACTGCATCGTCCAGATCCTTGGAGTCCGGACCGTCGATGGTGACAATGGGCATGTCCCGGTAATCGGCCACCCCTTCTTCCGGCACAATGGCCCGGGGAAGGCTGTCCGCCTCTTTCATCAGTTCATCGGAGAAAACATGGCGTAAACGATGCTGGGCGATAATCACATCAATATCCAGTCCCTTGTCTCCCTTGTAGCCGATGACTTCCGTCACCTTTCCTTCCGCATCGGTCCATTCCCCCGGCCAGCGGGTCACCTGCACCATGACCCGGGCGCCGGTGACGGCTCCCATTTCCTGTCCTTCGGGAATTTCAATGACCATGTCCACCTTTTCATCGATAGGCACTGCTTCGCCGCCGTCGGCAAGCATTTCATAGGTGCACACGAACATGTCATCCGCCCGTTCAATAACCCGAAGAATCCGGCCTTCCGTATTGTGGCGGCCGGTTTCGCTCTTCATGGTCTTCACTTCCACCGTATCATTATTCACCGCATTGAGATGGTCCTTCTCTGCGATATATACATCCTCATGGTCATCATCGGTAAGCAGAAAACCGAATCGCCCATAAGACTTATACACGCCCTCAAGAATCACGCCGGGCTTGTACGGTAAGAGTTCCTTCTTTTCCATATCTGTCTCCTCTATCAAATGTTTTGAAATCTGCTGCTGCGTATCTATCTATACTAAGCCTACATGAAACAGCGAGGCTTCGCAAGGGTAAAATAAAAAAGGCCTGCCGCCGGCAAGCCTCTCTCATCAGAATGTATTCATGTATCTTCCCAGCACGAGACAGAGAACAGCAAACATGGTGCCAAAGACTACGGTGAACTTGGACAGCACCGCATCCTTGCCGCGGGTCCGTCCGCCGGCTCCGTTTTCCGTGCCGCCGCCGATGGCAGAGCCCATGCCGGCCTGCTTCGATTCCTGGCCTACCACCACTACGATTAAGAGCAATGAAACCACAAGGGTTAACCCGATCAAAAAGTACTTCACGCTGAATCCTCCTCTGCACCTGCCTCACTCAGGGCAGATACGGTCTTTCTTAAATGAAATGTAACTATCAAGCTCTATTTTATACTAATCCCCATGAATGGTCAACTGGATTTTAAAGATAAATTACGGCTGCAGGGCCCTGCCCGTGAAGGGTTCTCAGGTTTGACGGGGCTTTCGCCCCGAAGGTTCTTAGGTTTGACAGCCCTTCGGGCTGAGGGTTCAGGTATCACCGCTCCGCGGCGGTGAGTTTTGTAATCAGCGTTACGTACCTGCCCTCTCGCCAAGGAAGCGCTGATTAAATCACTGTCTGCTTTTATTCTTTGGTTGTTATGCAATGCAGGGAATGGGACGACGCGAATAGCCAGCTATTTAAGGAGCTTCATAACGAGCAGTGCATAAAAATTGTTATAAAGGCAGACTCTATGAATTAATCAGTGCTTTCCTGAAGATTGACCGGCCTTTCGGCCGGAGGGTTCGCAGGTTTGACAGCCCTTCGGGCTGAGGGTTCAGGTATCGCCGCTCCGCGGCGATGAGTTTTGTAATCAGCGTTACATGCTTGCCTTCTCACCGGAACAACTCCCCGGTTTTATCCAAATTGCCGGCAAAGCCGCCCGCCACAACCCTCGGCCCCATAGGAGCCGTCAAACTTCGCCTGCCCGGAAGGCGTCAACCTTCGCGCGACAGGCGCGTCACCTTCCTCTCAGCTTATCCAGTTTTTCCTGTACTGACAGCGGAATGGCCCTTCCGATTTCACTTCTAAGGTTCTTATGGTTATTTCTCGTGATGAATTTTTCCTGCACTGCCTTATCTTCTTCCATGGCCCGCATGAGGTCGGACACCGGCACGCGGTAGGCGCCGTTTCCCAGGACCTGGCTCTGTTCGGGGCCGTCGGAGGTGACTACGAAGATGTGCCGGTATTCTTCCCGCCGGAGATAGGATTCCTTTTCAATGTAGGAGTCGGCAGTCATTCTTCGGGGCGTGTAAACGATGGTAAAGAAGGCGGAAAGTTCCTCTGTTTTTACTTTGGTGGAGTTTCCCTGGCCGTCAAAGGCAATAATCACTTCGATGTCATTATGGGCTCCGTAGTCCTGCATAATGTCCACCAGCTTCTTCCGGCAGGATTCCAGGTCGCTCCGGTCAAACATGTCGGGCCGGCCGAATATGACGTTGTAGCCGTCTACCAGATAGAGATCCTTCATGACCCGGCCCTCTGCCTGGCGGCTTCATAAATAAGAAGGGCTGCCGCCACCGATACATTAAGGGAGGAAACCTGGCCTTTCATAGGAATCCGCACGCAGAAATCACACATTTTCCTTGTAAGGGGGCTCACGCCCTTTCCTTCCGCCCCCATGACGATGACCAGGGGCCCCTTCATGTTGGCATCAAAGTAGAGGCTTTCGCCGTCCATGTCCGCACCTACCACCCAGAAGCCCTTTTCCTTCAGCCCTTCCAGGGTCTGCCGGATATTGCCGGTCTGGCACACCGGCAGGTAGGCAAAGGCGCCGGCGGCGGTCTTCATGGCCGCTGCCGTCACCGGCGGGCTCTTATGTTTCGGAAGGAGCACCGCCGCCGCGCCGGCGCATTCCGCCGTACGGACGATGGCCCCCAGATTGCGCACATCCTCCAGGCCATCCAGCAGGATGAGGATGGGGTCCTTTCCCTCCCAGTCCGCCAGCACCCGGTCCAGATCTGCATATTCATAGGGCTTCAGGAGGGCCGCCGCCCCCTGGTGGACCACGCCGCCTGCCATATCGTCCAGCCTCTCTTCCGGCACTTCCTCCACCGGTACTCCATATTTTTCAGCCAGCTTTACCATGGAAAGAAGGCGTTCATCCTTCTTTCCTTCTTTCACGAATATCTTCCGCACGCCCTGACTTTTCAAAAATTCGGTGACGCTGTTTCTGCCACAGATAAAGAGGGAGTTTCCTGCCCCCTCCTTCTTTGCCGGCCTTCCCCTTTTCCCGGAAAATGCCGGCTTCCTTTCGCCGCCCCTTCCAGCTTTGAAAGACGCTCTTTCTCTTTTATCCGTTTTCATGGCTCATTTCTCCTGCCACATACTTCAGGCTCTTTTCAAGGATGAAATCGAGACGCTTCTGCTGCCCCGACAGGTACAGATACCCCAGAAGGGCTTCAAAGGCCGTGGACTCCCGGTATTCCTCCACCGTAGCACTCTTTGGCACATGGGAGCTTGTATTTCTTGCCCTTTTGGACACCTTCAGCTCCCGGTCATTCAAAAGCTCCCTGATTTCAAAAAGAATGCGGCTCTGCCAGCGGGCGGAAACGATTTCCGATGCCAGACTGTTCAATATCTGCACATTGTAAATGCCCGTATCAATGAGGGCCTTCCTGATGAAGAAGGACCAGCAGGCATCCCCTATGTAAGCCAGAGTGAGCGCATCCATGGAAAAGACCTCCTGTTCACCAAGAACAGGAGCCTCCTTTCCAATCTTGCGAGCCATCTGCTTTTTCAGAAATAGGACTCTCTTAAACTCCACGTTTCTTCCACCTTGCTCCTGTAGGAGTATCTTCAATCACAATACCGATTTCACCCAGCTTATCCCGGATTTCATCGGCCAGCTGGTACTGCTTTGCCTTTCTGGCGGACTGACGGACAGAGAGAATAACATTCATGAGATCATTGTAATCCTTGTCATCATAAGCTTCTGTCTTCTTCCATTCCTTCTCCAGGATGCCCAGGATATCCAGAATGGTCTTGAAGGCTTTGCCTGCCTTTTCCAGAGCGCCCTTGTCAAAGCCCGTGCCGCCGTGCACATCATTGTAATACACATTGATAGCCTTGGCCAGGTCAAACATGGCGCCGGTAGCAAGGCCTGTATTAAAATCATCATCCATGGCTTCATGGAAGACTTTCATGTCTTCTTCCGCCGCCTTTTCAAGGGCCTTGGACGCTTCCGTCACTTCGCTGCCTTCCCGGCCGGACAGTTCCTTCACCCGGGCAATGACATCCTTCAGCTTGTCCATGTTCTTTTCTGCTTCTTCCAGACGGTCATCGGAGAAATCCAGGGGGCTTCTGTAATGGGTGGACAGGAGGAAGTAGCGGAGGGCATCACCGGAATATTTCTCCAGCACATCCTTCACCAGGAAGAAATTATTGAGGGACTTGCTCATCTTTTCCGAATTAATGGTAATGAAGCCGTTGTGGAGCCAGTAATCTACGAAATGGCATCCGGTGCAGCCTTCGGACTGGGCGATTTCATTTTCATGGTGCGGGAAAATCAGGTCGGAGCCGCCGCCATGGAAATCAAAGGTCTTGCCCAGGTAATGGATGGACATGGCAGAGCATTCGATATGCCAGCCAGGACGTCCCTTGCCCCAGGGGCTTTCCCAGAAAGGTTCACCGGGTTTGGCAGCCTTCCACAGCGCGAAATCGCCGGGGTTCTTCTTTTCATCGTTCACTTCGATGCGGGCGCCGGCCAGCATGTCTTCCACCTTGCGGCCGGACAGTTTTCCATAATCCTTGAAAGTGGAAATATCATAATACACATCGCCGCCCAGCACATAGGCATGGCCCTTTTCAATCAGGGTTTCCACCATTTTAATGATGTCATCCATGTGCTCGGATACCCGGGGATATACATCCGCCCGGCGTACGTGGAGCGCATCCATGACCTGGAAATAAGCGTCAATGTAACGGTCGGAAATGGTCTTCCAGTCCGTTCCTTCCGCGTTGGCTTTATTGATGATCTTATCATCCACATCGGTGAAATTCTGCACAAATTCCACCTTGTAGCCCACATATTCCAGATACCGGCGGATGACATCCCAGGTCACAGCCGGACGGGCATTGCCGATATGGGGATGGTTATAGGGAGTTACGCCGCATACATAAATCTTTGCTTCCCCCGGTGTAATAGGCTTGAATACTTCCTTTTCTTTCGTCAGCGTGTTGTACACTTTAATTTCTTCCATTTAGATTCCTCCATCTGTAGAGAGATATTTTATTCATATATAAGAAAGATATGATAAGCCTGATTATGTTTAATCCTGCAACAATGACACATGGTTATCATCTTCTTTCATGAAATCGGTGGGGTGGTTAGTGAGCTAGTGTACTAGTGTGACAGTTTCCAGTTCACTAGCTCACTAGCACACTCATTCCCATTAAAAAGGCCGCCGCCTCACAGAGACGGTGGCCCGTTATTCCACTCTGTCGGCAAAAGCCGCTCACAGCCTTATCGCCGGCCCGCGGAAAAGGATACTTCATTCCCCTTTTCAGCTCGCAGATGCATTTCCTGAAAGTTCTCCGGGCATTCTCACCATCCATGCCCTCTCTGAAGAATTGCTGTCAGTACTTCTTCCGTTCATCGCCTGAATATGTCTGATTTCCTATGCGGAAATCGAATGTTTAAATAAGCATAGGCAGCTGACCTGGCTTTTGACCCCACACTCGCCTGCTGGAGCTTTCGCTACCCGGTGTCTTCCTCTCACTACTAACCCTCTCGGTTTTCCCGGCAGGACTTACTTCTAAACCGCACCATGCTCAGCAGGATTTTCCTGCGTTACGTGGATCGCTTTGGCTGCGACTACCATCGACTTTCAGCCACAGACCTGCAAATGCTTATTTATTATTATAGATTCGACTGGTGGAACCTGTCAATATGAAATCAGTGAAAAGTAAGACCCATACCTTCCCTTTCACTGAAAAAGCACCCCTGCAGGAGCAGGAGTGCTTTTTCATGCAGAAACCTTACGCTTCTACTGCCTCCCCATCCGTGGGTTCAGGGATTTTTCCTTTCAGATCATGGTCAGTCATAGCGCAGACAGCGGAGTCGGACCATACATTTTCAGCCGTTTCGATCATATCGATAATAGTGTAAATGGGAAGGATGACACCCATAATGCCGATGGGAGCTCCGATGCCGCTCATCAGCGAGAGGGTCAGGAAATAGCAGCCCATGGGAACGCCGGCATTTCCGATGGCCGCCAGCACTGCCACAAAGAGCCAGGTAATCATGGTAGGCATGGACATTTCATAACCTGCATTCTGCATCACGAAGAGGGATGTCACCAGGATGAAGGCAGCGCAGCCGTTCATGTTGATGGTGGTGCAGATAGGAAGGACGAAACGGGAAACAGCGGGATTGGCCTTCATATTGTGTTCCGCAGAAGCCAGGGTGACCGGCAGAGTACCTGCGGAACTCTTTGTGAAAAGGGCTACTGCAATGGCAGGAGACATTTTCCTGAATACGTGAATAGGATTCAATCCTCTGGCCAGAAGGAAAATAGGAATGACGATGAAGAACTGAATCACATTGCTGCCGATGATGACAGCGGTATACTTTCCAAGGGCGCCTACAATAACGCCTGCTTCGATCTGGGCGGAAAGCTGGGCGGAAAAAGCCAGAATGCCCACGGGAAGGATGAAAAGCAGGGCGCGGATGAGAGTGAAAAGCAGTTCCTGGAATCCCAGAATGCCCTTCATCAGGATGTCCCTGTTTTCCGTCTTAGGCATGAAGGCAAGACCAAGGCCGAAGGAAGCGGCAATGATCATGACAGCCAGCACATTGCCCGACAGGAATGGCTGGAGCAGGTTATTGGGGATAACTCCCAGAATGTGATCATAATAGGTGAGATGCCCCAGCTTCTGGGGCACATTGGCCGTGCCGGCACCGATAATATCAGCAGGCAGGTTGCCCGGTGCAATCCACAGGAACATGAGAAGGCCGATGCCTGCGGCACAGATGGTGGTGAGCAGGGTATAGGTCACTGCATGGGCAAAAATACGTCCCGTTTCCTTTCTTCCCCCCAGCTGGGCCAGGGTGGTAATCACCGCCAGGGCAATGGTGGGCACTGCGATGAACTGGAAAAGACGGGTAAACACAGTGGCAATAAAGGTAAATAATTCATTCAGCGGCTTAATGCCCAGCCAGCCTAAAGCTGCGCCCACCACCAGAGCCAGCATCCACAGTACGAACTGGCGGCCCTGCTTCTTACTCTTATTGGCCTCCAGCGCCTTTTGTGCAGCTGCCTGCACTTCCTCATTTTTCTTCATAAAAACCTCCTGAAAAATACTGAAAATATACTAAGGAACCATTTCCAGGGGTTTACCATAAAAAAAGTCTTTCATCCCTTTGGGACGAAAGACTCGTGATTACCACCCAGATTCACATGGACGTCACCATCCATGCCTCTTCAGGTTTCCTTCCTTGTAGAAACCATGATTCTGTAACGGGAATTCCCGGAAAGGCATACTGGATTCCGCCTTTCAGCTCAGAAATGCACTTCCATTTCCCCTGTTTCGTCCGCTTTCACTCTCCGGACTCGCTATGGAAACATAAAGGAAACGTACTCTTTTTCCTCATCGCTTGAAACGTCCATACTATATCACGGTATAGAAGCTCTGTCAAGGAAAATGATTCATACCAGCCGCTTCCGCCATACTCCCTGGTGCCATCGCCAGAAGAAAACCAGTCCCCGGGTGCATTCATCCGCCGCCATGGCAATCCATATGCCTGCCAGACCCCAGTACAGATGCACCCCCAAAAGCCAGGCGCCGAAGGTAGCCACGGACCACATGAAAATAATGCCTATGGTAATGGGCGCCTTCACGTCGCCGGATGCATTGAGGGCCATAACCATGCACATATTCACCGCCCTGCCGATTTCCAGGAAGATTTCAATGAAAAGGATAGTTTTCCCAAGAGCCAGCACATCGGAATCCGACGTGAAAACGGAAAGCACCGCATCGGCATTAAGATAAAGCAGGGTGGCAATGGAGCCGGAAAGAACCATGGCCACGGAAATGGTAAATTTCACCCGCCGGTCCACTTCCTCATTATCCCCGGCCCCTTTGAAATAGCCCACCAGGATCTGGGTGGCCATGGCCAGGGACTGGGAATACACATAGCTCATCATGGCAATGATATAGCAGTACACCTTGGTCGTAATGACCACCACGCCGAAAATATTGACAAACTTCATGATTACCGTCTGGGACAGCTGGTAAGAAAAAGTCTCGCCGCCGGAAGGGATGCCCAGATAGAGTATCTTGTGCAGCGTATCCCAGGGAAAGGGCCGGAGGTAGTGCAGGGAAAACCGCACCGGCGTATACCGGTGAAACAAATAGATAATAAGGAAGAAGCCGATGAATTTGGAAATATTGGTGGAAATGCAGACCCCCGCCACCCCAAGGGAAGGAATGGGCCCCAGACCGTGGATGAGGGCCATATTTCCTGCAATATTGGTTATATTCATCACCAGGGAGCAGATCATGGTGAGCTTCAGCAGGGCAAATCCCCGAAGGAAGGAAATAAAAGCCATGTACATGCTCTGGATAAAAACAAAAAGTCCTATCCAGCGGATATAAAGAGAAGCGTCCCTCCATATTTCATGAGGAATTCCCAACGCCTGCAGAAAGAAATCATCAAAGAAAAAGAGGGAAAGACTGATCACTGCCCCCAGCACCAGATTCGTAAACAGCGCCACCGTGCAGACCTCATTCACCTTTCCCATATTCCCTGCACCCCGATGATGGGCGATGAGGATGGTAGCCGCCTGGGAAAGCACCGCCAGCGTAAGAATGACCAGGTTAAACACCACATTATCATTCCCTACCGCCGCCACACTGCCCTGGGAATACCGGCTCAGCATAAACTGGTCCACATTGGGCACCATCATCTGCAGCGCCGTCTCTATGAAAATAGGAACCGACATGGAAAATACAGTCCACCGGCTCCGGTACAGCTCATGAGATTTCATATGTTCCTCCTTCTCTTACAGGTTACTTATGATACCACCAGCTTCCCCTCACTGCAAGGAAATATGAAAAAGTAGTAAACATTCAGAATTTTTCCTCATGACCCCTTGCAAAATTTCTCCGTATAAGGCATAATAGATGACGTCAGAGACATGGGCGATTAGCTCAGCTGGGAGAGCGTCTGCCTTACAAGCAGAATGTCAGCAGTTCGATCCTGTTATCGCCCACCAATAAAAAAGACACTATGTGATTCGCTCCGTAGTGTCTTTTTATTTTACCTGCCTTCCCCTGTATCATTTAAGGAAGCGCTGATTAAATCACTGTCTGCTTTTATTCTTGGATTTTTATGCAATGCAAGGAATGGGACGACGCGAATAGCGAGCTATTTAAGGAGTCCCATGACGAAGCAGTGCATAAAAATTCTTATAAAAGCAGACTCTATGAATTAATCAGTGCTTCCTGAACCTCCTGCATCCGCGATTCACAATTTTTTGCGCGTCGCTCTCGCTCCTTCAAAAAATGTTCTCTGCGGAACCAGTTCGATCCTGTTATCGCCCACCATCAGAAAAGACACTATGTGCTTCGCGCCGTAGTGTCTTTTTGTTTTACCTGCCTTCCCCTGCTGCTTCCTGTCCCCATCGGCCAGCGGACAGCCGATAACTGTCCCACTTCCCCGGAGATTTCTCGACTCCTCAAATCATACTGCCTCCTTATATGTTCCTCCAATTCGTCATGTTCCCCCGCTCGAAATGACGGTAAGGCGGGCCCCACTCCTCCACTAGCTAACTAGTACACTAGTACACTAGTCCACTAATTTCTTTTTAATAAAAAAACTGTTGCAAAAGCGGAGAAGATTTGTTATTATAATTGACGTACTCACGTACAGATTCCTGAATAGCTCAGCCGGTAGAGCGCGTGACTGTTAATCACGATGTCGCAGGTTCGAACCCTGCTTCAGGAGCCAGTGGCCTGTTCGTCAAGTGGTTAAGACACCGCCCTTTCACGGCGGGTTCGGGGGTTCGAATCCCCCACAGGTCACCATGGGCGATTAGCTCAGCTGGGAGAGCGTCTGCCTTACAAGCAGAATGTCAGCAGTTCGATCCTGTTATCGCCCACCATGAAAAAAGACACTATGTGATTCGCTCCATAGTGTCTTTTTTATTTTACCTTTCTTCCCCTGCCATTTCCCAGCGGACAGCCGATAGCCGATGGCTGTCCCCCCTGTCCCCCCGCATAGAGACCCATAATAAATGAGATGGCATTGTCCCCTGCCCCACCGTCATTTCGAGCGCAGCTGAGCGGAATCGAGAAATCTCCCTCCTCTATGGTTCCACCTGTAGTGCACTGAAACTCCGAAGTCCAGATGATGGATAGAACAGAAGCCACCCCTTCACATCCTATCGGAATGGCCATGCACAGCTTACCACCATCCCGTAGAGAATATAGCAGCAAAAAAGGGGTGTGAAAAAATACAGAAATGACACCGCTGCCACTCCACCTCACTGTCATTGCGGCGGGAGATTTCTCGACTCAAAGCCTCAATAGAACAAAAGGCATTATCATCCATAACTACATGAAGCATCGCTCGAAATGACGTAGAGGCAGAAAGCAGACTGTCATTTGGGCAATTTCCGTGAAAATTTATGTATACAAAAGGAGCTGAGAAAAAATGTAAATCATTTTTTCTCAGCCCTTTTTTGTCAACGATTTCATTCTTCCATAGGAAGGGTGGATCCTCCTACAGGAATCACATAGACGCTGGCATCCTTTCCCATCTTGTCCAAAGCTGCATCCACAGCGGTCTGGAGGTCATGGAAGGGTGTCATATTGGCCTTGGTCACCATGCCGTCCTCCATGTCAGTCACCAGGTAAATACTGCACTTCTTCTGCACCAGTGCCAGAGCCGCCGACTTATGGCCGCCCAGTTCGAAGTGTTCATGGATGGCTTTGATACGGTCATCGGGAGTATCATACTTCCGGATCCATTCGCCGAAGACGCTGCTGCCGTAGCCTTCTTTGCAGGAAGCAGCCACCACCATAATGCCCCCTTCTTTGACTGCATGTTTGGCATTATCGATGGACTTCTGGGCCTGGTACAGGTTGATATCCTTCGGGTAGCCGCCGGTGGAAACGATGACCACGTCCGCCGGCTTGTCGATTTTAATTTTATAAATGCTGTCCAGGAAACGGCAAGCTTCCCGATGGGCCCGGATGCGATCGCCGGCAGCTGCAAAGGCGATTTTCTTATGGTCGTCAAGGGCCACGTTCACGATGAAGTCCACAGGGCAGAAATCATAAACCTCCTCGATGTCTTCCCTCACCGGATTGCCTTCCAGATGGCCGGCATAGGCGCCGGGGCGGATCATATTCTTATGGTTAGACTGGATGGCATCGTGGGAGGATACGCCGGGCATGATGGCCTTCATGCCGCCGGAATAGCCGGCAAAATAATGGTATTCCACATTGCCTGTCAGGATGCGGCGGTCCGCTTCCACCACAGTTTTGAAAATGTCCACGGAGGTGCCGTTTTTGCAGGTGCCCATATGGACGCACTGCTCCGGATCACTGTCCATGCATTTGATGCGGCTGTAAATGTCTTCCCCTACCAGCCGTTTCATTTCCTCTTCCGTCTGTTTTCTGTGGGAGCCAAGGCCGAAGACCACCGTAATGTCCTCATCCTTTACCCCTGCCTTTTCCAGTTCTTCCACCACGCAGGGAACCATGACCCAAGAAGGCGCCGGCCTGGTCACGTCGCTGGCCACGATAACCACCTTTTCCCCGGGCTTTACGATTTCAGAAAGCCTGGGCGTTCCGATAGGATGAGCCAGCGCCCGCTTCACCTCTGCTGCCTCCGATTCCACCGCCGGGCACTGCTTCGGATTCAATTCCACCGGATGATGGCTGTCATCCACGTGAAAAGGTACATAATCTTTGAAATATTTAATCTTGAATTCCATTCTTTCCATCTCCTCTATTCATAAAAATAAATCACAAAACGATGTATTTCTATATTATTATACAATACTTCAATCCGGATTCCCACAGGAAGATGGATAACCCAGCCATCCTTAGGGAAGCACTGATTAATTCATAGAGTCTGCTTTTATAAGAATTTTTATGCACTGCTTCGTTATGGGACTCCTTAAATAGCTTAGAGGCACAAAAAAAGAAGCAGCCAAAGCCGCTTCTTTTTAATCCTGCTTATTTCCGGTCAGCCAGGTAAGCCTTCAGTGCATCAGCCAGTCTCTTTACGCCTTCTTCGATGACATCGTCGTCATTGTAGGAGAAGTTCAGGCGGAAGAAGTTCTTCTTCTTGGACTGCGGGAAGAAGGAGTCGCCCGGTACGTAGGCTACTTTTCTGTCCAGTGCATACTGGAAGAGGTCACGGGCATTGCAGCCTTCCGGCAGTTCTACCCAGAGGAAGAGGCCGCCGTGGGGATAAGTGCATTTCACATCGGAGGGGAAATACTTCTTGATGGCATCGCACATGACGTCGCGGCGATGACCGTAAAGCTTGCAGTTTTCCTTGATATGACCTTCGAAATCGTAGTTCTTCATGTACATAGCCACTTCACGCTGGGTAACAGAAGGAGTAGCCAGGTCGGTGGAACCTTTCACCAGGTCAAACTTCGGCAGCAGTTCATCATTCAGAACCATCCATGCCAGTCTCATGCCGGGAGCCAGGGTCTTGGAGAAGGTGCCGGAGTACATCACCAGATGTTTTGGATCCATGGTGATAAGAGGAGCGATTTCTTCGCCTTCGAAGCGGAGATCACCGTAGGGGTTGTCTTCAAATACGGGGATTTCGTACTTGGTTACGATTTCCATGAATTTCTTGCGGCGTTCCAGGCTCATGCAGCGGCCGCTGGGGTTCTGGTAGTTCGGAATGACGTAGATAAATTTCACCTTGTCATTGGTGGCCAGTACTTTTTCCAGTTCTTCCGGAATGATGCCGTCATCGTCGGTGGGGATTTCTACATAGTCAGGCTGTTCGAAATCGAAAGCGCCGATAGCGCCCAGGTATGTCGGGCTTTCGCAGACTACTACGTCACCCTTGTTCAGGAATACGCGGCCGGTGATGTCCAGGCCCTGCTGGGAACCGGTAACGATCATAATGTTCTTCGGATCTACTTTGTACATGCCCATAGGCTGGTACATGCGGTTCATGCGGTCGGCAATAGCCTGACGGAGACCCATGAAACCAAGGGACGGGCCATACTGCATAGCACCGGCACCATCTTCTTCCCTGACTTTGATAGCTACTTCAGTGAGTTCCTTCAGCGGGAATGTCTTCGGAGCAGGAAGTCCGCCGGCAAAGGAAATAATATCCGGCTGAGCGGTGAGCGCCAGAAGGGGGCCCAGATCGGAACCTTTCATATTTGCAAGTACATCGGAAAAACGAATTGCCATAAAAATCTCTCCTTTACTCTTGAAAATCGAAATGAAGACTCATCCCGTTTTCGTGGATTTTAGGAAACGCTCTGTAAATGAATCATTGTTTTCAGGAAAAAGAACGATTCATTCCATGCTTTCCAGATATATTGCGTCCGCTGCAGGAAATCCCGTGGTGACGGTCAATATATGAATATTCTTATTGTAAAGCCGGCTTTGGCGGATGTCAATATATGCCAGTGAACTGGGAAATGGGGACTGGGGGCTGGAGACTGGGGATCGGGGATCAGGGA